>BBPF01007183.1_pt2 | contig 10751 bp, 9 predicted proteins | sample 1343921 | NCBI WGS metagenome assembly BBPF01 (sample SAMD00019090, study PRJDB2971) | groundwater metagenome | isolation source: The Cedars highly-alkaline
GCTTTGAATATACCAAAAGACCATCCGGCAAGAGATCTATGGGATACCTTGTGGCTCAAAAATAACTATAAACTAAAAACTAAAAACCATAAACTGTTACTAAGGACTCATACCAGTCCAGTTCAAATTCGTTATATGGAAAAGCATAATCCGCCTTTGAGGATAATTGTGCCGGGCAATGTTTACAGGCACGAAGCCACTGATGCCAGCCACGAATTTCAACTTTCTCAATTAGAGGCGTTAATGGTTGGTAGAAATATCTCGGTGGCAAATTTAAAAGCCATTGTTGGAGAATTCTTAGGCAGATTTTTTGAAAGAGAAGTTAAACTGCGCCTACGGTCAGATTTTTTTCCTTTTGTTGAACCGGGTTTTGATATCAATATGACTTGTTTAGTTTGCGCTGGAAAAGGCTGTTCAGTTTGTAAAAAAACCGGCTGGTTAGAAATGGCTGGAGCAGGTATGGTTCATCCCAATGTTTTTAAAAATTGCGGATTAAATCCTAAAGACTGGCAGGGTTGGGCATTTGGTTTTGGCTTGGATAGATTGGCAATGATGAAATACAAAATTAACGATATTAGATTATTCCGTTCAGGCGATTTAAGGTTTTTAAATCAATTTTAAGTCATGGTTTTTTCTTATAATTGGTTACAATCTTTTTTTAAAAAGAAATTACTCAAACCAGCAAAATTGGCAGAGGTTTTAACGTTGCGTTTTGCAGAAGTGGAAGAAATAAAAAAAGTTGGCAAAGATTTCACTTTGTATATTGATGTTCGACCAAATCGAGCTCCTGATTGTTTTTCCCATTTAGGGATTGCTCGGGAAATTTCCGCCATCACCGGTCTAAAATACACAGGTCTGACCTGTGCAATTAACGAAGATAAAGACAAAAAGATTAAAGATTTTGTTTCAGTTGAGGTAAAAAATAAATTGGCTTGTCCAAGATATACGGCCAGGGTGATCACTGAGGTTAAAGTTGGTTTCTCGCCAAAGTGGATGAGAGAAAGATTGCAAATCTGTGGATTAAAACCGATTAATAATGTGGTGGATATTGTCAATTATGTAATGTTGGAAACTGGACAATCCCTGCACGCTTTTGACCTTGAAAAGCTCGAAAGCGTAAATCCTAAATCCGAAATTCGAAATCCGAAACAAATTCCAAATTCAAAACCCAAAATAAAAAAACTTATTGTAAGATTAGCAAAAGATAATGAAAGAATTGTTACTTTAGATGAAGAAAAATACGAATTAGACAAAGACGTTCTGATTATTGCTGATGCCAAGAAACCGGTGGCAATTGCCGGAATAAAAGGAGGATTAGGCGCTGAAATTGATAAAAAAACAAAAATTGTTGTTTTAGAAGCAGCTAATTTTAATCGTTTATTCATTCGTCAAGCTTCACAAAAATTAAAAATAAGAACCGATGCATCCTTGCGCTTTGACCACGGCATTGACCCGAATCTAACCGACTTTGCCATTAATAGGGCAACTTACTTAATTCAAGAAATCGCCAAAGGCAAAGTAACTCAGGGTTTAGTTGACCTTTATCCTAAAAAAGTTTTGCCCAAGACAATTAAGTTAGATTTGGATTACGCAGAAAACTTATTAGGAATGAAGATTCCAGGGAGAGAAATTAGAAAAATCCTAACAAGTTTGGGTTTGAAAATTGAAAATTGGAAATTGAAAATTCTGAAAGTTGTCGTACCAACTTTCAGAATAGATATAAATATTCCTGAGGATTTGATTGAAGAAATCGGCAGAATCTATGGGTATGAAAAAATTCCTGCCACTTTTCCGATAATTTCCTTGGTTCCTCCCAAAAGAAACCTTGATATTTTTTGGGAAGATCTTACTAAAAATATTTTAAAAGAGGTCGGCTTTTGTGAAGTTTACAATTATTCTTTTATTTCCGAAAGCGATAAAAGAATATTTAGTTTAAAAAAAACATCTCTTATTGAGGTTGAAAATCCAATTAAAGAAGATTTTAAATATCTAAGGCCAAGTTTAATTCCTAATTTGTTAAAAAACGTTGAGAAGAATCAGCGAGATTTTGAAAAGATTAAAATTTTTGAATTGGGAAGAATTTTCAGAAAAATTAGCAAATTTTCATCTCGTTCAGATTCTTCATCTTCAAGGGAGATGAAAACTTGGATGAAGAATAAGAAACAAGAAGAAAAAAGACAGCTTACAGTTGCGGTAACCGGAGAAGAATTTTATCAATTAAAGGGAGTGGTTGATGTGTTATTAAATAAACTCGGCATCAGCAATGTTTGGTATGATGAATATCAACCAACTCCGGAAGAATCAAAAATTTCTATCTGGCATTCTAAAAAATGCGCTGAAATTAAAATTAATCATGAGGAGATTGGTTTTTTGGGTGAAATTTCACCAAAAATAATTGAAACTTTAAGGATAAATAAAAAAATAGTTGTTTTTAATATTGATTTTGAAAAACTAAGTAAATTAGCTTCTGAAGAGCACGAATATAGACCTATTTCTCGTTATCCGGCAGCAATCAGAGATTTGGCAGTTTTAGTTCCTCCAGAAACCAGGGTTGAGGAGGTTTTAAATAAAATTGAAACAGCAGGCGGCTTTCTAATATATGACATTGACCTTTTTGATATTTATCAAGGACAAGAGCTACCCCAAGGAAAAAAGAATTTGGCCTTCCATATTATTTATCAGGCCAAGGATAGAACTCTTTCTTCAAAAGAAATTGATGAATTGCAAAATAAAATTATTAAAACTCTGGAAAAAGAACCGGAGTGGCAAGTAAGAAAATGAAAAAATCTAAAAAAATAAAAACTGAATCTACTTACGGAGCAAAAGATATTTTTGTTTTAGAAGGAATAGAGCCGGTTCGCAAAAGGCCGGGAATGTATATTGGTTCTACCGGAATTGAAGGTCTGCACCGGTTAATTTGGGAGGTCTTCAGCAATGCTGTTGATGAAGCAATAATGGGTTATTGCAATGACATTAAAATTTGGTTTTTGCCTAAAAATAGAATAAAAGTTGAAGATAACGGAAGAGGAATCCCAGTGGAGCGACATTCTCAGACCAAAAAATCAGCTTTAGAAACAGTAATGACAACCCTGCATGCCGGAGCTAAATTTGGCGGCAAAACTTATGCTTCAACTGGAGGATTGCACGGAGTTGGGGTTTCAGCTGTTTGCGCCCTATCTGATTGGATGGAAGTTGTTGTTTGCCGTGACAATAACAGATACTCTCAGGAATATTCTAAAGGAAAACCCAAAACAAAGGTGAAAAAAATCGGCAAGTGCCGTCAGACCGGCACCAGTGTTTCATTTGAGCCGGATTCCGAGGTTTTTAAAGAAATTAAATTTGATTCAAAAAGAATTTTGAATTATCTGAGACAACAGGCTTATTTAACAAAAGGAGTAAAAATTACTTTTATAAATCAGCAGCAAAAACCGGAAATAGCTTACAGTTTTTATTTTGAAGGGGGATTATTTTCTTATATTAAATATTTAGTGCGTGGAGTAACTCTCCGTCATCAGAATATTTTTTACGGCTCCGGAGAAAAAAATGAAATAATTGTTGAAACAGCCCTGCAATATACTGATGAATACGAATCTTATGAAGAAAGTTTTGTCAATAATATTCATACTGAAGATGGCGGCAGCCATTTAACCGGCTTTAGAACTGCGATAACCAAGACCTTGAACGATTATTCCAGAAAAAACGGCTTTTTAAAGGAAGAAGAAGATAATTTAACCGGAGAAGATGTTAAGGAAGGTCTCACCGGCGTAGTTTCAATTAGAATAAAAGAACCTCAGTTTGAAGGTCAAACAAAAGCTAAATTGGGAAATCCAGAAGCCAGATTTGCCGTGGAAGCTGTGGTTTCAGAGACCTTTTCTGATTTTCTTGAAAGGAATCCTCAAGACGCCAGAGCAATTATTGAAAGATGTATTTTGTCTTCCAAAGCCAGGAAAGCAGCCAAAAGTGCCAGAGAAACTGTTTTAAGGAAAGGGACTTTGGAGGGTTTAGCTCTGCCCGGTAAATTAGCTGATTGTTCTTCAAGAAAGCCAGAAGAATCAGAATTATTCCTGGTGGAAGGAGAGAGCGCCGGGGGCTCGAGTCGCCAAGCCAGGGACCGGCACTTCCAGGCAATTTTACCTTTGCGCGGTAAAATCTTAAATGTTGAAAGAGCTCGCTTGGATAAAATTTTGACTTCAAAAGAAATTAAATCTCTAATTATCGCTTTAGGTACCGCCATTGCTGAAGATTTTAATATTGAGAAAGCCAGATACCACCGTATTATTGTAATGACTGATGCTGACGTGGATGGTTCCCATCTGCGAACTCTGCTTTTGACTCTTTTTTACCGTTATCTCAAACCACTGATTGAAAAAGGTTATCTCTATATTGCTCAACCTCCTTTATACAAAATTCAATCAGGAAAAGATATTCAATATGCTTATACTGAGGATAAAAAAGGAGAGGTTCTAAAAAAAATAGGAAAAAAACCAATTTCTATTCAACGCTATAAAGGTTTGGGAGAAATGAATGCAATTGAGCTTTGGGAAACCACTATGGACCCGAAAAATAGAATTTTACTTCAAGTGACCATTAATTCAGCCAGAGAAGCAGATAAGACTTTTGACATTTTAATGGGAGACGAAGTTTTACCCAGAAAGAAATTTATTCAGACCTATGCCAAAAACGTAAAAAACCTTGATATTTAATTCTACAGGAAGTTGGAAGCTTTCTGATAAACTTGTTCTACAGGAAACTGAAAAGCTTCTTTATGATTGACAAGGGGAATTTGCTTTGTTAATATTAAACATGGAGCCTGTAAAGGCGCTTTTTAGAATGATATGAATTTTTTTGATAAAATCATCACATTTTTAAAAGAGGTTCGTTTGGAAATAAAAAAAGTTAACTGGCCCACCAGACAAGAAACTTTAAGATATACCTTGATTGTTATCGGCTCTTCTTTGGTTGTAGCTGCTTTGTTGGGCCTTTTAGATTTTATTTTTTCCAGCTTATTAAATAGATTTATTTTATAAGACCTGTTACGTAGTAATTTTTGTTACGTAACAGGTCTATAGTAATGCCTAAGCAACAATTGCCGCAAGAAAAAAATTGGTATGTTATTCATACTTATTCTGGTTATGAAGACGCAGTAGCTAAAGCTCTAAAACAAAGAGTGGAGTCTTTAGGTATGGAAGATAAAATTTTCAATGTTATTGTGCCTAAAGAGAAAAAGATTAAAATAAAAGATGGTAAAAGAAAGGTAGTTGAAGAAAAAATTTATCCGGGATATGTTTTAGTGGAGATGATTGTTACTGATGATTCTTGGTATGTGGTGAGAAATACCCCTAATGTTACTGGTTTCGTTGGCGCTGGAACCACTCCGGTGCCGGTTGCCACGGCTGAGATTGAAAATTTAATGAAAAGAACGGGCGTAGAAGAACCGCAATATAAAATTGAAGCAGAAATTGGTGATTTGGTAAAAATTATTGATGGTCCATTTAAAGATTTTGATGGCAAGGTTTCAGAGATTGATGAAGAAAGAGGAAAAGTGAAAGTATTGGTCAATATGTTTGGCCGGGATACGCCAGTGGAACTGGATTCATTGCAGATTAAGAAAATCTAACTTTAAAATGACTAATGACTAATTTCTAATGTCTAATCAAGCCCCAATGACTAATGACCAAATGACTAAAACTTTTAAACATTAGACATTTTGACATTAAACATTGATTAGAAATTAGGCCTGCCCCGTAGTGAAACGAAGTTTCTACTACTGGGGTCAATTAGAAATTAGACATTTTCAAACATGGCTAAAAAAATCAAAGCAATCATAAAGCTTCAAATACCTGCTGGTCAGGCTACTCCAGCGCCACCAGTGGGTCCGGCTTTGGCTCCCCATGGTTTAAATATTATGGAATTCTGCCAGAAATTTAATGAATTAACAAAAGAAAAAGGAACTTGTACTGTTCCGGTGGAAATTACTGTTTTTGGAGACAGAACCTATACTTTTAAATTAAAACAACCACCAACTTCAGAACTTTTGAAGAAAGCTGCCGGAATTGAAAAAGGTTCCGGGGAGCCGAATAAAATAAAAGTCGGAAAAATTACCAAAGAGCAGTTAAGAAAAATAGCCGAGCAGAAAATGGCAGATCTGAACGTTAAAGATCCTGAAACTGCTATGAAAATTATTGAGGGGACAGCTAAGCAGATGGGAATAGGGATAGAAAAATAAAAAATCAATCTGCTAGCTGACGGACAAAAATCAAAATAATAATGTAAAGTGTGAAAATAATTTTCAGTTTAGCTAATTTTAAATTTTGATTTGTCATTTTTCACTTTGATTTTTGCATCTTGAATTAATTATGAGGCCGTCAAAAGACGAATATTATTTAAATATTGCTAAAGAGGTTGCCGAGAGGTCAACCTGTTTTAGAAATAAGGGAGGAGTAATTATTGTTAAAGGAGGTCAGATTGTGGCTACGGGTTATATTGGCGCGCCAAGAAAGACAAAAGATTGTTTTGAAAGAAATGAGTGTTTAAGAGACAAACTTAAGATTCCCCACGGCAGAAATTACGAAATTTGTCGTTCAGTGCACGCCGAGCAAAATTGTATCATCAACGCTGCCAGAGCCGGAGTTAGTTTACTCGGCGGCGACATTTATATTTACTGTAAAAACCCAAAAGACAACACAGAAATAGATAGCTTCCCTTGTTTTATTTGCAAAAAAATGATTATTAATTCTGGTTTAAATAGAGTAATTTGTTCAACTAAAACTGGTGAGATAAAAATATTTCAGGTAAAAGATTGGGTTAAAGGTTGGCAGGAAAAAGATATTTTAGATGATGAATATCAATTTGGAGAAGAATTAAACATTAAAAAGAGTCATTTATAATGAAATAGGTCAAAAGAGAAGGCAAGATGATTTATAAAAAGTAGCAATTTTAAAATAATCTAATAATGCAGAAAAATACTTATCCGGGCATATTTATTATTTTTGAAGGTTTGGATGGGTCTGGCCAATCAACTCAGGCAAAATTATTGAGGGATTTTTTGATTAAAAAGAGATATAAGGCAGTTTTGACAAAAGAACCAACTTTGGATTCTGAAGCGGGAAAAAAAATTAGAGAAATTCTAACTGAAAAGACGGTTATTGAGTCGGCTAGGCTGCAAGAACTTTTTGTTGAAGATAGAAAAGAACATTTAAAAAATTTAATTATTCCGGCTCTTAAAAATGGTAAAATAGTAATCTCTGACCGCTATTTTTTTTCCACTTTTGCTTTTGGCGCGGCTGACGGTTTAGATTTGAAATGGTTGATTAAAATAAATGATGATTTTTTGCTTCCCGATTTAACCTTTATTTTGAAAGTCAGTCCGAAAATTTGTATTCAAAGGATTGAAAAAAGGGGAAAGGGGATTAAGTTTTTTGAGAAAAAAGAAAAATTAGCCAAAGTTTGGCAGTTTTATCAGACCTTCCCAAAAAAGTTTGAAAATGTTATGGTAATCAATGGAGAAAAACCAATTGAAGAGGTTTTTAAAGATATTAAAAAAATGGTTAATTATAGACCTCTTGCAAAAATTATTGACCATACCAATATAAAACAAAGGGCAGTTGCTGAAGATATTATAAAAACTTGCCAAGAAGCAAGGGAATTCGGATTTAGAGGGGTTTGCGTTAACCCCGAATGGGTGAAAATAGCTAAAAGCGAATTAAGGGACAGGGATATTAAGGTAGTAGTTTTGATTGATCCGCCAATGGGACTATCTTCTCATTCTCAAAGGGTTAAGCTTTGTCAAAGAGCTAAAAAAGACGGGGCAGATGAATTAGATATTGTAATAAATATTATTGATTTAAAATACGAAAAATACGATAAAATCATAAAAGATTTAAAGAAAATTTGTAAAATTTTACCTACCAAGGTAATTATTGGCTCTGGTTATTTAACTAATGAGGAAATTAAAAAAGCATCAGAAATTGTTAAAAAAGCAGGAGCTTTTTGTGTAAAAACCGCTACCTTTAAAGATCCTTTAGATGATTTTGAGTTAGAAGAAAAAGCCAAACATTTAAAAATAATGAGAAAATCAGCTCCAGGACTGTTAATTAAAGCCTCAGGCGCTATCAATAATTTAAAAGACGCCAAATTAATGCTCAAAGCTGGAGCAGATATTATTGGCACAAGTTCTGGGGTAGAGATTGCTAAAGGCATACAAGCGCAAAAAGAGGAAGGAGAGTATTAAAAAGTTAAAATAGACTCTAGGAGGAGTCGTTAAAAGCGACATATGTATCAACCAATTATTGGGATAGAAGCTCATATAGAACTTAATACTAAGAGTAAAATGTTTTGCTCTTGTTTGAATAATCCAGATGAAAGACATCCCAATCTCAATATTTGCCCCATTTGTCTGGGGCACCCTGGAACGCTCCCAGTCATTAATAAAGAAGCAGTAAGAAAAGTGACAAAAACCGGTTTGGCTTTAAATTGTCAAATTCCAGAATATTCAAAATTTGATAGAAAGAATTATTTTTATCCTGATTTACCTAAAGGTTATCAGATATCGCAATATGATAAACCTTTATGTCTTGGCGGTTATTTAGAAATAGATGGTAAAAAAATCAGAATTCGTCGGGTTCATTTAGAAGAAGATACCGGAAGTTTAATTCATCCGCAAGAAAAAGATTATTCTTTGGTTAATTTTAATCGGGCAGGCGTGCCTTTGATGGAGTTAGTTACTGAACCAGATATTACTTTAGCCAAAGAAGCCAGAATGTTTGCCGAAGAATTACAACTGATTTTAAGATATCTTAATGTTTCTGATGCTGATATGGAAAAAGGACAGATGCGCGTTGAGGTGAATATATCACTTCAACGCAAATCCGAAATTCGAAATCCTAAATCCGAAACAAATTCAAAATTCAAAGTTTTAAATTCTAAACTTGGCACTAAGGTTGAAATTAAAAATCTAAATTCTTTTCGGGCGGTGGAGAAAGCTTTAGAATACGAAATTGAAAGACAAACAAAAATTTTAAAATCGGGTAAAAAAGTTATTCAGGAAACCCGAGGTTGGAATGAAAATAGGGGAGCGACAGTAAGTCAAAGAAAAAAAGAAGAAGCCCAAGATTACAGATATTTTCCCGAGCCTGACCTGCCGCTTCTTCATTTTTCCAAAGAATTTATTAATAAAATTCGCGCTGAAATCCCTGAACTTCCTCAACAAAGGAAAGCAAGGTTTAAAGAAGAGTATAATTTGGACGAAAAAAGTACTGAAATTTTTGTTTATAATAAAGTTCTGGGCGAGTATTTTGAAAATACGATGTCAGAATTAAACCAGTGGGCAAAGGAGATAGAAATGAAAGAAAAAATTGGTAAAAGTGAGTTTTTAAAACTGGTAAAACTTTGCTCAAATTATATGATTACTGATTTACAGGGATTGCTTAAAGGAACAACTCTGACTAGTGTTGATTTTAGAATTACACCGGAGAACTTTGCCGAATTCATTATTTTGATTGAGCGAGGGGAAATTTCCAGCAAAATCGCTAAAATTGTGCTGGCTGAAATGTTTTCAACAGGAGCTGACCCTTCCCATATTATTGAGGGAAAAGGATTAGTCCAAATAACTAATAAAGCTGAAATTGAAAAAATTATTAAAGAAGTAATTTCCAAAAATAAAAAAGCAATCGCTGATTTCAAAAAAGGCAAAACCAATGTTTTTCAATATCTAATTGGTCAAGTAATGAACCAAACTAAAGGAAAAGCCAATCCCCAAATAGTAAGCAATCTTTTAAAGAAAAAATTGAATAAAAATAAATGAAAAAAAGATTTTCCAAAGAAAAAAATACACGGATTGCACCCGTGTATTTTAAATTAGTATGTGATGTTTTAAATGTCTAAAAACTTGACAAATAATAAAAAGTTTGCTATATTGTTTTAACAATAGTCTTGTTCTTTTAAAATAATAAAGATGTCTTAATAAGATTTTGTCAGTTTTTGAAGTGAATTTTAGCAATTTTATTCAGGAATTTCCTGAAATTTCTTGGACTTCAGAAAGGAGGAATAGAAATGATAAAAATGAAAGATAAAGAAATAAAGAAGTCAGACTTTGTAGACTATTTATTTTTAAAGTCCTTTAATGAAAAGGATTTAAAGGCTTTAATAGAGGAGGTGAAAAAATACTTAGGGAATAGCTGAGAACAGAAAAGAGACAAAAAAGGGGGTGAGAAAAATGGAAATATGTATGCGTTGCGGAATAAAAAAAAACGATTTGTTGTACAAGTTGTTGTGTCAAGATTGTGTGAAAAAAGAGGAGAGAAGGTGGAGAATAGGAGGGAAGAGAATAATAGGAGAGAAGAGAATAAAGAAGAGAATGAGGGAAAAGATTATTGAAAGGGGGTGAGAAAAATGAATAAAGAAACAGAAAAAATAATCCTTATAATGTATTTTATAAATCTTCTAATCCTTATAAGGATTAGAGAGAGGAAAAGGATAATAAACAAAGCAGTAGAGGTGCTTAATAAAATGTGGCTTATAAAATGTGAAGAAACATTTTTGACCCTCTCTTAAAACCTATAATGAGGCCCTTTAAAACATCAGAGGGCCTCTTTTTTTATAAAATCTTTTACTAATTTTTCAGCTTCTTTTTGATTTTTAATCCAAATAATTCTTTTGTCTTTTTTAAACTCGCCTAAGTTTTGCTCGGCAAAATTTTGGCGGGTAAACCAGGTCATTTGGCGCTTGGCAAAGTGTTCGCTTTCTTTTTGGAT
>BBPF01003791.1_pt1 | contig 10746 bp, 8 predicted proteins | sample 1343921 | NCBI WGS metagenome assembly BBPF01 (sample SAMD00019090, study PRJDB2971) | groundwater metagenome | isolation source: The Cedars highly-alkaline
GGTTTTGCCGAGTCATATCATTAAAGAGAAATGAAAAATGTATGAGGAATATTGGGAACTGAGCAAGAAGCCGTTTCAGAATACGCCAGACCATGAGTTTTTATACCTCTCCAGTGAGCACGAAGAAGCATTGATGAGGATGAGGTATGCCGTGCAAGAATGCTTAGGCGCAGCAATGCTCAGTGGCGTCTTTGGCTGCGGAAAGACAATGTTAGTCTGGGCGCTACTGGCGGAATTGGGAGAAAATTATAAGTCGGCAGTAGTTAGTAATCCCGCTCTTGACGCCACTGAACTGCTAAGGGAGATTTGTTATCAATTTGGAATAAAAGAGGATCTTCCCCACAATAAGACAGATTTAATGCATTTGATTGATAGGATACTGCGTAACAATATCAATGATGGCAAAGATACGGTAGTTATCATTGATGAAGCACACTTAATTGGTGATATGATGGTTTTTGAAGAGTTAAGGCTGCTTTTGAATTTACATCTTAAAGATAGGTTCCTGCTTACTTTAATTCTTGTTGGACAGCCGGAATTAGAAGAGAAGATAACAAATAACAAGCAACTCTCGCAACGGATTGCCATAAAATATCATCTGGATAGGTTAAATAAGGAAGATACCAAAAATTATATTTACCATCGCCTAAAAGTCGCTGGGAGGACAGAGGCAATATTTAATGAAGAAACGATTGGAGCAATCTTTGAAGTTTCAGGAGGAATTCCCCGCAGAATAAATCATATCTGCGCAATGAGTTTGGTTATCGGCTTTGGTCGTAAAGTAAAGACGATAGACGCAAGTATCGTAAAGGAAGCAGCAGAAAGCTTAGTAGGGTAAAAATTATATTATAGCAGGAGGTAAAAATGCAGACGATTTATCTTGCTCCTCTCTCTCATTATGATGTTGCATGGGCATTCACCAAGGAGGACTATCTTGACATAAATGAAGGGATTCTGCAAAGTGTCGTGGAATTTATGAAAAAATATGAGGAATATAAGTTCTCCTGGGAGCAAGTTTTTCCGTTAGAGGTACTGGAGCGCCGTAATCCCGGACTTTGGGCAGAGATAAAAGAGATGATTCAAAAGGGGAAGCTGGAGATAGTTGACGGACAATATCTAATGCCTGATACTATGCTCCCGGCGGGGGAGGTTTTGGTAAGAGAAATTCTCTTTGGCAAACGTTATTGCAAGGAGAAATTTGGGATGGATGTTCCGGTAGCATGGTGTGCTGATAGCTTTGGAATGAATGCTCAACTCCCTCAAATTTACAAGAGGTCGGGCTACAAATGGGTTGCCTTCAGGCGAGGAGCAAGGGAGATGCAGAGTGAATTTCTCTGGAAGGGTCTTGACGGTACTACTATCCTGGCTCATTGGATGCCGCTGGGGTATCGGGCTGGATTTTATCTTGATAAATTAAAGGAAAGCTACATAGAGCTTAATAAATATGCCACCACCTTCAATATTCTTATGCCTTCCGGAAGCGGGTCGACGCCACCCCAGGAAGAAGTTATTGAGGCAGTAAAACAATGGAACAAGGAGCACCTGGGAGAGTCACAGATGAAGATTGTTGTTCCCTCTGAATTTTTCCGTGCCGTTGAGCTGGAAGAAGAAAAGCTCGAAGTTCGCAGTGGAGAGCTGTATGATGAGGCTCTAATAGAGGTTTTTCCTCAGGTATGCTCTTCTCGGGCGTGGATAGTGATGGGGGCAAGAAAATGCGAAGGGCTGCTCACCGCAGCCGAATGGTTTTCTACTCTGGCGTGGCTATTAGGCAATGACTATCCTCAGGATATTATAAGTGAATGTTGGGAAAAGATGCTTTTTGTTGCTTTTCACGATATTATCACTGGCTGTGGGATAGATGAGATTTATGACGATGTCAGGGAAATTTTTTCCTTCCTTGAAGAGCATCTTACTAAACTGTTGAATGATTGTCTGAAATTTATTGCCAGCCAGATTAATACCCAGGGTGAAGCGGTGGTAGTTTTTAACCCTCTTCCTCAGAAGACGAAGAATTGGTGTGAAGTTGACTTAAAACTTCAGGGCTGGGAGAAGGAGCCAGGGCTCAAGTTTGGGGAGGAAGAAATAGAGACCCAGGTCTTGAGTCTAAAGAAGGATGCTCAGGGAAGAATTAACTCGGCAAAGCTTGGATTTTTTGCCGAACTTCTTCCAATGGGCTATAAAGCCTACCGATTGGTTGAGCGCGGCAAGGAGCCGGAATGGGAGATTAAGGTAGAAGGAAATAAAATAGAGAACCAATTCTTTCGCTCACTTGTTAACCCAGAGACAGGGATAATAGAGGTTTTTGATAAAAAGGAGAGGCCTTTATTCAAGGGAAATGAGTTGAACATAGAAAATGAAGTCGGGGACTTATATTATCATCAGTATATGTTTTTTGAGCTGGTGAAAAACGAAAGCGGGGATGGAATTCACTATGGGGTTTTCAAGCCCGAAAAATTTAGCATAGAGAGAGGAGCATTGAAAACGAAGGTCATTCTTGAAGAGGGGTATTATTGCCTCAGATGGCCTTATCGCTTATTTGATAAATTTGGAACTAAGCTCCATAAAAATAGAGTTCTGGATATTACCAAGGAGATTATCATTTACAGGGATTCCTCCCGAATTGAATTTGTGACCAGGGTCAAAAGCAAGTATCCAAATATAAGGCTCAGGGTCAAATTTGATACATTTAAGGAGAGAATGGTCTATTTTCGCGAGACGCAGTTTGGGATTGTGCCTGAGCCTACGGAATTATCAACTTCTCTTGAGAAGACAAAAATCCCGGCGGGAATACCTACTTTTCTCTCCTGGTTTGACTATGGCGATGGGACAAGAGGAATAACTTTTATGAATAAGGGAATTCCGGCAAACGAGATAAGGGGAAGCAATGTTTATCTTACGCTCTTAAGAAGCGTGGGCATGCTTTCTGCTGATGGCAGAGCAGGACCTATGATTCCCACGCCGGATGCATTAGAGCTTAATAAGAATTATACTTTTGAGTATGCTTTAAGCCCTCATGAGTATGATTGGAGAAGGGCACAGGTATATAAGCACAGTCAGGAATTTCAGCGCCGGCCTCTCTGGGTTCAAGTTAATTCCAAAGGCGACTTACTCCTGGAACTTTCTTTTCTGAAGCTTTCGCCAGATAACATTATTCTTTCAGCTCTAAAGAAAGCCGAAGGGGGTAATGAAATAGTATTAAGGTTTTATGAAACCAAAGGGGAGCAGACAACAGCCGAAATTGAATTTTTCCATGAAATAAGTCGCTGTATGGTCACCGATTTATTGGAGCAAGAGGAGCACGAACTGAAGCTGGAGCAAAACAAGCTAAGAATGGAGATAAAGCCCTTTGAAATCGTTACCCTTAAGCTTACTGTCTTTCCATAAGAAGCCGTTTATACAGGTGTTTTAAGGAAGATAAATAAGTAAAAATAAATTGACAGATACTCTTTTACATATCAAAATGGTAGAAGTAACTTGCCCCTATAGCTCAGTTGGAAGAGCACCTGACTCTTAATCAGGGTGTCCCAGGTTCGAGACCTGGTGGGGGTATTGCGAGGGTGGCGGAACTGGCAGACGCGCCAGACTTAGGATCTGGTGAGGGAAACCTCTTGCGGGTTCAAGTCCCGCCTCTCGCATTTTGAATAGATAGTGGATAGTTAACTACTCGGGAGCCAGAAGTCAGAATTCAGGAGTCAGAATGAAATAGGGGCATTGCGGGTGTAGCTCAGCGGTAGAGCGCTACCTTGCCAAGGTAGATGTCGTGGGTTCAACTCCCACCACCCGCTTCTTGGGTAGTAAGTGGTAGGTGGTGGGTAGTAAGTAGGAGGTGGTAAAAGTGGTAAGTGGTAAGTGGTAAGAGATGAAAATAGAAATTGGAAATTGGTAATTGGGTCATTGAAAATTAATTGAAAATTAGAAATTAGAAATTGGAAATTAGTAACTGGAAATTGGAAATTGGAAATTAGTAACTGGTGCTCTGGTGCATTGAGGAGGGATGAAAATGTCTAATGGATATGGTAGTGAGGATTTCGTGAAGGAACTCAAGCAGATGTTAGAGTCTGCAAAAGGAATACTTGGGTTACTTAAAATTGCTATTCCAGTTGTGGTGGTCATCTGGCTTTTATCGGGAATATACACTGTTGGACCCGGCGAAGCGGGTATTGTAAGACGATTTGGAAGGTTCACTGCTCAGACAGGTCCGGGTCTCCGCTACCGCTTGCCTCGTCCTATTGAATCACACAATGTGGTTAACATTGCGGGAATAAGAAGGGCTGAGGTCGGCTTTAGAACGGTAGAACGCCCGGGAAGAGAGCCAAGAATCCATCGGGTGTTAGAAGAAGAAACGATGCTTACCGGGGATAGGAACATCGCTGGTGTGCAAATTCTAATTCAGTATCAGGTAGTAGACCCTGTAAAATATCTTTTCCGGGCCAGAGAGCCTGAAATCGCGCTTCGGGTAAATACTGAAGTTGCCCTCAGAAGTATTATTGGCAATATGGATATTGATCATGCTATGACCGAGGGTCGGCCTGAGATTGAAGCGGGAGTCTGGAGCTTTCTGCAGCGGTTGTTAGATGACCACCAAACCGGATTACATGTAGTCCTGGTGGAGCTACAGGTGGTAGACCCACCCGATGAAGTAAAAGAGTCGTTTCATGATGTAGTGCGCGCCAAGGCAGACGAGGAAAGGTTGATTCGGGAAGCGGAAGGATATGCTCTGGATGTGGTTCCCAGGGCAAGAGGAAAGGCATCAAAGATAACACAGGCAGCTACTGCCTACAGGGAGGAAAGAGTGGCGTTGGCTGAAGGTGATGCGGCCCGATTCCTCCAACTTCTCAAAGAATACCAGAGGGCGCCAAGAGTAACCCGGGAAAGACTATATCTGGAGACAATAGAGAGGGTCCTAACTGAAAGCAAAAAATTCATCATTGACCCCGAGGTCGGTGGTAACATATTACAGTTCTTACCTTTAACCGATATTGAATAAAAGGGGGTGGGCAAATGAGTACTAAAGTATGGGTAGTTGCGATTTTGTTGCTGGTCGTTGTGATTGTTGGCAGCCAGGCGATGTTTACAATAAATGAAACGGAACAGGCGATTGTTTTGCAGTTAGGGGAGTACAAGGGGACGATAGACAAACCGGGGCTGCACTTTAAAATCCCTTTTATTCAGGTGGTGCACCGTATGGAAACGAGAACGCTGTTTTTCGATGTGCGCCCGGCTGAGTTTCTTACTCTTGACAAGGAAAGGCTGGTGGTGGACAGTTACACCCGCTGGCGAATCCTTGACCCACACCTGTTCTTTAAAGCAGTAAGAAATGAGCATGGAGCCAAACTTAGAATAGATGGTATTGTTACCTCCAGGCTGAGAGAAGAACTTGCCCGGCACAATCTATGGGATATAATCGGTGTTCGGAGAAAGCCAATTATGGAAGTAGTGGGTAGGCATGTGGATGAGCTTGCTCGTCGTGAGTTCGGGATAGAGATAATAGATGTCAGAATGAAAAGAGTTGACCTTCCCGAAGAGGTGCAGGCAGCTGTTTTTTCGCGAATGATAGCAGAGCGTAACCGGATATCTAAGGAACATCGTGCTAAAGGAGAACAAGAGGCAATGAAACTCAGGGCAGGTGCAGATAGAGAGGTGACTATTATCCTGGCTGAGGCTGAGAAGGAAAGCCGGATATTAAAAGGTGAAGGCGATGCAAAAGCTGCGGCTATTTATGCAGATGCCTTTAATGAGCATCCTGAGTTCTTCAGCTTTGTACGAACACTAAGGGCATACGAGGAGTTTCTTGCAGGGGATACCACCCTGATATTTAGCTCTGAGACCTACTTGTTCAGACATCTTAAAGCGCCGGGCTACATTCAAAAACAGTAAAGTAAGGAGTTAAATGGATAATTCTACCGGAGTAAAGTCAGAAGTAGAGAGGTTGCCTGATTTTCAGTGCCGACTGCGAATTGAAGTACCTCCGGAGGAAGTTAACCGTTGCTTTGAGGGTGTCTATCGTAAATTTCTTCGCAATGCAAAGATTCCCGGCTTCAGACAGGGAAAAGTTCCTTTAAATATTCTCAAAATCCGATTTGCCGCTACTATTGCCGAAGAAGTTATGAAGGAGATAGTGAATAAGCATTACTGGGAGGTGCTGAGAGAAAAGGAAATTACTGCTTTATCTAACCCTAAAATAGATGCGGATAATAAACTTCCTGAGGAAAATAAATTATTTTTCTTTGTAGCAACAGTAGAGGCATTGTCAGAAATTAAACTTCCTGACTATAGGGGAATAACGCTGAAGAAGGAAAAAGTAGAAGTTACCGAGCAAGATATTGAAGCAGCTCTGAGGATGAAGCAGGAGGAAAAAGCCAATTTTCTTGCCGTAGAGAATCGCCCGGTAAAAGAGGGTGACTGGCTGCTTGTTGAGATTACCTCTTTTGTTAATGACTCTCCATACCAGCAGGCGAAGGAATATCTGTTCCAGTTAGGGCAAAACCGTCTTCCCAAAGAGGTGGAAAAAAGTCTTATCGGGCGCAAGGTTGGCGAGGAAAGCAAAGTAGAAATAGCTCATAAAGATGGTGGAGAAGTCGCTTATAAGGTTTTGGTAAGAGGAATTAAAGAAAGAAGGCTGGTTGTTGTTGATGATAACTTTGCTCGCGATCTTGGAGGTTTTGCAAGCCTTGATGAATTGCGTGGTCATCTTCGCAAAGAACTCACTCTTCAGGCCTCACTCATTGCAGAAAGAAAACTGCGTGAGATGGCGATTGATTTGATAGCGGAACAGACTGAGGTTGAGCTCCCACCGCGTCTCATAGAAGAACAGATTAACCATTTATTGCTCTATGCCAGGGCAAGGAGCGATACTGACGAGGAGTATAAGGGGGAGGAGGCTATGCGGATTGAGCTCCGCCCGACAGCGATTCATCAATTAAAAAGAAAGCTTGTTCTTGAGGAAATCTCGCGCAGAGAAAAGATTACCATAACTGATGAGGAAGTAAAAAAGCAGCAGCAGGTCAGAGTTAAATTAGGCGCTAAAGAAGTTGGTGAAGAAAAAGAGGATGAACTCAAGTGGCAACTGCAGCGGCAGAAGACAATAGAGTTCATCATGAGCCATGCAAAAATTGAGGAAAAAGAAAAATCTTTAGTTCTTACTCCGGAGGAGGCAAAGCAACTTGATTTATCTGAAAGGCAGGGAGCTAATTTGGGAGCAAAGGGAATTGAATTAGTTGGTGGTAAGTAGTAAAAGGGAGCAGAATTCAGGGTTCAGGAAAAGGCACAAACTTTTAACTTTTAACTTGCACTTTTGCCTTTTAACTTTTGAATTAGTTCTTAAACTGGTGCTCTATAATTATGAGGAGGTATTAAGATGGAATTGAATAGATTGCCCGGGGTAGTAGAAGATGATGGGAGAGGAAGAGTTCATTATGACCTTTTTGACAGGCTGCTTAAGGAAAGAATTATTTTTCTTGGCGGCTCAATGACTGTTATTCGGGCAGGGTCATCCATTATTTCAGATTTGGAAGCTAATATTCTTATTGCTCAGCTTCTTTACCTTGAGTCCGAGGACCCTAATAAAGATATTAAGCTTTATATTAATAGTCCTGGTGGCTCAGTGACTGCTACGTTGGCAATCTATGATACGATGCAGTACATCAAACCTCCTGTTTCAACGATATGCGTTGGCCAGGCTGCCAGTGGCGCTACCTTTCTTTTGGCGGCGGGAACGAAGGGGAAACGGCTGTCTCTTGCTAATTCGCGCATCCTTATCCATCAGCCAATGGGGATGGCAGAAGGTCAGGCAACTGATATTGAGATTCAATCAAGGGAAATTTTAAGGCTGAAGGCCCAATTAAATGAGATTCTTGCTCATCACACTGGCCAGTCAGTAGAAAAAATCAAAGAAGACTGCGAACGCGATTTCTACATGTCTGCTGAAGAGGCAAAAGAATACGGGCTGATTGATAAAATCATCAGTAAAGAGATAAAAAAGAGGTAATTTTGATGCAGAAAAGATATTTGCTGACGCCAGGACCAACTTCGGTGCCCTCGGAAGTTCTCCTAACAATGAGCCAGCCGATAATTCATCATCGCACTAAAGAGTATCGCAAGATATTCGCTAAGGTGAATGAAGGGCTGAAATATCTTTTTCAAACTGCGAGTGATGTTCTTATTTTTTCCTCATCAGGGACAGGAGCAATGGAAGGAGCGGTAAGTAATCTTCTTTCTCCTAACGATCGGGCATTGGTCGTTAAAGGAGGGAAATTTGGCGAACGCTTTGCGGAAATCTGCACTGCCTATGGAGTGGAAGTAATTCCTGTTGATGTCGTGTGGGGAGAAGCTGTTGAGCCAAAGGAAATAGAGTCAAAACTTGCCGAAAATCCTGACATAAAAGCTGTGTTTACTACTCTGTGCGAGACCTCTACCGGCGTTGTAAATGACATAGAGTCCATTGGAAACATTGTTGCAAAACACTCTGCGGCATTGGTTGTTGATGCTATCAGTGGGTTGGGGGCAATGGAGTATAAGCCTGACCTCTGGCATGTAGATGTAACAGTTGGGTGCTCACAAAAAGGATTAATGCTTCCACCTGGACTTTCTTTCATCAGCCTCAGTGAGAAGGGGTGGAAGTTAGTAGCAGAGTCACAATTGCCAAAGTATTATTTTTCTTTCCTGAAAGCAAGGAAAGGTATTGGAAGCTTAGAAAGCCCCTTTACGCCTGCTATCTCTCTTATCATTGGCTTAAATGAAGCTCTACAGATGATTAGAGAGGAAGGAATTGAAAGCGTCTGGAGGAGGCATTCCCGATTGGCAGCGGCGGTGAGAGCGGCAGTGAGAGCGCTAAGGTTAGAGCTGTTTGCCCCCCGGACGGCAGCAGATGCAGTAACAGCAGTAAAAGTTCCTTCTGAAATTGACGGAGTGTTACTCGTCAAAAAAATGAGTGAAAAATATGGAATGACGATTGCCGGAGGACAAGACCATCTTAAAGGAAAAATCTTTCGGATTGCTACCCTTGGTTATGCTGATACTTTTGATGTCATCTCTGTGCTTGCGGCGCTTACGATGACACTCTCTGAACTTGGTTATGAGGTAGAGTTGGGAGCGGCAGTGAGAGCAGCAGAGGAGATTTTGATGAAATGAAGGTCTTAATAAGCGATCCTATTAGCAAAGAGGGAATGAAAATACTTGAAAAGGAATCCGGGTTAGAAGTCCTTCTTGCCACAGAGCTTTCTCCTGCTGAATTAAAAGAGAGGATAAAAGATGCAAGTGCCTTAATTATAAGGAGCAAAACAAAAGTAACCAGAGATTTGATAGAGGCAGGAAAAGCTCTCAAGATAATTGGAAGAGCAGGAGCTGGAGTAGACAACGTAGACATAGAGGCAGCAACTGACCATGGCATAATTGTGATGAATTCTCCGGGTGCGAATACTATATCCACTGCTGAACACACGATAGGAATGCTGTTGGCTCTTTCCCGGAACATTCCTCAGGGGCATCTTTCCCTTAAAGAGAAAGGGAAGTGGGAGCGGTCAAAATTTCTTGGAGTAGAGTTGAGGAGTAAGACCCTGGGGATAATAGGGCTGGGGCGAATTGGCAGTGAGGTGGCAAAGAGGGCAATGGCTATGGAAATGAGGTGTATTGTCTGTGACCCATTCATCTCTCCAGAACGAGCAAAGAAATACGGGGTAGAGCTGCTTAATATAGGAGAATTTCTTCCTCAGGCAGATTTTATTACGGTTCATACTCCTCTTACTGATGAAACATGGCATCTACTTAGTAAGAAGGAGTTCAGGGCAATGAAAAATGGGGTGCGAATTATAAACTGTGCCCGCGGAGGAATTGTTGATGAAGAGGCGCTTTATGAGGCAATGAAGGCAGGAAAAGTAGCTGGCGCAGCGCTGGATGTCTACGAGCATGAACCACCGAGGAGTAGTCAGTTATTAACAATGGAAGGTCTTGTTGCTACTCCGCATATTGGAGCATCAACTGAAGAGGCCCAGCAAATGGTGGGAATAGAAATTGCTCAACAGGTTGCTGATGCCTTAAAAGGAAGAATTGTGCGCAATGCAGTGAACATTCCTTCCATAGAACCGGATGTGTATGAGAAGATAAAGCCATATCTTGCTCTGGCTGAAAAATTAGGGCTACTTCAGTCGCAGTTGCTTGAAGGAAGAACTTTGGTTGTCAAAATAAAATATAGTGGTGAGATTAGTGGCTATGATTGTGAGCCGATAACAATTGCTATCTTGAAGGGGCTTCTGGAGCCTGCTCTGGGCGATGGGGTCAATTACGTCAATGCCTTAAAAATTGCCAAAGAGAGAGAGATAAAGGTAACCGAGGAAAAAAGTGAATCTCTCCTTGAATTTGCCAATCTCATTTCCCTTGAAGTAGAAACTGAGAAAGTCAAAGGCTCTCTCTCAGGGACCCTATTCAGTTATGCTGGTCCGAGAATTGTGAGGGTGGATGGATACCACGTTGACATAGTACCCAGGGGGCACATACTCATTGTGCTTCATGATAGCAAGCCGGGGGTTATTGGCAAGCTGGGAACTATTCTTGGAGATGGTGGGATGAATATTGTCGCAATGACATTAGGCCGTAAGGAAAAGAAAGGAAAAGAATTAACCGTCTTCAATTTAGAGTTGGCTGTGCCTCAGAAAATGCTTAAGAAAATAATGGCGATTAAGGAAATCCTTAGTTTAGGTACGGCAAAACTGTAAAGAAGAAAGGCACAAAGGCACAAAGGCACAAAGGCAC
>BBPF01002551.1_pt5 | contig 10743 bp, 10 predicted proteins | sample 1343921 | NCBI WGS metagenome assembly BBPF01 (sample SAMD00019090, study PRJDB2971) | groundwater metagenome | isolation source: The Cedars highly-alkaline
CGCGAGGATGTTTATATAACAAACATCGTGAAACGCAGGCCTCCGGAGAACCGCGACCCAAGCCCCGAGGAAATCGCCGCCTATGTTCCTTACTTAATAAAACAGGTGGAAACCATAAATCCCAAAATAATCGCTCCCTTGGGAAGATTTTCCATGAACTTCTTTTTGCCTATGGGCAAAATATCCCGCGACCAGGGAAAAGTTTTCTGGTGGGAAGATAAGCTTGTCGTTCCTTTATATCATCCGGCGGCAGCGCTTCGCTCCACGACCGTTAAAGAGGAATTGAAGAAAAGCTTCGTGAGACTGCCAATGATACTCAAAAAATACGAAAAGTTTCTCGAAGAGAAGTCGGCTAAAAAAGAAACGCCGGAGGAAACCGAACACAAACCGCAACAAACGAAGTTATTCTAATCCGCCTTAATAAGACTTAAGTCTTTGGCTTTGAGTTTGCCCAAACTTGTAAAGCTGTGGTCTTTATTAATGATATCAACCAGTTCTCTGCCGCCCAAAAAGCGCGGGATTATTACATAGTCGGCGCCTTTGTCATACAACTCCAAGGCGTCCGTTTCATTTTCGGAAGTTAAAATAATCCTAGTATCGGGACTGCGACGCCTTGTCGTCTCAAGAATCGCTAAATTATCTCGGAAATCCGGCACGGTAGAAATCACCACATGCGCTCTGTCTAAGCCAATCGTCTCCTGAACCGCTTCCTCAGTAATATCTCCGTAGAAAACCGGCAATTGCCACTCGCGCAAACGTTTCACAACCACCGGATCAAAATCAACCGCCACAAAGTCCTTGGTAGAGTTAGAAAGAGCCCTTAATATCGACTGCCCCATCCGATGCACGCCAACTAAAACCAGATGGCCTTTCAAATTAGTCGGCTCTCCAAACTCTTCCGCCAACCCTCTTCTTTTCTCCAAAAACCTAACCACGGGCTTCATAAATTCGTAAATTCGGTCACTGTAATAAATAAAGTACGAGGAGATAAAAATGGTGATGATGCCAATTAAAGTAACTAAAGATACCTCCGGCGCCCCCAAATGCCCGAGTGTGCCGCCCAAGGCGACAATTATAAAACCAAACTCCGATATCTGGGCGAAGGTGAGACCGGAGAGAAGCGCCGTCCTCGCGCGGTAACCCATTATGGACATAATAATAAGAATAATAATGGGATTGCCTATCAAGACAAAAAGCGAGAGGACTACTGCGGGAGTTATAAGTTGGGGTGTTATTCCAAGAATCATATTCGTCCCCAATCCCACAAAGAAAAGTATAAGAAAGAAATCTCTAAGCGGACGCAACCTTGATGATATCTGGAATTTCTCGGCTGAACCGGCAAGAGAGAGTCCTGCCAAAAACCCGCCAACCTCTATGGAAAGACCAACCAAATCCGAACCTGCTAAAGCCGCGATGCCGAGAGCCCAAGCAATACTAAATAGAAAGAGGAGCTCTCTTGACCTGCCTATCAAATCCAGAAGCTTCGGCAGATACCTGGAAGCCGCAACGAGAAGTACCACGAAAACCGCTCCCTTTAATAAGGTGACAGCGAACTCCGCGCCAACAGCTTCTCCTTTGCCCAATCCCGCCAAGAAAACAAGAATTAAAATAGCCACCAAATCCTGTATTAAAAGAGCGCCCAAAACTATTCTGCCGTACAGACTTTTAAGGTCCTTTTTCTCCGAAAGGAGTTTCACAACTACGATGGTTGAGGAGAATGTAAGAGCAATAGAGATGTAAAACGAAGTTAAGTTAGTAAACCCTAAGGCGTAACAGATAAAGTAACCGATAGTGAAAGTGAAAATAATTTGTCCCAAACCAACAAGAATGGCGGGCCTGCCAACATGACGCAATTCTTTGACATTCATCTCTAGGCCAACAATAAACAAAAGAAAAGCCACGCCGATGGAAGCTAAACTGCTAATAACTTCAACGTCCTCTTGGATAAGATAACCCAGAGAACCGATAATGAGGCCGGCAACTATAAAACCGATGATGGACGGCTGGCGCAGAATATGAAATAGGATGCCTATGGCCGCCGCTCCCACAACCGCGATAACAATTTCAGTAAAAAGCATTATTAGTAATTATACCAAGTATACAATTTTATGCTTCCGGCAGGAATCGAACCTGCATCACCTCCTTCGGAGGGAGATATTCTATCCATTAAACTACGAAAGCAATTTCGTAAACGATGCCGCTAAGAAGCAATAATATAATAAAGTGCCCCCAAATGCCTATCGGACGCAACTTTCTTCTAATAAGCAGGATTAGAATGCTCTCGAGCGCCAGAAAGATTCCACCGGTGATACTAATAAACCAGATGAGATTTTGACTGCTCCAGAAATACAAAATAAGCGGCATGGAGACAATTAAAATTGAGGCCGCGAGCAACGGTATTTTGAAGTCGTATCTTAAAATGTCCCTAACTTCAATCCCCAAGAAAAAATAGGAAGTCCAAATCGCAAAAAACCCGAGAAGCCCGATCAAGCCCATAACACCGGGGAAAGATATTTGTATCCCGGAAACCGCATCTTCGGTAACGCCCCCGGGCGATAACCAGACAATAGCTAACACAAAAAAAGCGTAAACTACCGCTGGGGCGAGCGTTCCCCAGACAATAACCCTGCGCAATCTCTTTCTATCAAGCCCCATTTTTAAAAAATATTCCCTGATGGAGGAAATGGCCGCTCTCCCATATAAAGAGAAAAGCACGACTCCGTAGGGCAGAAGAAGTTGATTAAGGTTTATAACAGGCAGGGATGGCAACACGCCCAAGTCCGTCCTCATAAATCCCAGGATGAAAAGGGCAACGACAATGCCCACCATGGCAAGCGTCACAGCAAACCCAAAGTTAGCCAGCCTGTTTAAGGACATTAGAACCACAACACTCCCCAAAACCCAGAAAATGAGAACGCTTACCGTGGAAGACAAGTCCGGTGCTAAGAGTTTTATAAAACTCGCAGAGAGGATTAAATAAATAGTGAGCGTGAGTATCATGCTAAAAAGAACGGCAACGACAGACGTCCACTTGCCTACTCTCCCCAAGTAAATCTCTGCGTAACCAACGAAGCGATGTTTGCCCGGAGTAGACTCAATAACCTCGGAATACATAACGTGTAAAGTAGAAAAGATCGCGGCGCCCAAAACAAGATATAAAAAACCGGTTAAAAATCCGGCTTTCACAAAAACATAAGGCAAAGCGAACATCCCGGCTCCTATAATAAGAGCTGATAGTAGCCCCGCAGGCAGGATTAACTCCTTATACCACTTCAAGAACTTCGTCGCCCTCCCTTACTTTATCGCTCACTTTAATACCGACCTCTTGGCCTTTTTTGGCGGAAGAAACATCCTTGTGGTCATACTGCATTGAACCGATGCTCGCCACGAAATCGGTAGTCACGCCCTTAAAATGAACTTCTTCACCGGCCTTAACCGCTTTCACGAATTTAACTATTGCCACACCGATATTGCTGTAGTAATGGGTGACCGCGCCGATAACTTTTGGTCCTTTTTTGATAGGCATGTTATAAATTTTCTTTCGACCTTTATAAGTAGTGGTTATTGTTTTTTTTCTCTTTCTTTATGATTACAACCAGTTTGTCCAAAAGCGTTTTGGGGTCATTGGCGTAAACTATTTTATCCTTTCTTTCTTCAGCCCGATGAGATTTTGAAATAAGACTCCTTAGGGTTTCAGCCGTCTCCCATGCTCCTTCTAAAATTCCTATCGGCTTGCCGTCTTCAAAAGCGATGGTGAATTCATTGATAGTGCCCATTCTGCCGCAACCGATAACAACCGCGTCCGCTGCTCTAGTTAAGAGTAAATTCCTCCCTGAATAGTTGGCTCCGGTGTAGACAATGATATCGCGGTAGTCCGTAGGTAAATTATAGACGTTAATATGTTCCTTCTCGCTCACTGCCGGCGAAAAACCAATCACCATGCCGCCTTCTTCTTTCGCTCCCTTGGCGGTCCAGAATGGGAAACCGGTAGTCGCGCCTTCAACAAGAACACAGCCGTGTCGGACTATCTCTCTCCCTAACTCTTCGGCTATCTTAAAAGCGTCCGGACCGCAACTTCCAGTTTCAGCAGCGCCGGAAACACAGATTTTATAACGCGGCTTTGTAAGCATTCTAACTATTCTAACACGACCTCATCGCCTTCGGAAGGAGCGACAGCTTCTATGGCTAATTTGTCCTGAACCAGAGAAGCAAACCTTTCGCTAACATCGGGGTCGCTTTGGACCACAAAAACTTTTTTTAAGGTTCCTCTCATCGGCTCTAACCACTTCAAAAGCCTTTTTTGGTCAGCGTGAGCCGAGTAACCAGATATGTGAACCACCCGGGCGTTTACAGGTATTTCTTCTCCCAGTATTCTTACCGTTTTCTCCCCGTCCAAGATCCGCCTGCCCAAAGAACCGGCTGACTGGTAGCCGACAAAAAGAATGGTATTTTGGGGGTCGGGTAAGTATTCTTTTTCGTGGAATAGAATCCTTCCGCCTTGGGACATGCCCGAACCGGCAATAATTATCTTAGGCGGAGGAACTTTTTTTATATTCATCGATTCTTCTTTGGAGAAAGAAAGTTTTAATCCAGGAAAACTGAAAAGCGATTTATCGTTTGAAACCAACCTCCAAGCTTCGTTATTAAAATAACTCTCGTGCCATTTGTAAACCGCGGTTAGCTTTATAGCCAAGGGGCTGTCGACATATATCGGCAACTTTGGTATGCGTCCGTTCTCAACTAACTCGTTCAACTGATAAAGAAGTCCTTGTATTCTCTCTAGCGTAAATGACGGAATCATAAGTACCCCTCCGGCTTTTATGGTTTCCTCTATGACATCTTCCAATAACTCTTTCCTTTTATCAACGTCCTCGTGAACCCTGTCACCGTAAGCCGACTCTATAAGGCAGTAATCAGCGGGCGCGGTGATTGACTCCCACTCTTTGATTAGGGGTGGATTGCTATTCCCCAGGTCTCCGGAAAAAATTATGGTTTTGTCTTCGGCTTCAATAATAAAAGAGGCTGACCCAAGAATGTGCCCCGAATTTTCAAGCGTTACCTTAAACGGTCCCACCCGAACCGATTCCTTATAATCAACGCTTTCCCAGAGCTTCATCATGCTGTCCACATCTTCGGAGGCATAAAGCGGCTCGCGCTTTTCCCTCTCCGCTTCCCGCCTTAATATATCCTCCGAATCCAATAAAAGCTCCCGCGCGAAATCTTTGGTGGGCGGAGTGGAATAAATTGTTCCTCTAAAACCGTCTTTATAAAGTTTGGGTAGGCGACCAGTGTGGTCTATGTGAGCGTGGGTGATAAAAACTGCTTTGATTTCCTTAGGATCGTAACCGAAGGGGTCAAAATTATGACGCTCGCAATAATTACTGCATTGGTATAATCCGCAATCAATAATAATTTTTTCGCCGCTTGATTCTAAAAGATAGTTGGCGCCGGTCACCATCTTGGCGCCGCCGAAAAATTTGAGTTTCATAACTGATTGAATTATATATTTTTTAACTCTTCTCTCGCAATCGTCCTGTCGTCCCAAGCGACCCTTCTGCCCCCCGCCTCCACTATCCACGGCTCCGCCCCCTTGCCAGTAATAACCACCACATCGCCTTCTTGAGCTGACCTTAAAGCTTCGCGTATAGCTAAACGCCTGTCTAAAATTTTAGAAAAATCGTGCTTGCCCGAAACCTCGCGGATAATTTCCCAAGGGTCATCATCATAAGGATCTTCGTTCGTCACGATGACTTTTCGGCAGAACTCCGCCGCCACATCTCCCAAAACCGGCCGTTTCCACTTATCTCTGCCGCCTCCGGCGGCGCCGATAACGCAAATAAGTTTTTTGCCCTTCAAATTAAAATCTCTGTTCAATGTTTCATAAACTTTCTTTAGGGATTGAGGAATAAAAGCGTAGTCAACTAAAATTTTGAAATCCTTGCCCGTTTCCACAAACTCCATTCTGCCCGGGAGCGCCCTAACTCCTTCTACAGCGCGCTTTATAGTCTCGGGCGGCACGCCTTCAAGTCGGGCGAAAGCCATTGCGCCGACCGCGTTCATTTTATTAAATTCACCGGATAAGTTTATTTTTAGGTCTTGCGGATAATCGGACTTCCTAAAAACAATTTTCTTCTTTCCCGGGATTCGATTATAGAAATCAAAATTCTCATCGTCTCCGTTTAACAAGTGAATCGGGGCAACCTTAAAAAGTTTCGCCTTAGCCTCTCTGTAATTTTCAAATCCGCCGTGAGCTTCAATATGTTCCGGAGAGAGATTGGTGAGTAGAGCGGCATAAAACTTAATGAATTTATGCCTGAATTGTTTAATGCCCTCGGAGGTTACTTCTAAAAATACATACTCCACTCCGGCTCTGTGAGCTTCGGCGAGAAATCTCTGCGCGCGAAACCTGCCGGGCATGGTCATTTTTAGTAAATTCGGTTCCTCCTTATCCAGAATTTTAAAACTCAAGCCGGACAAAGAAGCTGTTTTATAACCGGCTTCGCTGAAGATGGCCTCTAAGAAATGAACAGTGGTAGTCTTGCCGCTCGTCCCCGTAACCCCCACCACTTTCATTGCTCTGGATGGGAAGCCGTATATTAGGGCGCCGAGGAGAGCCAGTTTCCAGTGGTAAATTGGAGCGAGTAAGTTGAAAACCGGTCGAGGGACAAATCTTTTTATGCCCGCGAGAATTTTATCCATAATTTATCCTTTTATTTTATTCAGGGCATCGCGCAATCGCTCGTCCACCCCCTTGAACTTCCGGTCAATCTTATCTATCGCCGCCTTGGCTTGTTTGCCCGAGTAACCCAAACTTGTAAGCGCTTCATAAACATCAGAGTCGGATTCCATAAGGCGAACCACTTCATCTCCCTTTTTTCCGTCAAAGGTGATTTTATCTTTTAACTCCAACACAATGCGTTCCGCAGTCTTCTTGCCGATACCGTATGACTTTTGTAAAAGCTCCGTTTCGCCTTTGGAAACAGCCCCAGCCAACCTATCAACGGGAGCCACGCTCAAAACGCCCAAAGCGGATTTTGGTCCTATGCCGGAAACCGATAAAAGCGCCTCAAAAAAGCTTAGTTCTTTTTCTTCCAGGAATCCGTAGAGACTCATATCATCTTCTCTCACATGAAAATGAGTAAGCAGGGTCACTTTTTCGCCCGTTTCCGGCAATCTTTTATAAGTGTTTAATGGAATAAAGACCTTAAAGCCGAGACCTCCGGAACTAATGACCACGTAAGTGTTTTTCTTGAGTGTTATTTCCCCGGAAACCGAATAAATCATCTTTCTTATTATAATTTATTGGAGTTGACTTTTGAACTCTTTAATTTAAGATGAGGTTATGATTCCCAAAGAAGAAATCGCGAAGTTAGAATCTCTTCTTAAAGAAGAGAGGGAGACAGCAGAAAAAGAAATTAAGGGGTTGGGCAGCACAGACTTGGGTAGTGATGTCGGCCACGGCAAAGAGGAGTCCGACGAAATGGAAGAGATAGTCACCCAGGAGGGCGTAACCGCTTCCTTAAAAGAGAGGCTTGGCGACATAAATCTCGCCTTGGATAAAATCGGCGCGGGAACTTATGGTGCCTGCGAAGACTGCGGCAAAGACATTTCTCTGGACTTGCTTAAAGTGAATCCGGAGTCACGCCTCTGCAGAGAATGTAAAGTTAATGAAAAAGGGAGAGAAAATAGCTTTTAATGCATCTTGCGAAAGTTTACTCGGCTGAACTCGAGGGAGTTAAAGCCAAACTAATAGAAGTGGAGGTTGACCTAAACGTCGGCCTCCACAGTTTTAATATTGTAGGGCTCGCCGACAAGGCGCTTTCTGAAGCCAAAGAAAGAGTTAGTTCGGCTATAAAAAACATCGGCTTTAGACCGCCAAATAAAGAGAACAGAAAAATTACCGTCAACCTTGCTCCGGCAGATATAAAAAAGACCGGTTCGCAATATGACCTAGCCATAGCTGTCGGATATTTACTCGCTAGCGGCCAGATAAAGGAGTTTTCCCCGGAAGGTAAGATATTTTTAGGCGAGCTGTCTTTAAAGGGCGACTTGAGGCCCATAGCCGGGGCTTTGAATTTCGCCATACTTGCCGATCGCATCGGCTTAAAAGAGGTTTTTCTTCCGAAGGCAAACGCCGGCGAGGCCGGACTTGTCCACGGACCGGAAATTTTCCCAGTTAACGACTTGGGCGAACTAATTAATCACTTGGGGGGATTAAAATCATTAGAGGTTTCTCCTAAGACGGAATTTTTATTTAAAGATTCCACTGATTACGATATTGACGACATCAGAGGGCAGGATTCGGCTAAAAGAGCACTGGTAGTGGCTGCTGCCGGCGGACACAATTTACTTATGAGCGGACCGCCGGGCTCCGGGAAAACAATGCTCGCCAAAGCTTTAAATTCGATTTTGCCCCCGCTCTCCCTTGAAGAATCCGTTGAAGCCTCCGAAATATGGAGCGCCGCCGGGTTGTTAAACGGCTCGTATTTAGAAATGAGGCCTTTCAGGGCGCCGCACCAAACAGCCTCGCCGGTAGCCGTGGTCGGAGGAGGGCAAACCCCGAGGCCAGGGGAAATCAGTCTCGCCCATCGAGGAGTTCTATTTCTGGACGAACTTCCGGAGTTTAGAAGAGATTTGTTGGAAGCTTTGCGCCAACCACTGGAATCCGGCAAGATAACCGTTTCCAGAATTAAGGGCAATCTAACTTACCCAGCCAGATTTATGCTGGTTGCCGCCATGAATCCATGCCCCTGTGGTTATTATGGAGACCCCGAAAAAGAATGCCGCTGCAGCGCTTACGAAGTTTTTAGATATCAGAAAAAGATTTCCGGGCCTCTCTTGGACAGGATTGATATTCAGATAAATGTTCCGCGAACAAACTTTGACAACTTAAAGGGCGGGAGGCCCGCGACCGGAGGGTCACAAAGAGAAGCGGTGAAGCGCGCGAGAGCAATACAACAAAAACGATTCGGCAAAAATAACGTGGAAGTGATAACTAACGCCGAACTTAGTTCTAAGGATTGCGACAAACTAATCAACTTAACCAAAGAAGCTGATGAGTTGCTGAAAAAGATTTTTGAGAAATCATTACTCTCCAGCCGCGGCTACTACCGCCTATTAAAGACTGCTCGCACTATCGGGGATTTGGACGAAAGCGAAGAAATTTTGCCGCAACACATCGCTGAAGCTTTCCAGTTGAGAGTCAGGGAGAAATAAGGCCGGCTTTTATGTTGCCAATACCTTGCATATCATGACTATAAGGGCAAAAAATCAATCCGCGCTGAATCCGGAGCAAGAAGAGGCGGTGCGTCACGGGAACGGTCCGCTTTTGATATCAGCCGGAGCCGGAAGCGGGAAAACAAGGACGCTTACCCAAAGATTAGTGAAGCTAATCAAGGATGGCGTGCCGCCGCAAAAGATAGTAACGATAACTTTCACCAACAAAGCGGCGGACGAAATAAAAGCCAGGGTTAAGGGAATAGTAAAGAACCTGAACAGCTTTCCATTTTTGGGCACTTTCCATTCTTTTGGCGCAAAAGTTTTGAGGAACGAGCCAGAACTTGCCGGACGCGCTAAAAATTTCATCATATTTGACAACGACGACTCGCTGCGGGTTATAAAGAAAACTTTAAATGACTTAAACCTCGGCGCCGAAAAATTTCCGCCTCCCAAAATGCAGAAAAAAATATCTTTTATTAAAGACGAGCTCGTTTCATTGGATGACCTTGAGGAACCGATTAAAACTATTTTTGAGGGATATGAGAATAAATTAGAAACGCAGAACGCTTTTGATTTCGACGACCTGATAGAAAAGGTGGTAAGGATATTTCGCAAACATGAGGACATTTTGGAGATATATCAAAACCGGTTCGAACACATTCTGGTAGATGAGTTCCAGGATATCAACACCAGCCAGTATGCTCTTGTAAGGCTTCTTGCCAAAAAACACCGCAATTTGAACGTCGTAGGCGATGATAACCAATCCATATACGGTTTCCGGGGGGCGGACTTTAGAAACTTCCTCAATTTTGAGAAAGACTGGCCCGAGGCCAAAATCGTGCATCTTGGAGAAAACTACCGCTCCACCAGCAATATTGTTAAGGCTGCCGCCGAAGTTATTAAAAATAATAAACTCCAACGACCCAAAAAACTTTGGACATCAAACGATGATGGAGACCCTATAAAGGTTATAGCCGCCGAAGGCGCGGAGGAGGAGGCAATGAAAATAGTAAGCGAGGTTTTAGGGTTCGGGGAAGATTGGCCGACGGCTATTTTATACAGGACTAACGCCCAATCGCGCGCAATTGAACAAGTTTTAAATTTTAATTCTATTCCCTACGAAATATTCGGCGGACTAAAATTCTACGATAGAAAAGAAATTAAAGACTTGGTGGCGGGGCTGCGTTACGGTTTTAATCCTAAAGACGAAATAAGCCTGGAGCGCCTAAACAAAACATTCAGGCGGGAGGAATTTAAGGCGCTCAAGGAAAAACTTCCTGAAATGGCTGAAAGCTTGTCGCCTGTGGAATTTGTTGGTTTCTTTATGAAGACGGCTAATTATGAAGCTTACCTTGGCGCTAAATTCGATAACTCCGAGGAAAGACTGGAGAATATAATTGAGCTCATCAACTTCGCAAGCAACTTCCAAACCATTCAAGAATTTATTGAAAGGCTGTCCCTTTTGGAAGCAACCGACAGCGTCAAATCTACCACAGCCAAACCAGCCGTGAGGCTCTCAACCAT
>BBPF01001904.1_pt5 | contig 10711 bp, 9 predicted proteins | sample 1343921 | NCBI WGS metagenome assembly BBPF01 (sample SAMD00019090, study PRJDB2971) | groundwater metagenome | isolation source: The Cedars highly-alkaline
GAAACCGATATGGAAAAGAATATACCTTCAGAAATCCTTTTCGGGATGTACCGAAAGATGGTAGAAATTCGCCATTTTGAAGATACCGTGTATTTCATGTTCCTGGAAGGGAAACTTCCCGGAACCGTGCATCTCTACCAGGGTCAGGAAGCAATTGCGGCTGGCGTATGTGCAAGCCTGACCAAAGACGACGTGATTCTGTCCACCCACCGGCCTGATGGCCACGCCATCGCGAAAGGAGTACCTCTGCGCTCCTGCATGGCAGAACTATTTGGCAAATCCACCGGCTGCTGTAAGGGAAAGGGCGGCGCCATGCACCTTGGCGATATCTCGGTGGGCATGCCTCCGGCGATTGCGATTGTTGCCGGAGGAGTACCGCTTGCCTGCGGTGCTGGTTTAGCGTTCAAGTTCCAGAAGAAAAAAAATGTGGCCATAACCTTCTTCGGTGATGGGGCTACCAACGAAGGAGTGTGGCACGAATCTATGAATATGGCTTCCCTCTGGAACTTGCCGGTAATATTTGTCTGCGAGAATAACCTTTACGGTGCCTCAACCCACATTACCAAGGTGATGAAAATACCGGACATCTATAAGCGTGCCGATGCTTACGGGATACCCGGTATGGCTGTAGATGGGAATAATGTCCTTGAGGTATACGAAACAACCCGGAATGCGGTGGAAAAAGCACGGGCGGGTAAAGGTCCTGCCTTGATTGAATGTAAGACCTACCGGAGAAGCGGACATTCCCGGGGGGACGCAAACCAATATCGGGATAAAGAAGAAGAAAAAGAGTGGCTGGCAAGAGACCCCATTGTCATCTACCAGAACAGGCTGAAGGAATTGGGAATTCTTACGGAAGAGAAGATTAAAAAAATTGACGAAGAAGTAAAAACTGAAATAGAATCTGCGGTTCAATTTGCTAAAAACAGCCCTTTTCCGGAAGTAGAAGCGGTCTACCAGGACCTCTGGGCAGAATAAAATGCCAAAATTGACCTATGTCCAGGCCTTAAGAGAGGCAATCAGGGAAGAGATGCGCCGTGACCAACGGGTCTTTTGTATCGGTGAGGATATCGGTATCACCAGGGGATTCGGCGGTGCATTTACGGTAACCTTAGACCTCTCCGATGAGTTCGGTCACGAAAGAATTCTTGATACTCCTATTTCCGAAGCCGGATTTGTCGGCATCGCCATCGGTGCGGCAATGATGGGAATGCGTCCCATCGCGGATGTCCAGTACGGTGACTTTCTCTTTTGTGCCATGGACCAGATTGTCAACCAGGCAGGCAAACTGCGCTATATGTCCGGCGGCAAAGTAAAAGTCCCTCTTGTTTTGCGTGCGCCGGTGGGCGCAACCCAGCGGGGAGCCCAGCATGCCCAATCGGTAGAATCTTATTTTTTCCACTGTCCCGGCTGGAAAATTGCCTGTCCCTCCAACGCTTACGACGCAAAAGGTCTCCTTAAGACCGCAATAAGGGACGACAACCCGGTCCTCTTCTTTGAACACAAAAAACTTTATGGCGCCAAAGGTATCCGGAAAGTAGAAGGAAGTTTAGATGCCTCATCCGAAGTACCCGATGATGAGTATCTCATCCCTTTCGGGAAGGCGCAAATCGTCCGGGCAGGACAGGACGTTACCATACTTGCCAACCTGCGGATGGTTTACGAATCTTTGGCAGCCGCGGAAGAATTAAGCCGGGAAGGCATTGAGGCTGAGGTAATTGACCCGCGAACCCTTATCCCTTTTGATTACCGGACTCTGGCCGATTCTCTGAAAAAGACCCACCGCCTGGTAATCGTCCATGAGGATAATCTTACCGGCGGCTGGGGGGCTGAGATTTCTGCCCGGGTCTGCAGTGAAATGTTTGACTACCTTGACGCGCCAATCCAGAGGGTCTGCGCACCGGATACACCGGTCCCTTTCTCTACGCCCTTGGAAAAGTCTTATCTCCCGGATAAGGAGAAGATTAAAAAAACGATAAAGAGTTTAATGGCCTGAGGGTGCTCCATTATGCTATTGGATAAAGGAGTGATAGAATATGGTTGAATTGAATAAGCGGCTCCCGGTGCGGGTGAACCCAATCTTACGACATCAATACGAACAGTCTTTAACCCTGAACGGTAAATGGTCTTTTCGGCTTGACCCGGAAGACAAGGGTAAGAGCCTTCAGTGGTTTAAAAAACCAGAGGGCTTTAAAGATAGAATTGCGGTACCGGGTTGCTGGCAGGGTCAGGGTTTTGGTAATGAGGGCAAAGATGAGGTATGGGATTTTAAGATTCAGGCACGGATATTTCGCGCCACCTATCACGGCACCGGTTGGTACGGTAAAAACTTCAGGGTACCCGGAAAATGGAAAAGGGAGAAAATCTGGCTAAATCTTGGCGGCGTATCTCCTTCCGCGGAGTTCTGGCTGAATGGGAAAAAACTGGGCAGTCATTCCGGACCTTTTGTTCCGTTCGCTTTTGATGTTACCAATCTCGTCTCTTCTGAAAATGATAATTTCTTATCCGTACGGATTTATGAAGAAAACCGCTGGCTTGGACTTAGCTATAACTCTCAGGGGTATTGGTCGGGGCTTTACCGGGGTGTGGAGTTGTCAACAACCGGCAAGTCTTGGTTAGAACGTTTCTGGATTTACCCGGATGTGGATGGCAAAAGACTTAAGGTTTATATTAGGTTAGGGGGTAATCCGGAACCAACCTGCCTGGCCATTAAGGTTTCTCCTGCGGTCGGCAATCCGGTAGCGGAAATTACCAAGAATATAAGCAAGACAGGAGAAATACGTTTTGACTTACCGATCCCCTCTCCGAAACTCTGGTCTCCGGATGAACCAAACCTTTATCGGGTGGATGCCCTCCTCTACCGCGGGGAAGAGATTCTTGACGCCCTTGTAGAACGGGTCGGATTTGTAAAGATTTCGACCAAAGGAAAGCATTTTCTTATCAATGACCAGCCCTATTATCTGAGGGGTACCGGAGACTTCATCATCAATCCGGAGACCGGCAGTCCGGATACGGACCGGGATAGATGGCGGAAGAAATTAACTGCCCTTAAGGACTACGGCTACAACTATGTCCGCTGCCAGTCTTATGTACCTGCGCCTGAGTATTACGATGTTGCGGATGAGGTGGGTTTACTGGTTCAAGGCGAGATGGGCATGCTCGGAGCATGGGGTGGAAACAGCATCTGGCACATATATGCCTGGCCTCCGCCGCTGCCGGAATACAGAAAATGGCTCCGGTATCAATGGGACCATACCGTAATGCGGGACGTAAACCATCCTTCAGCCAATATCTATTGTGCAAGCAACGAACTGGGCCAGCAGACTCTATTCCCTCAAACCGCCTGGCAGTGTTATCGGACAACAAAGAAGATTAAACCTTCCGCTTTCGTCATCTGGACCGACGGCGGATATAATCCAAAACTACCCGCGGACTTTATAAATGCGGAAGCCGAGATAGATAAAAAATCTTCTCTGCCGGTAATCCAGCATGAATTTCGCTGGTGGAGTGCTTATCCGGATATCGGAATTAAAGATAAGTATCGGGGTGCGGTCCGGCCATATGCAATTGAGATCGCTGAAGAGGCTGCGGCTGCCAACAAAATGACCGGACTTTTACCCCTTGCAGCGCAAAATAGCCAAAGACTACAATACCTGGAGGCAAAGACGAAGTTAGAAAGATGCCGCCGGGACAACCCAAGGATTGCGGGTATCTGCCATTTTACCGCTATGGATTTCGGTCTTTCACCCCAGGGCATCATAGATGAATTTTACGAGACCAAATATGTGGAGCCTGAGACCTGGCGACAGACAAACGGCGACACCGTGATATTGATAGACCGGAATTTTGCCGACCGCATTCTGATTGGAGGGGAAATATTTCAAACTGCCTTATCTATTTCCGATTTCTCCCATCCACCCCTCAGGAACCCTGAGTTGGAATGGAGATTGACCGAAGGTAAAAGATGCCTTGCTTCCGGAAAACTGGCATTCCGAGCCAAACCTTTCCGGACCCACCCCTTAGGAAAAATAGAGGTGGTTTTACCTGAAACTGCAAAGCCCCTGACCATAAAACTTCAGGCGATGATAATAGAGGGTAAACGAACTTTTTCTAACCAGTGGAATTTCTGGATTTTCCCCAAAGGCTCTAAATTCCCCGAATCCGTAGGCATATATGGCCGGCCGAAGAATACCTGGTTAAAAAAACTGGAAAATATTCCTTGTTTCTTTCCCGATAATCTTTTTACTGGAAATATGCCTCCGGTGATTATGACCGAAATCTTTGACGAAAATATGTCTAAATATGTTTCTAAAGGCGGCCGGGTTCTCCTGAACGCTTCCGAGGGCTTGGTTCGGCCTTTTTATCCTAAACTTGGTATAACGGAAGGCCGATACTTCTTCCTGCCGCCGGCAAATTATCCGCCCTATGAAGATGGCCACACCGGAACCGCCGTTCAGAGCCATCCGGCGTTAGGAGATTTTCCTCACCAGGGATTCTGCGGACTGCCGTTCTATCGTATGATTGCCGAATCTCCACCGGTCAGTTTGAAACCTTTTGGTTCCCTATCCCGGGAACCGGTAATTAGAGTTTTTGGTACCTATGTTTGTTGTCAACAGTTAGCTTATTTAATGGAATTCAGCCTGGGTAAAGGCGGCCTTATTATCTGTGGTCTTGACCTTAACCCCAATTTTCCGGAAGCCAGATACCTACTTTATACTATACTCCAATACGCTGTCGGAGATAGATTTCGGCCGAAAGAACGCCTTTCCGAAAAGGGACTTAAACATCTATTAAATGAATAAAATCTCTAAATTAATAGAAAGATATACCGGTGAAAAGAAGAAAATTAAATTCTTTGACGCCAATTGCTGGTTGGGTAACCCCGTTCCCGAATCATTAAGAGAGATTCCGGCAACAGCAAGCGAACTTTTGAAGCTAATGGATTATTGCGGCATAGAAAAAGCAGTTATCGCTTCGTCTTCGGCTTTAAATTATAATGTCCTTTATGGAAATGAACGGCTTTTAGATGAAATAAGGCCGAGTGATAGATTGTATGGTGCGGCTATACTTTTACCTGAGCATACCGGAGAATTAGGCAACTTATCTGACTACATCTCTTTCCTTACCCAAAATAAGGTGGTAATGATAAAACTTTTCCCCAAGATTCACAATTTTGTCCTTTCGGACTATTGTATGGGGAGCTTATTAAATCTACTGGAAGAGCAAAAAATTCCCCTGACCCTTTGGCATACACAGACCACATGGAATGAAATTGATAGACTGTGCAGCACCTATCCCAACCTCCCCATCATAATAGAAGGAGTGGCCAGGAAACTCCTGTATGATAACAGGATCTTCTATCCCCTCCTCAAGAAGCATAAAAATCTATTCTTGGGAACACATAACCTGACAAATTATTTAGGACTGGATGATATGGTTGAACAACTTGGTGCCGGGAAAGTTATATTTGGCACATTTATGCCCATGAATGATCCCGAGGCGGCACTGATGCCTGTTGTTTATGGGAAGTTTCCCACTGGGCAGAAAGAGATGATTGCCGGAAATAATCTATTGTCACTAATCACAAATATTAAAAGCTCGTGCTATGAAAACAAAATTTGATTGTATAATTGATGCCCATGCCCATTTAGGCTCTTCAAGGGAGTTCTATTATCCGGATATATCAGTTGAAAGTGTCTTGGGTATAATGGATAGATTGCACATAGATAAAATGCTTCAAACACATATGCTCTTATTCTATGGTAAATATGATGAAGGCATTAGTGAATCCATAGAGGCTTTTGAAAAGTCGGAGGGACGGATTTTATCCTGCCTGGTATTCAACCCGCGAGAGTGTGAAAAGAGCCTGAAAGTTATTGATGATAACATTCACAAGGAACCATTTATAGGAATAAAAATTCACCCCTCACTTCATCTATATCCTGCCGATGGAGAGAATTATAATATAATCTGGGAATATGTGTCTAAGAATAATATTTTCCTCTGGACCCACAGTTGGAGTATTTCACCTACAAATCCCAACCAGGTTTATTCGCAGGTGAAATTGTTTGAGAAATATCTAAAAAAATATCCTGATGTTAAACTTATTTTAAGTCACAGCGGTGGTCTGGAAGAAGGGATTCGTAAGGCCGTTGAACTGGCTCGAATTTATCCTAATCTATACCTGGATGTCGCCGGAGATGTGCTCTTTTTCGGTTTAATTGAATTCCTGGTGGAGAATGCCGGCGCAGATAAGATTATCTTTGGCTCGGACTTAACGATGCTTGACCCGAGAATAAATTTAGGCCGGGTGCTTACCGCAAAAATTGACCTGGAAACCAAGAGAAAGATATTGGGCTTAAATGCCGGACATCTGTTTGGATTAAGGTAAGGCGAGGAGAGGTGCGATGGAACAGGAATACAAAATTGCCAGCGGCTTCGGGCCGTTTAGTCCCTGCGGCGAGCGATTTGTGGTTAATGGTTACCGGGAACCAATGAATCTCCAGGGGCAATTTGAAGCGGCTTCTAAGATAAATGGTCTTACCGCTATAGGTCTGGATTATCCTTATCAGTTCAGAGACCCGAAGGAAATCAGTCCTCTTCTTGAGAAATACGCTTTGCGTCTTTGCACCGTGGAAATAGGTCTGTATCCCGACCGGAAATGGAAGATGGGCACGTATACCTCTCCCGACCCGGGTATCCGGCGGGAGGCAATCAAGATGAGCAAAGATGCACTGGATGTCGCCGCGAAGATTGGCGCAGACGACGTATTACTTTGGCCGGGGCAGGACGGGTTTGACTATCCGTTTCAGGTGGATTACTCCAAGAATTGGGGACTTTTAATTGATGGTATCGCTGAAGTAGCGGCTCATCGTCCTGACGTAAAGATAGCCATTGAATACAAGCCCAAGGAGCCGCGCACCAACATTTATGTGCGCAACGCGGGTGTCCTCCTCTACCTTTTGACGGAAATAGACATGGCCAATGTGGGAGCGGCTCTCGATTACGGACACAGCCTGGTTGCCGGTGAAAGTCCTGCGGAGGCGGTTGCACTTCTTGCGCGTGCCGGAAAGATTTTTCAGGTGCACGTAAACGACAATTTCCGCGACTGGGACCACGACCTAATCGTGGGTGGTGTTACTTTCTGGGAAACGCTTGAATTTTTTTACTGGCTCAGGCGCCTGGACTATAAGGGATATTATATTCTGGACATTTTCCCATATCGGGAAGAGGGACAGGCGGCACTCCAGGAGGGAGTTGATCGCGTGAAGTATTTTATTGATGCGGCAAACAGACTTGATGAAAACAGTCTTGCCCGATATCTTGACCGACACGACAGCATTATGGCTAATAAATCCGTCTGGAAAAAAATCTTAGGTCTGAAAAGAGGCGGGAGTGATAACGATTGATTTGACCGGTAAGACAGCCTTGGTATCCGGCGGAAGCCGGGGCATAGGTGCTTCCATCAGCCGGTGCCTGGCTCAGGCCGGTGCTGAAGTCTGGCTCAACCACCGGCCTCTGCCGGAAAGTGCACAAATAGCTGCAAGCCTGGTAAAAGAAATCTCACTGTCCGGAGGGATTGCCAGAGAAATAGGCGCTGACGTCACCAATGAATCTGAGGTCAGACGCATAGTGAATACCATCCTGAAAGAATCAAAAAAGATAGACATCCTGGTCTGCAATGCCGGCTCCACTTTTGCCCGGACTCTGACCGAACTCACTTCCCGGGAGTGGGAAAAGACGCAAAGGCTGAATTTGACGCAGGTATTTTATCTTACCCGAAAAGTTGTTCCGGCAATGGCAGGTTCCGGTGGTGGAAGTGTTATTTTGATCGGTTCCGCCGGGGTCCGTTACGGTGGAGGTGGTGGCGTGCATTATGTCTCTTCCAAGTCTGCGCTCAGCGGTTTTATGCTTGCTTTATCCAGAGAATATATATCTCAGAAGGTCCGGGTAAACATTATCCACCCGTCTTTAGTAGACACAGAACTCCTCCGGAAACGTTATCCCACCGAGGAAGACCGGAAAAAACTTATCAAAAGAGTGCCGTTAGGCCGGCTGAGCCGGCCGGAGGATATCGGTTATTTAACCGCTTTTCTGGTATCTGACCTGGCAAGTTATATCACCTGCCAGGAAACGTTTGTTGACGGCGGGATGACCATACCTTTTCAAGGAGGAGGAAAATGACAGATTATAACCAGATGTCGGAGCTTTCCGAAGAGATTCTTAAGAAAGATTATGCCAAGCACCTTATGATCGGAGGAGGAACCGGTGGCCTTGTTCTTGTCCGGGGCAAGGGCGTGCGCGTTGAGGATATAACCGGGAAGAGTTATATTGACTGTACCGCCCAGAGTTGGGCCTTGTATTTAGGGTATGCCCACCCGGAGATTGCCGGGGCGATTGCCTCTGCGGCTTCTAACTTAACCCAGGTGCATCAGGGTTTTCATACCCGGCAGAGATACTTCCTGGCAAAAAAATTAGCTGATTTGGCTCCAGGCAATTTAAACAAGGTGGGGTTTACGGTTGGTGGTGGTCCGGCCGTAGAATCAGCAATGAAGATTGCCTTAAAGAACCGTAAAGGCGCAAAAAACTTCATCTCGCTCTGGGATGGATACCACGGCAGCACCCTGGGTACCATCGGCGCATCATATACCTCAACCCAGGCTTCAGGAGAGTTTACCGGCGCGGTAAACTTTTTACCGGTTACCCATGATTTTGTGCGGGTTCCGAATCCTTATTGCTACCGATGCTATTTTGGACAGAAACCAGAGAGCTGCAGCCTTACCTGCGCCCTGATGCTGGAATTAACCATACAAAAAGGCATTTCCGGTCCCTGCGCCGGTGTAATTATGGAACCGATTCAGGGCGCGGGCGGTCAAGTTATCTTTCCCAAACGTTATCTGAAAAGGGTCCGGGAGATTTGCGACAAGTACGACGTCCCTCTTATTTTTGATGAAATTCAGACCTTTTGCCGGGTGGGAGATTGGTTTGCCTCAACCCTTTTCGGTGTGGAACCGGATATAATAGTCCTGGGAAAGGCTCTGGGCGGCGGTACGCCGATTGCCGCTATCATTATCAACGATAAAAACCTGACCGGATTTGAACCGACCAGCGAAGACCTTCACACCTTTGCCAGCAATCAGATATCTCAGGCCGCCGCGATAAAAATGATTGAAATCATAGAGCGGGATAACGTTCTTCAAAATGCGGTGGCAATGGGGCAATACCTCCGCCGGGGGATAGAAAAGATGCAAGAAGACTATCCGGAAATCGGCGATATTCGTCAGATAGGCTTGCACATCGGCGTGGAATTCGTTCGTGACCCGGAAGGCAAGGAACCGCTTATTGAAAAAACAATGGCTATTCAGAGGAAAGGACCGGAAAACGGCGTCATCTTCGGCTTAAGTTCGGTGCATAGAAATGTCCTGAATATAAAACCGCCTTTAATCATCAACCGCAGGGAAGCAGATGAAATCTTAAGTGTCCTGGCTAAATGCATAAAAAAGGTTATCTGTCAATGAAAACAGACACCCAATCATCGGTTTACGTCCGCACTGAGGCCGGACACGTCGTCCTGGGAAACTCTCGGATTGAACTCGGTTTCAGTCAGACCCGGAACGGCGCGTTGACCTCAATTCTGGACAAAGCGACCGGCTGCCAGCTCCGCCGCGACGCTAATGCCCCCTTGTTGCTCTGGCGATTAGCACTACGCCGTTTGCCGGAGCAGAACCTGGAATGGCACGACAGCGGCGAAGCCGCTCGGCTGGAATGGACGCAGGATGAGGCCGAGGGAACGGTTACGCTGACTCTTGCCTCTTCCGGCCTTTCCATCCCCCCCGGCCTCAAAGTCTCGGTGAAAATCTCGTTAGCCCCGGATTCCCTCCGTAGTGTTTGGCACATAGCAGTGACCGGAATCCCGGCTGATGCCGCGCTTTACCAGTTGACCTGTCCGGTCATCTCCGGTCTGCCCAAGGTGGGTGACCCCGCGCCAGGGGAAACTTTGACCGTTCCTATTCAAGGCGAAGGCTACCTGTTCAAAAACCCTTTCCCGGTGCGGGACCATTTGCCGCTCTGCAGCGGACCCGGTCCGGAAACAGCGGATGTGGGTATCGGCCGGGTCGGTGGACTTTATCCGGGCAACCTACCCATGCAGATGTATGCGTTCTACAACGACCTGGCAGGATTGTACCTTGCGGCCCACGATGCCGGTCAGAACGTGAAGGAATTCAGCATGGCGCCCTGGGACCACCTTGGTCCATATCCGATTATGTCGGTGGCGCATTTCCCCGGGGAAAAACCCGGTGCTGACGTTGAAATCGGTTATGACAACATCGTAGAGGTATTCCACGGCGACTGGCACGACGCCGCGGACATCTATAAGGCCTGGGCAACCCGGCAGTGGTGGTGCAAAAAGAAACTCTGGGACCGGGACATCGCCAACTGGATGCGAACCGGCTTCGGCGTATTTCAGATGTCCAACTATGATATGCCGGTCCTGAAGATTAATCACCCCATGAATCAGATTGCGGAGGTTGTGAACAAACTCTCTGAGGAGGCCGACGTACCCTTGCTGGCGCTGGTTTTTAACTGGGAAGGCGGCGGCGCCTGGACCGGTCCGGCGGGCTTCTTTCCCCCGCGGGAAGGGGAGGATGTTTTTAAGGAGGCCATGGCGCGCCTGCGAAAAGCAGGCAATTACGGTTTCGTATATATCACC
>BBPF01003089.1_pt1 | contig 10677 bp, 11 predicted proteins | sample 1343921 | NCBI WGS metagenome assembly BBPF01 (sample SAMD00019090, study PRJDB2971) | groundwater metagenome | isolation source: The Cedars highly-alkaline
GCATATATTTAAACAACTAATTATAACTCCCTGCTTGAGCTTAGTATGTGCTGGAGCGTACTCTCTATACTTAGGAAAAACTTCCTATAAGCGCGCGCGACTACTCCACAGAAAAAATATAGTAGTAAACTGGCTGTCCTCCGTTGAAAAATTCAAGTTCACAGTTGGGAAATCTCACCTTAATTTTCTCCGCCAGCGACTTAGCGGTGGCTTCTTCCGTGTCCGCCCCCGCGAAAAGTGAGATCACGCCATCATCATCCGTGACCATATTCGTAAGCAACGCCAGCGCAACTTCATTGACATCGGCACCTACCGTGTCTATGCCTTTGTCGCTGAGACCAAGGATGTCACCTTCTGCAATTTCGCCCATATCACCGTTATAGGACTTTATCGCATAGGTCACCAAGCCTGTCTTTACCCCGCTCATGCGCCTTTGCATCGCCCGAGCAACGCGCTCAAGCTCAAGCGCGTCAGCCTCATAAGACAGCATAGCTGCTAAACCCTGAGGAATCGTACGGCTCGCGATTACGGCAACTTCCTTGCGTGTGACTTCTTTAACCTGGGAAGCGGCTAAGATCACGTTCTTGTTGTTGGGTAAAATCACAGCGCGCTCACAGGCCAAGCTGTTAACAGCGGCAGCTAGGTCCTCGGTGCTCGGGTTCATGGTTTGTCCGCCTTCCACGATTACGTCCGCGCCTAGACTCAAGAAGATCTCGCGTAGGCCTTCGCCGGCGGCAACCGCCACCACGCCGATGGACTTCCCTTGACCCGGGCGAACTGCCTTTAGCTTTTCCTCCGCCCAAGCAGTGTGGGCGTGCTGCTCCCTCATGTTTTCGATTTTTATGGCGCTGAGCTCGCCATGTTCAAGCGCTAGCTCCATTACCGTGCCGGGGTGATTAGTGTGGATATGCACCTTAATCACACCTTCGTCACCCACAACTAACAGGGAGTCGCCATAGGACTCAAGGCTAGGACGCAGCATATGATCCTCTATGCGCGGGTTAAGGATCAAAAACTCAGTACAATACTGAAATTCAATCTCTAGAGCTGTAAAGTACTGTTTCTCCGGTTCGGGTAGCGCCTTAGGCGCATCGATGGCCACCGGTAGCTCAAGTTCTTTACCCAGCAGCGCATGCAGAAACCCGCGGTAGATGTGAACTAACCCCTGGCCTCCTGCGTCTACCACGCCTGCCTTCTTCAGTACCGGCAGCATGTCAGGCGTGCGCGCTAACGTCTTCTCCGCCTGTTCAATTACCGCCTGCATCAGATTGGCAATGTCTGGCTCAGTGCGCGCCTTAGCTTGCGCGGCGCGGGCGGCATCACGCGCCACGGTGAGAATCGTTCCCTCTACAGGCCTGCCGACGGCCTTGTACGCCGTTTCCACTCCCGCCATTAAAGCTAAAGCAAAGTCGGTCCCTTGGAGAACAGTCTTTCGTTCCAAGGAACGGCTAAAGCCGCGAAACAGCTGCGACAGAATAACACCGGAATTTCCGCGCGCTCCCATAAGCGACGCAGAAGCCACTACTTGAGCCACGGCGGCACAAGTGTCAAGATTGGGTTTGTCAAGTGCACGCACGACTGCCTGCAAGGTAAGGTGCATGTTAGTACCGGTGTCGCCGTCAGGAACTGGGAACACATTCAAGGCATCTACTGCCTGTTTGTTTGCCTCTAGACTCTTAGCGCCAAGCAAGAACATATTGCGTAGGAGGATCGCATCTATCTGCTTTGCAGTCACAACCTTCATCCTCCTAAAACTTCTCGTTTACGCGCACGCCTTGTACATTGACGTTAACTTGCTCTACTGACAAATCAACCAAGGTTTCCACTACGTATCTTACTTTTTCCATGATATTTTGAGCTACCTCAGATATTTTAGTGCCATAACCCACGATAATGTAAAGGTCAATGACTACGCTGTTGCCGCTGACGTGCACTTCTACGCCGCGGGACAAATTCTCCTTGCCTAGAAGCTCGATAAACCCATCGCGAATACGGCTGCGCGAGCACATGCCTACAAGGCCATAGCACTCCAAGGCAGCCACGCCTGCTACCGTAGCAATAGCTTCCGCGGTAATGACTATTTTGCCATAGTCTGTCAGTATAGTCTGACTCACTGCGTTTCCTCCCTCTCTCCTGCGTACAGTCATCTTTTATTCGCCATTGTCTCTAATATTCCTGTTGCCGCCGTCCTTGCCAGCGTGGTTTCGTATGTGATAGAATTATTTTCGTGAAAAGGAGGTGCGGATACCATGCACAGATGTGAAGTCTGCAACAAAACCAAGTCTTCCGGCAACAAGTTGAACTACAAGGGGACTCAATTGACTAAACGCACCAAGCGTACTCGATTCCCTAACATCCAACGAGTGCGTGTTATTGCTGAAGGACAGCCGACTAGGCTCAACGTGTGTACAACATGCCTCAAGTCTAACAAAGTTACTCGCGCCGTGTAAATGATAAAAACAGGTAATGCAAAACCCTCCTTTGGTTTCTGACCGGCAGGAGGGTCTTCACTTTCGATTTGCCTAACGATTTCTCCTGTTGCGCCAAAACAAGCGCAGGATGCCAACAAGCCACTTGGGAGGCTTGTAGACGCTGATTCTCATATGCATCCTCCTCCTTCTTTGGCTCATGCCGCAGTATATGCAAGGTGTGCTTATACGTGTGAAAACCGGGGGTCTTACCCCCGGTTTTTCCCTGCTTCTAGAACACTCGCCGCAAAAGCTCTTCGGTCAGGACTTTGGAAAAAAGAAACCCCTGCAACTAGGTGCGTCGCGCCTTCTGCTAGGCACAGCTTTGCGGTTTCCAGTGTGATGCCGCCATCAACCTGTACAGCTATATCCCGCCCATGCGTGAGCGCGAGTTCGCGCACCGCACTAATTTTCGTTAACACACTTGGGATAAACTTCTGCCCACTAAAGCCGGGATTAACCGTCATCAGCAATACCGCATCTAGATCGTGAATAATACACTTGAGCACGTCTACTGGCGTAGCTGGATTTAGGGAAACACCGGCCTGCACGCCCAATTCTTTAATTGCGTACACGAGTCGGTGCAGATGATGCGTCGCTTCGTAGTGCACGGTAATGAGCCCGGGGCCGCTCCGTGCAAAGTCGGCAACATGCTTTTGGGGCTCGGCCACCATCAGGTGGCAGTCGAACTTCAGCTGTCCGTGGCGTCTGACGGCATGGGCCATGTTCACGCCATAAGAGATGTTAGGCACGAAATTGCCGTCCATGACATCTATATGCACATCGCCTAGTCCTGCAGAGACAACGCTGTCTAGCTCCTCCCCTAAGAACAGCAAATCAGCTGCCAACAACGACGGTGACAGTACAATCACTTGTATCGGCTCCTTTCTTGTAGCCTGACTTCCTCGAGGAAAGCCAAGTAGCTCTTATAGCGTTCTGGAGCTATGGCGCAACTTGGCAGTAACACGCCCTTTACTTCGCATCCTGGTTCACCGCTGTGCCGGCAATCGCCGCCAAAACGGCATCGTTCTCGCGCGGAGCGCATCTCCGGAAAGTACTCGGCTAGATTAAGGCTAGTGAGCCCCTCGGGTAGGTCCAAGCGGCTAAACCCCGGGGTATCAGCAACGAAAGCCTCGTAATCAGGCAGGTAATGCAGCTCTACATGGCGCGTGGTATGTCTGCCGTGACGCGTTTTCGCGCTAACTTCTCCTACAGGGGGATTAGACTGAGGGCATAGGATCCGCACAAGACTTGATTTACCCACGCCTGACTGCCCCGCGAGTACGGAAGTTTGCCCGCGCAAAACGTCTAAGAGCTCGCTTGGCGCATCTTCACACGTCAATGACCCGAGAATGACAGAGTAGCCCGCCTTCTCATATATACCCCTGAGTTCCCCGCGCTGCTGTAAATCCGTCTTGTTAAAAAACACTATACCCCGCAGTCCCAGCACTTCCGCCGCAACCAATACTCTGTCCACAAGGATGAGATTCGGCTCGGGTGAGGTCATGGCGGCAACCACTACCACTTGCGAGACGTTAGCAACTAAAGGCCGCTCCAGCACATTGCGCCGAGGCAAAATGCTCTGGACAACACCCTCGCCCTCGCCGAGCGCAGTGACTTCAACCATATCGCCCACACAAGGAGTGTCCTCTTGCAGGCGCAGTCTGCCGCGGGCACGGCATCTAAGTAGAGCAGGCCCAACCTGAACAAAGTAGTAGCCGGCTAAGAGCCTTACGACCCGTCCCACCAAAAGCTAAGTGCCCCCCTGCCCAATTATCTCGTCGCGGTCGATGCGCCCGTCAATCCTTACGATTAGTCGAAAGGGAGCAATGCCGGACACGGGGACGCGTATTTCCCCATCCTGACGCTTGTGCACACGGTCGTAGACCACACGCATGCCTTCCCTGTCATCTACACTAACTTCTATGCGCGTGTTCTCGGCTAATCTGTCTGCAGAAATGACAACCACTGTGGCAGCTTGCTGGCCGCGGCTCACCACTATGGACACTTCTCCGCCTAGGGGAAGGCGTTCTCCTGCTTGAGGCGTCTGGGATATAACCCGTCCGTAGGGAACCGTAGCGTGGAACTCCTGGGTTACGGGAGTTCTTACGGATAGGCCAACTTCGCTAAGGCGCGTTACAACTTCCGCCTCTGTAAGCCCTACTAGGAGGGGCGTAAGCACTTCGACCACAGGTACCCCTAAGCTGATCAAAACATCAATGTGCTCTCCACGCTGTGTCAAGGTGCCCGGGCGCGGGTTCTGTTCTATAATTTGCTCTGCGGGGACAGTTTCGTGCGTTCGTTCTGTTTTTTGCCCGAGCACAAACCCTTCTCTGGTGAGGGAAATCTCCGCCTGTAACAACGTCATGCCTATAACGTTGGGAACTTCTAGAAGCTCAGGACCCCGGCTAGGGACAATCTCCACGGTGCGCCCTGCTCGCACAGTCTGGCCGCCTTCCGGGTTCTGCCGCAGTACGACGTTAGGCGCAACATCAGGGTTAGACTCGGCCTCTTTGATGGTGTGGTTCAGACCTACCTTGCGGAGGTCGGCAGTGGCTTCCGCTAGGGTTTTCCCTACTATTTCTGGGACAACTACTTCGGGACGAGGCCAGAATGTGTAAAGCAATCCGGCAACCGTCAATAGCATCGTCACTGCCATCACGGAGGACACAACCGCTAACCAAGAAACCTTGCGCTTTTGCTTCTCCACGCCGCTCCTCCTTGAGTCTCGTCTAGGCGTTACAGCCGCTTCTCTTTGGGTTACACCATTTCCTGCTAAGAGGGAGAGAGCGTCAAATAAGGCTTGGGCTGTCTGGTACCTGTTGTCCTGTTCTTTGCGGAGGCACTTCATAACTACGGCCTCAAGCCTTGGGTCAATGGTAGGACATAGCTCACTTAAGGGACGGGGTGACTCCTGCAAGTGCTTGAGGCCGATAGAGAAAACATTGTCTCCGGTGAACGGCAAATCTCCTGCCAGCATCTCATACATTACCACGCCAAGCGAATAAATGTCTGAGCGCTCATTGGTGAAGCCACCCCTAGCTTGCTCCGGCGACAAGTAATGTACAGAACCCATTAGTGCGCCCGATTGCGTCAAAGTGGAGGACGTTGTCGCACGCGCGATGCCAAAGTCTGTGACTTTAGCCTGTCCATCTCTGGTCATCAAGATATTCAGAGGTTTTATGTCCCTATGGATAACGTTATGTTGATGAGCGTGTCGCAGTGCTTCGGCGATCTGCATCGCTATATCAATGGCGACTTTGCTCTCAACTGTGCCGCTATCGACAATTAGTTCCTTAAGGGTCTTCCCCTCGACGTACTCCATGACTATGAAATGCGTATCTTGGTCCTGACCCACATCGTAAATCGCTACTATGTGGGGGTTAGAGAGGCTTGCGGCTGCTTGTGCTTCGCGGCGAAACTTAGCTACAAAGTCTCCATCGACGGTCATTTGTGTGTTAAGCACCTTGATGGCTACAGTGCGGTTCAGCAGGGCGTCACGCCCCCTGTACACGAAGGCCGTCCCCCCGCCTCCTAGCCGCTCACCTACTGCGTAACGCCCCCCCAATACCTTTCCCGTCATGTTCATACGCTGTCCTCTCTCATCGCTAACAAAATCGTCACGTTATCGGGCGCACCCCGCGAAAGGGCTTCCTCCATGAGGTGCCTAATCACGGCCGCCCGGTCGTTATCCTCGCGCAGGATTCCCTCGATTTCCCGATCGGAAAGCACTCCCGTCAAGCCGTCCGTGCATAACAACAGCATTTCGCCCGTCTGCCAATCCACATGCTGACAATCCGTCCTTAGCTCGGGGGCAACCCCTAAGGCGCGAGTAAGAACATGGCGCTGAGGATGATAGCGAGCATCACCCAAGGAAATGCTACCATGCCGAAGTAACTCCTCGACCACGGAGTGGTCGTGAGTTAGCCTCGTCAAAGAACCGCCCGAAAACATGTAGGCTCGGCTGTCCCCCGCATGACAAATGTAGATTTGCTCAGGCAGTAAAAGAGCAGCCGTCAAGGTGGTGCCCATGCCCGCGTACTCCGCGTGGCGCTCGGCAGCCGAGTAAACGGCAGCATTGGCGTGCGCGAAGCCCTGTTCGAGCACCTTAGACGCGTGCAGGCCAAGGCAATCGGCGCGGATGGAGCGCGAGAGCTCTTCTGCAGCCATACGACTGGCGACATCGCCAGCCAAATGTCCGCCCATGCCATCGGCCACAGCGCAGAGAAAGGCATCGCAACCTGCCAGAGAAACCTGTTCGCTTAACACGCAATCCTGATTCTCTGCTCGCACTTTTCCGCGATTAGTATCCGACACAATTCTGAACAAGCAACCACCCCGCCAACTATTCTTGCAGGTTACCGCGCAATTGCCCGCATGCGCCCTGAACTGAAGTTCCAAGCCCGCGGCGAACAGTCACGGCAATACCCTCGCTGGACAGAACTTCCTTAAACATCCGCACCGATGCTGGTAAAGGAGACTCGAAACTGGAGTTAGCCACAGGATTATAGGGGATGAGGTTAACGTGAAAATTACCGCCTTTGATCTTCTGTACTAATTCTCGGGCGTGTCGTTCGCGGTCATTAACCCCTTTGATGAGGACATACTCGATGGTCACGCGGCGCTTAGTCACCTCAGCATACCTATGCATGGCGGCTAGCACCACATTGACAGGGTAGGCTTTAGCTACGGGCATTAGCGACTGCCGAAGTTCGTCATCTGCAGCATTTAGGCTCACCGTAAGCGTCAAGGGCAACCCTTCCCCAGCCAAGCGTTCTATGCCCGGCACCAACCCGCACGTAGATACAGAAATGCGCCGGGCACTAATCGAACACAGCGGCCCCACCGCGATGCGAATAAACGCTAGACTCTCTTCATAATTGTCCAAGGGCTCACCCATACCCATAAGGACGATGTGCGTAACTCGCTCGCCTTTGGCACGGAGATGAGCGTTAGCAAGCAGTAATTGCGCGAGCATCTCGTGACGCGAAAGGTTTCTGGCAAAGCCGCCTTTCGCCGTTGCACAAAACGCGCACCCCATTTTGCACCCGGCTTGCGTGGAGACACAGAGTGTAAGTCCGTGCCGATAGCGCATAATGACCGCCTCGACTACCTGGGTGTCAACAAGTTCTACGGCCAGCTTAGTTGCTCCGCCGTCTGTTCTTGCTGCCACTACTTTGGCGGAGAGTACGGGTACACTTTGCTGTGCAAGCGTGTCGCGCAAAGACTTCGGAAGATTGGCCATTTGCGTGTAGTCAAGCACCCCTTGCTTAAAGATCCACTCCTCAATTTGCTGGACACGGTACTTTTGCTCCCCCAAAGACGCAATCCATGCCGATCTCTCTTCATGCGCCAACGTAATGAAGTCCAAAACCAAATTTCTACGCCTCCCGTCAAATTCCTGCACGCTGTAATGTCGCTATATAGAATCCGTCAATCTGGTCTCGATGAGGCCAGACGTAGAAGCCGGGGCCTTCTCCGCTGGACAGCGCTTGTCTAAAACGTGCTGGCATCGTTTCCGCAACCTTAAAATCCGGTCGTTCCGACAAGAGGTGTTCGACAACAGCAGTCGTCTCCTCCGGCTCTGTGGTACAGACGCTATACACCAAAGTCCCGCCTCTAGCCACGAGTTTCGCGGCAGACAAGATCATTGCGCGTTGGTTTGCGGCAAGTTCTCGAACAGAATCATCGTTATGCCGCCAGCGCAAGTCCGGTTTGTGCCGCAGCACGCCAAAGCCCGAACACGGAGCGTCTAGAAGCACTTTCTTGACTTCGCCGGTAACACCAAGCGCTTCGTGCGCAGCCTTGTGAATCGGGCGGATTGACTTAAGTCCTAACCGCGTCGCGTTCTCTGCGACTAGCTGTAACCGTTTGGCATTCCTGTCGAAAGCAAAGATCTCCCCTTGATCACCCATTAGCTCGGCGAGATGCGTTGCCTTGCCCCCCGGCGCGGCACACAAATCCACAACGCGCTCATGCGGTTCCGGCGAAAGAAAGTGCGCACACATCGCTGAAGCTTCGCCCTGAACGGAGTAGAGCCCGGCGGTAAACAGCTCGTCCGCAAAGGAAGGGGTGGGCACGGGGTAGAGGATTTCCGGTACGTACCGCCCGTCCTCTACCGTGATATTGCGCGCTTTTAGATGCACTGCTAGGTCTTGGACACTCATACGCGTAGTGTTAGCGCGGATGCTAAAACGCGGCGGGAGATTGTTTACGCAGAGCAGCGATTCTGTCTCGTGTGCCCCTAGGCGCTGCAGATAGCGCGTTACAAGAAACGGCGGATGGGAATAGCGCACGGAAAGATAGTGTACTAAGTCCTCGGACTGCTCCGGCCACGTAAACAGGTCCGCCTGCGTTAAACGGCGCAACACGGCGTTTACTAGCCTAGATGTGCCGACATGCCCAAAACGATGGGCCAACTTTACTGCTTCGTCTACGGCTGCATGGCGCGGGACCTTGGCAAGGTACATTATTTGATAGGCACCCAGCCGCAGGATGTTTCTTATGGCGGTCGGGAGTGTTTCTAGGGGTCTTTGCAGTAAGCGGTTAAGCTGAAAGTCTAAGGCTAATTTCATACTCACAGTTCCATATACAAGTTGAACAAGCAGTGCCTTGTCGGCACTGCTTAGAGAATTGGCCGAGACGCGCTCTATACTGAGGTTAGCAAAGGCCCCGCGCTCGTCAACGGCAATCAGAGCCTTTAGGGCTAAGAGCCTAGGCGAGGGACTACCCCCTGCGGTCACGGAGCAGCATCAAGCGCAGAAGGTTTGCCAGTGCAACCGCTGTGGCGGCCAGATAAGTGTATCCTGCGGCACGTAGCATGTCGCGCACGGGGCCCTCTTCCTCACGCGTCACATAGCCACCGGCGGCCAACAACTCCACAGCCCTACTACTGGCGTTAAACTCCACGGGCAGGGTAACGAACTGAAAGAGCACGGCGGCTGAGAAGAAGAGGATGCCGACGTCCATCAAAGCGGGAGCACTAAACAAGTAACCTGCGAAGAACAGGGGGAATGCCAAATTTGAGCCGATGCCGGCAACGGGCAATAGCGCCGTACGCAGAGCCAGCGGCGCGTAGCCTTCAGCGTGCTGCGCGGCATGGCTTGCTTCGTGAGCCGCTACCCCCAGCGCCGCGATGGATGCGCCGTTGTACACCTGTTCTGAGAGCCGAACACGGCGTACGCGCGGGTCGTAATGGTCAGACAGCCTCCCCCCTACGGCTTCTACGGTGACGTCATCTAAGCCTGCCTGCTTAAGCAGTTCTCGCGCTACCTGTGCCCCGGTACGCCCGGAGCGCACGCGCATGGCACTGTATTTTTGATAGGCACTTTGAATCTTCAGTTGTGCCAGCATTGCCAGCACCATCGCCACAAGAATTAGCCCCACCCCTGGTCCACTAAAAAACATTTTTATCCCTCCTAATAAAATACAGTGTCGGGGTTACGACTGAGATAGCCGCGATAAAAGTCTAACGCCGACATGACTCTCTTCCCCGCAGGCAGCACCTTCTGTAACTCAATACTGCTATCCCTACATCCCACCCACAGCCTACCGTCTTGGCACGACACAGCCCCGGGTGGCAGGGCCGGTCCTCCTGCAGTCGGGCATGTCGCCAAAATCCCTAGGGTTCCCTGTCGCCAGTGAGTGTATGCTCCCGGCCACGGGTGCATACCGCGCACTAAAGCATCAATCTGCCTAGAGTCCAAAGACCAGTTGATTAGCCCATCAAGCTTACGCACTGTGCGCGCGGTAGACATCAAGTCATGCGCCTGCGCGGTGCGCTGTTGCTGACCTGCGTCCGGTAATGCCACCACCCGCAACATGAGCTCTGCCCCAAGCAGTGCGAGTTTCGCCGTAACACTGCCGCAGGTGTCCTCCGGGGTAATAGGGATGGCCCGCTGCTCGATGATATCCCCGGTGTCTAGTCCCCGAGCCATTTGCATTATTGTCACGCCGGTTTCACGCTCGCCGTTAACGATGACCCAGTGTATCGGCGCTCCGCCGCGGTACTTCGGCAACAGCGAAGCATGGATGTTTTGGCAGCCAAAACGTGGCACCGCTAGGACAGCAGTTGGCAGGAGTTTGGCGTAAGCAGCTACAACGATTACGTCCAGCGACTGCCCACGCAGAAAATCCAGCACTTCGGAGTTTCGCAGCGAACACGGCTGCCATACCGGCAGGCCAAGTTCAAGTGCTGCCAGTTTTACCG
>BBPF01000324.1_pt5 | contig 10676 bp, 8 predicted proteins | sample 1343921 | NCBI WGS metagenome assembly BBPF01 (sample SAMD00019090, study PRJDB2971) | groundwater metagenome | isolation source: The Cedars highly-alkaline
CGTCGAGCCATACTTTTTCCATCATCTGGCCAATAGCTCCATCAGACAAAATCATTGCAGGATTTCTGTATTTAAAGGCAAGTTCAAAACCAAGTTTTACAAAATCTGCCATTTCCTGAACCGAAGAAGGTGCAAGCACTATCAACCGGTAATCGCCATGCCCGCCTCCTTTTGTTGCCTGGAAGTAATCGGATTGAGCCGGCTGTATGGTTCCTAATCCGGGGCCGCCCCTTACAATGTTTACAATCAAACATGGTAACTCTGATCCGGCAATATACGAAATTCCTTCCTGCTTCAGGCTGATACCGGGACTTGAAGAAGATGTCATGACCTTACGCCCACAGCCGGCGCCGCCATAAATCATATTGATGGCTGCAATTTCGCTTTCGGCCTGCAAAACTACCATACCTGTACTTTCGTAAGGTTTTTCGGTCATAAGGTATTCAAGTATTTCCGACTGCGGAGTAATTGGGTATCCGAAAAAGGCATCTACACCGGCACGGATAGCTGCTTCAGCTACTGCCTCATTTCCTTTCATTAATTTTAATTCCTTCATTCGTTTGAGTGATTTTTTATTTCAAACTTCTATTTTTTTCCGATAAACGGTAATAACCCCGTCGGGACAAACTATAGCGCAGTTTGCGCAACCCGTGCAGGCCTCAGGGTTCTGCATGTAAGAAAAATTATAGCCTTTGCCATTTACATCTTTTGCCATACTAATTACCTGAGTAGGACACGCATCAATGCAAACTTCGCAACCTTTACATTTTTCAATGTCAACAACAATTGCTCCTCTTACTTTTGCCATAATTTATTGTTAAATGTTATCTTTATTAAGTTCCCAAAGGTAAAATTATTTTGTGTTCAATAAGTTTGTGGTCTATATGATTATTATCATTAAATCAGTCATATCTGAATTTACGAAATTATTTCAGGATGGTTTTTCCTGAATGCGTTTAACCTCTCCTCCAATACGGGAAACTTGTCGTTGCTTATTTGCGAAACACAGGCCCTTAATCCTTCGTGCCTTTCACTGCCGGTTATTTCCAATGAAATTGCACTAATACCGTAATATAATAATTCTTCCAGCAAATCAACTCCGGTAAAGCCCGGGTACGAAAAGGTGAAATAAAAACCATCGGCAAGCGGTTTGTCATTGTCCCTATCATAAACTATTCGGAAACCATTCTGCGTGAAAATTTTCTTCATAATGGCAGCCCTTCTGCCATATTCCCTCACTTCCTCGACAAAATTCAGTTCACCATCGCAGGCAGCTTTAAGCATGGCAGCAAGTGCCCACTGTGCCGAATGTGAAGTTCCTGAAGAAAGGGCATAAAGCGTTCCGTAAATCATTGCGTAGCCAAACAAATCTGCGGAATAGAATCTTTTTAACCCAGGGTAAGATCGGTTAAATAACGTGTTGGATATAACCATAAGACCAATTCTTTGACCGGCATAACTGAATGCTTTTGAACTGGAAATTAACAAAATATAATTGTCGGTATAATTTGCAACTGTGCTTTGGTAGGGCGGTATGCCGGGTTTTGATAAATCCTTTCTAAAATCCATACCAAAGTAAGCCAGATCTTCTAATACTATAACGTCGTATTTATTTGCCAATTCTCCTATAATACTCAATTCTTCTTCAGTAAAACATATCCAGCAAGGATTATTAGGATTGGAATAAAGAATCGAGGAAATATTGCCATTTTTCAGGTAAGATTCAAGTTTATCATAAAGTTTTTGGCCTCTGAAATTGTAAACATCGAAAGATACAAATTTTTGTCCGAGTATTTTTACCTGCTGCTTATGAACAGGGAAACCGGGGTCAATAAACAAAGTTGTATCTTTCGCAATATCTGCTCTGCCAATAGTCATAAATGATGCAAAACCACCTTGCATTGAACCAACTGTGGGTATGCAACATGCCTGATCAACATCTATATTCATAAAGGATTTAACAAACCGCGAGGCCTGCAACTTTAATTCGCCTATACCCTCAATCATTGGATATTTTGAGGCGACACCGTTCTGCAATGCCTGTATTTCTGCATCTATACCAATTTTTGAAGGTTGTAAACCGGGTACACCCATTTCCATGCGGATGAATTTTTCGCCGGTGGCCTCTTCAATGCGGTTAACAAGTTTAACAATTTCTCTTATGGTGCCACGTCCAACTTTTTCAAGGCCTGTATCCTTTATCTTTTCCCGAACAATAACATGATTTAAAGGTGTTTTCATGCAAAATTGAATTTCGAGTAATTGAAACGCAATTATAATTAAAGTTCGGTTTACACAATATGGGAAATATCATATTTTTTAAATTAGAACGAATATGAATTAAGTATAAAGTAACTTGTCGTTTAATACTAATGGAATTCAAATTTTGTATGTTTGCTCCCGAATTTTAAACTTTGAACATAGCAGTATGTCATAATCTTTTATCTATTTTGTAAACAATAAAATTGTCTAAGATGCTTTTTAAAATTATTGTTGTTGCCCTGTACGCATTGATAATTATAATAATAGGTATTGTAGGCCTGAGAAAAACAAAATCTTTTAATGACTTTTTTTTAGGCGGCGGCAATATTGGCCCCTGGATGTCGGCTTTTTCTTATGGTACAGCATATTTTTCGGCGGTACTGTTTATAGGGTTTGCTGGTAAAATTGGTTGGGAATTCGGATTTTCGGGCCTTTGGATAGCTTTTTTCAACGCCTTGGTAGGTGTGCTTGGCGTATGGGCCATTTTTGGCTGGAGAATTAAAAAAATGTCCATGGAATTTGGGGTGAGTACTATGAGCGAATTTCTTGAAAAGCGTTATAACAGCAGACTTTTTAAGATGCTTTCGGCCATAGTGATTTTTGTGTTTATGATTCCTTACTCGGCTGCAGTTTTTATGGGTCTATCTTATCTTTTTACGTCAAATTTTGAGATTGATTATGTTTATGCCCTCCTGTTTATGGGCATATTAACTGCTGTTTATATAGGTTTGGGCGGCTACAAGTCTATGGCAATTATTGATATGGTATTCGGAATAATAATGACGGTTGGAGTAATTATTCTGTACTTTAGTACTATAAAAGAAGGGAGGGGTTTGCCAAATATTGTTCAATCATTATCGGCAATACAGCCGGAACTTACTCAGTTAATTGGCCCTCCAGGATTCTGGCCGATGTTTTCTCTTATTTTTCTCACAAGTATTGCTCCCTTCGCCATGCCTCAACTGGTTCAAAAATTTTATGCCATTAAAGACAGGAAATCAATAAAAACAGGGATGATTGCTTCAACCGGTTTTGCTATCCTGATTTCGGGAGTGGCTTACTTTGTCGGTTCTACTACAAGAATTTTTCTTAATCCCCATGATAATCCTGCAGCCTTTATTGAAGGTACGCCGGTTTTTGACCGACTTATGCCCGAACTTTTAACGAACATTATACCAGATGCTTTATCAGTTATAATTTTATTGCTTATACTTTCTGCATCAATGTCAACTCTGGCGGCTCTGGTTTTAATTTCTAGTTCCTCATTTTCAAAAGATTTTTATGCAGGTTTTGTAAATAAAGGCATTTCTGACAAGTCGCTTACCGGTTTAATGAGGATCATGAGCATTTTTTTTGTGCTTCTATCGGTAATTCTGGCATATTTAAATTTTGATTCAATTGTTGCTATATTGGGAGTTTCATGGGGTGCCATTGGCTCCTTTTTTCTGGGCCCTTTTGTATGGGGTCTTTTAAATCGGAAGGTTAACCTTTTCGGTGGGCTTAGTTCGGGTATTATTGGTTTATTTACATGTCTGGCACTCTATTTTTCAGGAGTACCTTCTCCGCAGGCTGGAACTATTGGAATGATAAGTTCGCTAGCAATAAACCCTTTATTTAGTTTTTTAAGTCACATCCTTAAAATAAAATAACATCAAAATTATTAAAATACTATGAAAAGGGAAATTGGAATATTTGCTACAATTATTATTGTATGCTTGTTGGCTGCTACAAATGTAACCGGAAATGATTCAACGGTTTTTAAAATAAATTTGGGCGGTTTTATCAAAAATGATATCCTGTTTGATACCAGAAAGAATTTAGAAACTGTCGATGGTTTGTTTTTATTTTATCCGCTTGCTCCACGTTTGGATCATTATGGCAATGATCTAAATGCTAAAAATTCAGCCAGTCTTATAAGTATAATGTCCCGGGTATTTGTTTCTGCCACGGGTGTTAAGTTTCTTAATGCAAAGGCCTCGGGGCATCTGGAATTTGATTTTACTAATTTTACCACCTTAGCAGGTGTAAGATTCAGGCATGCATGGTCGAGACTCGATTGGGAGAACAGTCAACTGATGTTTGGCTTGAACTGGCACCCATTATTTACCCCCGATGTTTTCCCCACTGTAATGTCGTTAAATACCGGGGCGCCTTTTCAGGTTTTTAACCGTAGCCCGCAAATACGCTTCAGCCATAAAATTTCAAATTTAAGGTTTACGGCATCTGCCATACATCAAGCCGATTTTAAAAGTCCCGGTCCTAATGGCAACAGTTCCGAATATCTTAGAAATGCAATTTTCCCCAATATGAATCTCATCATTCAGTACGAAACACCTTCACTGATTTTAGGAATAACCGGGGATTATAAGATAATACAGCCAAAACAATTTGTTACGCCCTTAACCGGCCCGAATCAAGGGGCTATTATTCAAACAAATGAAACTTTAGCTTCGTATGCTGCCAATATATTTTTAAGATATACCAAAAACAACTTAACATTTAAAGCTAAAGCTTTATATGGGCAAAACCTGTTTGAACATTTACTTCCCGGCGGTTACGCTGTATCTTCTATTGACAATTTAACCGGGCATACAAGCTATACTCCTTATAATCACTTATTATTGTGGGGTAATTTAATTTATGGAAAAAGATTTCAGGCCGGGTTGTTCGTAGGTTATTTCAAAAACCTTGGAACTTCGCACCCGGTAACCGGACCCCTCTTTGCGCGTGCCGAAAACATTGATTATGCTTACCGTATATCGCCGTTTATTTCATACAATATGCCAAAGATTAGCATATCGGCAGAAGTTGAAACAACAGTTGCAGCTTATGGCGATATTGATTACCTAAACAATGCGAGGGTAATCAATTCACAAGAAACTGCAGGTGCAAGGTTCACGTTTTCAGTATCTTACATTTTCTAGCAATAGTAAAATTATTTTGGATTTTACTGAAAATAATTTCGCCCTGCCTCATTTAGACAAGGGTTAGGAATATTATTTTCAAAGTTTATTTGATATTCCTTGTTGTTGGATTTTTGAAAGTAATTGCTTTTTTTGTAAAAAATTCATTGCTTCTCAAAAATTCTGTTTATTACTCCCTTTTGTGGCTGGGCTTTAGATAACTGTTGTTGCAGGAATATCAATGGCAGTTAACATTAAATGATATTATCTGTGAGCTTTAATCTTCAAAACATCTATCCATAGGAAACTCCTGTTTATAACAATAAACGTGACGAAATTCGGTTATATCGACTTTTATCGCCTAACAGCATTAGGTTTGTAATGATGCATACAATTGCGTCCTAAACGATAAAAAAAGAGAAGAAGTTTTGTATCTCAAATCACTACTGCCCGGTTAAACTTTAATAATATCTTGAAGTTTACAATAAAATCAATGTTAACAGAACGCCTTTTATTGCCGGGGGTTATTTCCGCCTCAAGGAATTTCCGTAAATAAAACCAACTAAATTGGCGTTAAAAAATCCGGTCTGTTTAAGCGAAGCGAGTTTCCGGATTTCAGACAATGAATCTGATTTTTAGGAAATTCGCTGCAGCACCGGCATTTTTTTGTTAGAGTATACCTTTTTTGCTGTAGAAAAAAAGTAAAAGCCCTTACGGCATGAACCCTTAAACTGAGAGAGTATTTTTTGCCGGACATTAGTGTAAATTTAATGTTAAATTAAGTTGCAATTTAAAGAGAATGTGTTTAGAATTTTAAATTCAAGTTTTATCCATTTTATGATAATTCACATTATTTGGATGTTGCTATTTTTTAGTTTGAAATTGAATTGTATATGAGAAAATAATTTAATATTAAATTAAAATTAACTTAACATAGTTAAAAAATACCACAACATTAACTTAACAATTCAGCTTTAACATTCAATTGGATTACTGTAATTTTAGAAACTTCTTCATCTGTTATTCAAAACTAATCAAATTAACAGGCCTTTTTATTATTTGTATTTTATTGTATGTTTTTTGTTGAGGTGAATTTTTTGCGTTAGATACATAAAGGTTATAATTTGGTTCAATATTGAAATTCGTATTACTATTACTATTATTCACAAAAACAAAATTTATGTTCATGAAACCACGGAATGCTAAAGGAATCAGAAAGATTATTTTTCTGATTTTTAGTTTATTTATTGCGGTTGCCAGTGCGCAATCTCAGCAGATAACCGGAACTGTGCTTGATGCAGAGACCCTTACTCAACAGTTGTTGTAGAGGGTACAACAATTGGTACAACTGCAGATATTGATGGTAATTATATTATCAATGTTCCTGAAGGAGCCCAGGTTCTTGTTTTTACCTTTGTTGGATACTATAGATTGGAAGAAACAATTGCCGGGCGGACAGTAATTAATGTTGAATTATCTCCCGACCTTTTTGCCATGGAAGAATTGGTTGTAATAGGTTATGGCACACAACGAAAAAGCGTTGTAACTGGCGCAATTTCAAGTGTAAGGGCTGTAGATTTGGAAAATCAGCCAATCCAAAGGGTTGAGCAGGCTATCCAGGGAAGAACTTCAGGAGTTATTGTCGCAGCCAATGCCGGACAACCTGGTTCGTCATCAACCGTCCGAGTTAGAGGGTTAACAACTTTTGATGCGTACGGAGGAAACAATCCACTATGGGTTATTGATGGGGTTATGGTACATCACGCCGGGATCGGTTTTATTAACCAATCAGATATTGAATCCATAGAAGTTCTGAAAGATGCTGCTTCATTGGCCATTTACGGTGCGCGTGCTGCTTCTGGAGTAATTTTGGTTACTACCAAGCGAGGAAGGCCAGGTGAAATAAGTGTTAATTATAATGTTTTTGCCGGTATTTCTGCTCCAGCCAGAAAATTACAATTATTAAATGCAACTGAATATGGAGCCTTAATGAATGAAAGAGCTGTTGCAGATGGTCGCCCTGTTATGTTTGCGAACCCTATGACTTTAGGTGAAGGAACCGATTGGCAATCTGTCATTTTTAATAATAGAGCCAACCGTATGTCGCACGAATTAAGTATAACTGGGGGACCGAGATTTCCAACTTTTTCCTTTCATTCGGCCTTGTTGACCAGGAAGGAATAGTTGCAACTGATATTTCAAATTTCAGTAAATATAATTTCCGTTTAAATTCAAGTCACAAATTAAGCAGGTTCATTACTGTTGGTCAAACCCTTGGCTATTCACATCAAAGAGTTGTTGGGATAGGTAATACCAATAGCGAATTTGGTGGACCATTAAGTTCGGCTATAAATTTAGATCCTATCACCCCTGTAGTTGTAACTGACCCCGCTATTGCAAATGCTTCACCATATATTAATAATCCGGTTATGCGCGATGCAGCAGGAAATCCGTATGGAATATCCTCTCTGGTAGGGCAGGAAATGACTAATCCTCTTGCATTTATACAAACTGCTTTAGGCGGCTTTGGCTGGTCTGACGATTTTGTAGGAAATCTATACCTTGAAGCTACGCCCTTTAGTGAATTAAATATTAAGGTCAGGTCCTCTTTGGGTGGAAAACTTTCGTATTGGGGAGGACAAGGATTTACTCCATGGTATTATTTGAATGCATCTGTAAACAACGCTCAAAATAATTTTGGCAGGAGTAGTCATCAGGTTCTGGATTGGAATTTAGAAAACATTATTTCGTATTCTGATATTATAAATAATCACAATTTTACCGTCTTGTTGGGACAAGGGGCATATTCAGCTGGTAATGTAAAAGGTTCAGGACTAAACTTTTTTAATTTACCAATAACCCATTATCAGGATGCTTCTTTTAATTTCGCTATTCCGGCGGCCGATAGAACTACCTGGGCATACGAAGGTAATTTCCACAGAGTAATGTCTTTATTTGCCAGGGTAATTTATGATTATGATGAAAAATATATGTTTACCGGAATAATTCGCAGAGACGGTTCTTCCAGGTTTGGGGTACATAACAGATTTGGTATTTTCCCTTCTTTTTCACTGGGATGGAATGTTTCACGAGAAAATTTCTGGGTCGAAAACAGATTTGTAAATCGTCTTAGAATTCGAGGAGGTTATGGTGTTACCGGAAACGATGCTATTCCTGATTTCGGATTCCTGTCACTTATGGGTGGAGGGAGAAATTACACCTTTGGCCGTGCCGGAAACGATATAACAATCGGATATAGCCCAAATGCACCTGATAATCCCGATTTAAGATGGGAGGAAACAGCACAAACCAACATTGGTTTCGACGCACAAATCTTAACGAATTTTAATTTAGTTGTAGATTTATATAGAAAACAAACAACAGGCATATTACAACATATTGACCTGCCCGGTTATGTTGGAGCTACAGGTAATCCACTGGGTAATGTGGCTGATATGAAAAATCAGGGAATAGAAGTTGAACTTGGGTTCAGGAGAAAATTCGGGGAACTTAATGTTTCGGCAATCGGTAATTTTTCTTATTTGCATAATGAAGTTACCTACCTGGGGCAAGGTATAGAATTTATTACTGCGGGTGTGGCCGGATTTCAGTCCATGGGACCTATAACAAGAACAGAAATAGGACATCCTCACAATGCATTTTTCGGATTTCAGACAAATGGAATTTTTCAAAATTTAGCTGAAGTAAATGCATATACCAATTCCGCCGGTATTGTAATTCAGCCGAATGCAAAACCCGGAGATTTCAGATGGCTTGATTATAATGATGACGGAATGATAACAGATTTGGATAAAGTGTTTTTAGGCAGCCCGCTTCCTAAATATACATTTGGTTTTACACTAAACCTTGAGTATAAAGGTTTCGATTTTTTAATGTTTGCACAAGGATTTGCAGGGAATAAAATTTTTCAGGGTCTGCGCCGTTTAGATATAGCGAATGCAAATTATACAACTGAAGCCTTAAGTCGCTGGAGAGGCGAAGGAACATCCAATACTTTCCCCAGATTAATCGGTTCCGATCCTAACCGAAATTTCACCCGGCCATCTGACTTTTATTTAGAGGATGGCGATTTTTTAAGATTAAGAACGCTGCAAATAGGTTATACTCTTCCTGGTTCATTGACAAGGGCAGTTGGCGCCAATAGCCTAAGAGTATTTGTATCGGGGGAAAATTTATTCACCCTGACAAATTATACCGGCTATGATCCGGAAATTGGTGGAAATGTTTTAGGTATTGACAGAGGTTATTACCCTCAGGCCAGATCATTCATGGTAGGAGCCAATGTAAGGTTTTAATTTAAAAAATAATGGATTATGAAACCAGAAAGATATTTAAAGACATCAAGGGATGAATCTTACACGCGTAAAATTTATAATGCCTTAAACAAAAAATATTTACCTATGAAAATTATAAAATTTAAGTACTTATTTATTGTATCTGCAATAATAATTACAATGGCGGCATGTTCCGAAGATTTTTTGGACGTGCAACCAAAGGGCCAATTTCTTACAACCACATACTACTTAAATCAGGAACAGGCTTTTGCCGGCTTGACTGCTGTGTATGACGTATTGCGAAAAAACTCAGGTGGGTTCGAAAATATGATTACCATGATGAATGCCGGGTCTGACGATTTTTGGGCTGGCGGCGGCGGGCCAACCGATGGTATGGGAATACAGTCTTTTGCCATATATACTATTAATTCGTTTTCTATGCCTCGTAGTTTTTGGAGTGATTACTATGCGGGGATTTTTAGAGCCAATATACTTTTACAAAAATTACCCGACATTCCAATGTCAGAAAGTTTAAAAGCAAGATATGCTGCCGAGGCTAAGGCTTTAAGAGCTTTTTACTATTTCAACCTGTTAAGAATGTTCAGGAATATTCCTTTAATTATTGAACCCCTTACCACTGCCCAAATATACACAGTTGTGCAGGCAACTCCTGCCGCTGTTTATGCTCAAATTGAGCAGGACCTGATTGAAGCCATACCCGCTTTACCCGGAATCGTGCCGGCTGCTGAAGCAGGGCGTTTTACAAGAGGCGCAGCCCAGGCCTTACTCGGGAAAGTTTATTTGTACCAAGGTAAAAATGGTTTGGCAGCTGCACAACTGGAAGCAGTAAACGGAACGCCCGGTGCTGTTAATCAGTATGGTAACCGTTTATTGCCCAACTTTAATGATCTTTGGGTAGTTGGAAACAGGTTTAACGCAGAATCAATTCTTGAAGTTGCTCATACCAATGTTGGTCTTACGGGTTGGGGTAATTGGGGACACGGTTCAGATGAAGGTAATAGTGTAAATGTAATGGTAGGACCGAGAGGTTATACAAGACCCGCAGGTTCTCCTGCACCCGATTTACCTTCGGGATGGAGTTTTAACCCGGTTACACAGGAATTATACAATGCTCTTCTTGGAGATCCCAGATTCGGTGCTACAATTCTTGACCTTGAAGCTTTAAGGGCCGCAGGCCATGCCAGCTACATTGTCG
>BBPF01004175.1_pt1 | contig 10656 bp, 9 predicted proteins | sample 1343921 | NCBI WGS metagenome assembly BBPF01 (sample SAMD00019090, study PRJDB2971) | groundwater metagenome | isolation source: The Cedars highly-alkaline
GAAAGTTTAGTTACGAATAAGGATACTCATATAAATAATTTAAGTTAAGGTTAGGTTTAAATTGAACATGCAATTTATGAAATTTAAATATACCCTGCCAAAATTTTCCTTGAAAAAAGACCAATTGTTATTCACATCTCCTCGTACAACATTTTGGAATAATCTTTAGCTTAATTGTTTCAGCAGACTTTTACCAGATTTGTTAACATAAACTTAACACAAAAATGGCAGGACATTAACAATGAGGTAATATTGCCACAATAACTTTGAAACAAAACTAAAATCATGAAAAGAACAAGTTTATTCTTAGCAACTATATTTTTTCTGGCATTTGCAAGTAATTCATTTGCAGGTGAAAAGGGAAAAGAATCCAGCAGTGCAGCCGCAGTGAAAATTTCAGGTAAAGTAATAGATGTAAAAACCGGAGAAGCCCTTGCAGGAGTTATGGTAAAGATTGAGGACATGAATCTTACCTCTTACACCGACCTTGATGGGAACTTTGAAATTCAGGGGTTAATCCCCGGAAAATACGACATCACAACTTCTTTGATTTCTTATGAGCCTCTTAAAATGAATGTTGAGGTGACTAATTCTTTAAGCAAATTGAAAGTTTCACTTGAGACTCTTTCAAAAGGCAAATAGTTAAAATTATTCATAAAAAAAGCTGCCTGATGGCAGCTTTTTTTATTTTTTTTAATCATGACTCTTCTCCATAATCAGAACTCCTTTTTCATCCCACATCATCCATTTGCCGGTTTTTTCACCTTTCTTGTAAGTCATATCAAATCGCAAAGTGCCATTTTCATCCCACACAAACCATTTGCCATTCTTTTTTCCTTTGATATAATTGGCCTCAGCGATTTTATTCCCTTTCTCATCCCAGGTAATCCAGGTGCCATGCATTTGCCCTTTTTTATATGCTCTTATTTCGTTTTTAGTGCCATTCTCAAAATAAAGAATTACTTCGCCATCTTTTAATCCTTTTTTTAAAGGCATTTCTAATTTTAAAATATCATTCTTCCAAAATTCTTTGTGAATGCCTGAATATGGTTTGTTGTTTTGATCAAAGTACCGACCATCAGTACCTTCTGTTATTTGCGAAAAAAGATGGCTTGATCCAATAAAAAGAAAGAATAGTATAATTGTTTGTTTCATAATCTGGTTCTTAATATTCGTAAATATAATAGAAAAGAATAAAAATTGTAAAGAATGGCCTTGCCTGATTTACTTTTACGTTTAACTGAATGATTAAGTTTCTTTTTTGGAATCATTCAACATCATATCTCCATTCATTTTTAATTTTATCATATTTTAACCTTTCATCAGGCCATTCAATGTAGTCTTTATTTTTTAAAAATCTCTCAACATTACCAGTTGCAAGCATTTCAGCAAAGATCTCTCTTCCTTTTAAAACAATTTCTTCATATGGCATCACAGGGGTATTGAATAATTCTTCCAGTTCATAGATTTGGAGATCTTCGGTTAGCCGGAATTTGCCTCCAACACCACGTTGGTTGCCTTTTGGATGCCTCGCCGGTCTTACCATAAAAAAATAATGAATTCCTTCATGGGAAATATAGTACCTGTCAAAACTGAATTGTTTTGCATGGTTGATGTAATAGGGCCGATGTTCTGGTAGAAGTCTGGTTTCCCAATTCGCTGCCTTTGGTTTAACACCAACCAGTGTAACCAGGTTCACCAAAAGGGTATCAATTGTATCCTGATCGTGATAGGAGGAAATGTCATACATACTTTCATTTTTACAGGTAGTTAAAAGAAATATTATTCCTGTTAGTGCAATTAATTGTCTCATTATTTTCAAGCCTTATTTTTCAGTTTACTAAAATATAAAGAAGCCGGGGAAATTCCCGACTTCTTTCACGCTTCTATTTATTAACCTATACAAAGAAAAACTTTAGAAGTAAGTAACAACATGGCTGTTCCACTCTGCCCAACCTGCAGTCCAGTCAGTTGTTCCGAAAGCCCCAACAAAAGGAACCTGCTGGAAGAATAAGTCAGCCTTGGGTGTATTGTCCCACCGTGCAGTATTGAGCAGCACTGAGCCTGTATTTGGAGTAAATTTGGGCTTACCCAAAAGAAATGCTGAGGGATCTATACCCATATCCTGGTACTTGTCAAAGTACCTGTTATTGTATGCTGCAGTTTCAAATTTTGTTGTCATGGCTGCAAGTCCACCGGGGAAATTAGCATGTGCTCTTAATCTGTTTCCTCTTGGAGCATTTGGATGTAGCAAACCATTTGCAGGTGCAGTTGTAAAAATCGTTCCTGCTGAGCCATAACCATTACCACCCCAGTTATCTATACCTGCAAGGTAAACATTTCGAATCTGAAGATGACCATCCAGGAAAGCCTGACCTGACCCGGCAGCAGCATCATCAATGAAAAGACCATCGGGATAGCCGGTCATAAAGCTGTTATATATACTTATGCGGCTGTTCCTGCGCAATTGTGCTGCATTCTGGAACTGCAAGCTAATGGGAGTTTCCCTGTTATTTTTTGGACCAAGGATAGATATGTTGGCAAATACAGCGGATGTGAAAGGGCTTGCAGGCGAACCTGCACCATTGTTATCCACCTCGAAGCCGTTGGAACCACTCTGGTCAGCTCCCATCGGGGACCTGACACCAAGACCAAACTGTACACGACCACTGTAACCAAGATCCACATCAAAATCATCATCCAGTCCTCTGTATGCGATAAGGTATTTACCGTCAACGGTTCCTCCAAACCATTCAAAAGCATCATCCAAACCATAAGAAGCCTGAACATATTCAATTACAGTGCCCCTGCCTACACTTCCCATGGTAAGTGTATTAATTTCTTCATTCGGGTTGATAGGTACGCCTGCGTACTCTATTCTAACGTAGCGAATAACTCCGGAATTATCGTTTGGATCTGTTCCTCCATGAAAGGCCCCATAGCCACCTTCGAGTTCGGCAACGCCACCGGTATTATTTGGTGCTTTTCCGCATACAACCAACCCACCCCAGTCACCCGGTTCGCGAAAACCTACTGGTCTTTCTGAAGTCATTACAATTGGATTATCAGCCGCACCATTAGCGTAAATTTTTCCGCCCATTTGTACAATCAAGGTACCTTTTGATTCACGGTCACCTATTACGATTGTACCAGCTCCTATATTTAGTCGACCGCCATCCTGGATACGTACAAAACCATTTAAACGGTAAACTTTGTCTTTTGTCCAGTTAACTGTACCGGTAATATTACCGGAAACCTCTATAATTTCCTTGGAAGTAACTGTTACCACAAACACTTTAATGCTGCTTGATTGATCCTGTTGATCGATCGCCTGAAATGTAAAGTTAACCTGTGTCCCAACCGTAAGTGCTTCAACAGTATAAGTAAAATCATGCTCCACAGATTTTTCATTATTGAAATTAACAGTATTGAAGGGTACACCATTTTTGAGTATGATCAGGGACTTGGCTCCTCCGGGGGAGGTAATGGTAACTTTTGTTGTTACGTTATTGCCCGCAACATTCAAAGCACTTGCTGAGCTAAGCGCAATAGTTGGGGCATCAAAATCATCTTCCTTTTTATCGCAGGAAGTAAAAGTAAATGCCAGGGCTAAAATTACAGCCGGCATTAGTTTCAGAAAAGATCTGAATTTTTGAACTTTTAGAAACCTCGGTTTTTTCATTTTTTAATTGGTTTTTGTTAGTAATGTAGAGTGTCGCTATTTACATGACAAAAATACTTGCCCAGTATTAACCCCAGGTTAATTGAGGGTGATGTTTACTTTATGATTAGATTATGTAAGTATTAAGAAATAGTTCAAATAAAAAAGAGGCTGTCTCAAGATTACATTTCTAATAAATTATCAGTCATTCTTGAGGAAACATGAATTAAATAATCAAGGTATCAAGTTTCCTGCTTTCGCAGGAATGACATTCAAGGTGGACTATTGAGACAGCCTTTTTTAAAGCTTAGAAGGAAAATGAGAATTACAATTTATAGGTCAGTCCAAAGGAAAATATGGTGCCAGGATTATATTTTTCTATGATTTGATCGTTATTTTTGTCGTATATACCATCTTCATTTGCATCCTGCAAAAGAACGATTGCAGGTTTCAGTAGATCACGAATTCCGGCTTTAAATTCAAAATGACGGCCAAATCCCTTTGTTACAGTTAAATCAAGAAGGTGCCGGGGCATTTCATAGGTATCGGGAAGATAGGAGGTGCCAACTACCATAATTCGTCGCCCGATAATATTATGTGTTATGTTTACCTGAAGTTGTTTTTCAATATCCCGATAAAAAAGACCGGTGTTAAATACATAGGGGGACTGCCCCATCATGGGTCTTTTTCTTATTCCAACTCCGGTTATCTCACTTTTAATAAGTGCCCCATTAAACAAGAGAGTCAGCTTATCGAAAAATTTAGAATTGAAAAGACCTTCCAGTGATTTTCTGATTTCAAGCTCTGTACCAAGACTAAATGCACTTCCGTTAACAGGCCAGAAAGATTTTATTCCTCCGCTTCCTCCGCCATCCGTGAATTCTAACTCAATAGGCCCGTTAAAATCTTTATAAAAAATACCCAAAGTAATCATTTCTCCTACAGAAGGATAATGTTCCCACCTGATTTCATAATTTGAAATATAAGCGGTTGACAAATTGTCAAAATTTCCCTTGAGAGTTCTGTTATAATTAAAGTCATAAAAACCAAAAGGAGCCAGTTCCCTGAACTCAGGCCGATTTAAAGTTTTTCCAACCGCAAGCCTGACAAGGGTTCGTTCAGTAAAATTGTAGGAAATGTTGGCAGAAGGGAGAATGTCAAGTGAAGGGTTATTAACGTTAACAGGTTCACCTGTGAGCCTTTTGCTGTTTAATTGATAAACATTGTCCTCAATTCTTATGCCTCCTGTCAGGGTAATTTTACGGGTAAATGGAATCTTTACCATTGCATACCCTGCAAGCATTTTATTGCTCCCCGAATAGGAATCAGAAGGGTTGGTTTGTTCGTCAATCCTAATACCGGTTGTAGGATTAATATTATCAGGATGAAATAATGAGTCTATGGTTTCAAAAATTAAATCCTCGTTGAACAATGTAGAGTTAGCTCTGATATAACCCAGGTTTCTGGCATCAAAAGATCTCTCTTTGTTTTCATAGTAAGCCCCTACACTGATTTCGGGAATAAAATTAGGAGAATTAGGGAAGGTAAATCTTTGAGTGATATCTAAACGACCTGTTTTTGTATTTTCTTCCAGTTCAGAATAAAACCTGCCCAGGAAATAGGTAGCTGCTGCCCCGGCAGGTATAAACAGAGTAACTTCTCTGGTGACTGTATCCATTTGGCTTCTGAATCTCCTGTAATCGGGTTCTTCCATATAGGATTTCCCCAAACCGGCAGTCCAGTTTACAATGGTTTTCTGGTTAAAAAATTCATGTGTGCCATTTAGCTGTCCAGAATAAATGCTTCGGTACTTTTGGTAAAAGCCATGGAGCTTTCCGTAAAAATCAAAATCATAATTAGGACCTGTTCTGAAAATATAATCGGTTTGATTCGATTGTTTGAATAAATTAATAAATTCTATTTTATGATTTGTCCCATAATTGAGGGACCAGTTATGCAGAAAACCAGATCTTACTTTTCCGGAATTTTTTGAATCATTAAACTCAAACAGGAAGGAACTTCTGTCCTGATCAAAGTTATAGGCATTGTAATCATGTCGGAGAATATTGTCAACTGATTTGGAATTGTTATATGTGACAGAAGACACATTACCAATCTCCAGCTTACCCAGGTTGAATTTATAGGCTCCGAACAAGGCGAAACTATGATTTAAACCGGCATTCACTTCATTGGGTACCCAGTTGTTATTGAGCATTCTGCCTGCTTCCTGGATTTTTACCTGGTCTATTCCTAAAGCTCCCATGCTTGCAGGAAAGCCGGAGGGCAGTGAATTGACTTTGTCATTGAATCCCAGCCAGTGATTTTTACCGTGCGTTTGTTCATAAAAATTGCCAAAAGAGGAGCTCTCATCATAACCCGTTGAATAATTTACGCTTATGAAATTCTCATCTGTAATGGTTTTTGTATAGATTTTTACAACTCCACCTGCGAAATCGCCCGGAAGTTCAGGTGAAGGACTTTTATAAATCATGATGCGATCTATCAGGTTACTTGGAATAATATCAAATGAGAAAGACTTGACGTCTGTTTCCATGGATGGAGCAGGTATATTGTGCAAAAAAGTAGGGTTATACCTTTCAGCCAGCCCCCTGATCATGATAAACCTGCCATCAACTATTGTTACCCCGGGTATTCTTTTTACAACGGCCGCAGCATCCGTATCCTGAGACCTGGATATCTGCTGAGCTGAAATACCAGAAACAACCACATTACTTGCTTTGATAGCGCCAATAAGAGACATTTCGGTGTGGGTAACACGCCGGGCAGTAATCTGCACCCCTTCAATGGCAGTAGAAACCTCTCCCAGTGAAACATTCAAATAAGTGGTTCGATTGCCATCCACTTTTACATTTACAATTACCACAGTTTCATAAGAAATAAACGAAACCTGAATATTATGTGTTCCGGAAGGTGCACTGAGCTTGAATTCACCGTTCAGATCAGTTGAAGTACCTATGGTGGTACCTTCAATCACCACATTTGCACCAATGATTGTCTCTCCTGTCACCTTATCGGAAACAACACCCTGGAGCGCACCTGATTGTGCTGATAAATTTTGAGAAAGGAACTGATTGAATATCGTGAAAAGCAGAAAAAATATTATTTTTTTAGGCATAGCTGATAGTCAGTTTTGATTTAGCAAAACTACCTGCTTAATATGACCTGCACGTTAATCTTATGTTATGCTTTTATTACCCCTTTGTTAAGGAGAAGCAGAAATTTACTAGGAAAGAAATAGTAAATATCCTGCAAGAATTTAGTCTGGGGAAGGAATTGTAATATAAAACTTTGAGCCTTTTCCTTTTTCGCTTTCAGCATATATTTTACCTCCGTTTTTTTCAATAAACTCTTTACACAGGATAAGACCTAAACCTGAGCCTACTTCATTTCCTGTACCTGTGGTTGTAAAAAAGTTGTGGCTTTCAAAAATATTCTTTGCAACTGACTGGTCAAAACCAACCCCATTATCACTGATGAATATTTCAACCCACTCATCTTTTCTTTCAACTTTATTTCTATTTCACCGTCCCTGGGAGTAAATTTGATAGCATTTGAAATGAGGTTTCTTATTATCAGCATCACCATATCTCTGTCGGCCGATACAAGAAATTCTTTTTCAGAGTTGATATTAATTTTGATTTGCTTCATATCTGCTATTCCTTTGTAAAGCAATAGCGCTTTTTCAATAATGAGATTCAGATTGATCTTTTCTCTCACGTATGATAGTTCTCCATCCTGGTTTCTTGCCCAGAATAGCAGGTTCTCAAGTAAATCGCTCACTTGTTGAACAGAATTCAAAAAAGAATTAAAAATATGAACAAGTTTTTCGTTTTTCTTTATTTCTTCCTCATCCAAAAGTAAGTCCATCAATGGAATCAGGCTTCCAACCGGATCTCTTAAATCGGGTCCGATGATGAGAAACATTTTATCTTTGGTTCGGTTGGCCCTGCTAAGTTCGTCCTTTTGTTTTTTTAAGCAGTTTGTTTTGCTGTTTGCGGTGTTTGCTTGTCTGTAGGTAATAAAGCGAAATTCCCGTCAAAAGAATTAGTATTACAACAAGTGAGATGGAAATAACTTTTGTTCGGGCCAATAAAAGCTCATTGATTTTGATATCCTTATTCAGCAAATCAATTTCAGCTTCCTGAATTTCTTTTATGTACTAGTATTCAAGGTTAAATATTTTTTCAGACAACTTTTGATTAAACAAGGTATCATTATAAGCAATGATACATGACATCATTTCTGCAGCTGCCCTGTGATTTCCCTTTTCTTTATGAACAATAGAAAGAATGCGGAATGAATCCCTGATGATGAGCCTGGCACCAATTAATCTTGCAATTGCGAGGCTTTTTTCGGCATTTTGTTTTGCCCTGTTGAAGTCCTGTTTGAATAAATAGAATTCAGCAATCTTAACATATATATTTGCCACAAGATCCTGAGACTCCATTAATACATTTTTCAAGGCCAGATCATAGTTTTTTAACCCCTCATCATAATCCTTTAGCTCAAAGTAGGCATCTCCAATGTATCTATAGGTTACAGCCTGCTGAGCCACCTGTTTAATATCTTTCCTGATTTTAAGTGAGAGAAACAGATTTTCAAGTGCTTCGTTAAATTCCTTTTTTAACATCTTTGCCCTGCCGGTATTAAGATAAACATAAGCAAGCATTTGCTTATTATCAGTTTTTTCAGCAATTTCAAGCGCTTTCGCTAAATTTTCAAGGGCACTATTGTAAAACTCCTGGTAAATAAGAAGGTTGGCTATATTAATGTAGGCATAACCTTCCTGCTCGTTCAGGCTATGAAGCTTAGCAAGTTCCAGCCCCCTGTAAAACAGGTCTAAAGCTTCTGAATAATTCCCCGGGATTCTGAATGCGACTCCAACAAAACTGTATGCTTCGGCAATATGCTGAAAATCTGCAATTTCTTCTCCTATGGCGATTGACTGAAAACCATAATCAATGGATTTTTCAGGCTGAGAGTTTCTTAATTCCCATGCCAGTTTATTCAGTATGGCCGGTTTTTCATTCCTGGGAACTTTTTCAAGCTCTTTTAATAAGGAATCAGACGCCGTCTGAGATGAGACAGCAAAAGAGATCAGAATAAAAAGAGAAAATAAGAGTACTGGCGATTTTTTCATGCAAATTATCTTCATGAGAAGAATGCGTAAATATAATCAACACAATGACTATGTACAAAATCATGGCTCATAGATTTCAGATTCAGCAGAATTTTTCAGAAAAAAGTACAGCAAGCTAAATGCTTAACCTTAAATTAACATGCTAATAAACAATTTTTTACTAACTTTCGGATAATATAACAGTTACTTTATTTATACAGTTATTTATTAATGAAAAACGCAAATAAATACAGGATCCTTTTGGTTGATGATGAGACAGATATTTTGGAATTCCTTGGTTACAACATAGAGCGTAAAGGATACGAAGTGCATATTTCCAATAATGGTCGTGATGCTATAAAAAAGGCCGCAGAAATTAAGCCCCACCTGATTTTACTTGACGTTATGATGCCAGAAATGGATGGAATTGAAACCTGTGAGGAATTGCGAAGGTCACCGCAGCACGAAAATACCCTGATTGCTTTTTTAACAGCCAGAGGAGAAAACTATTCACAAATTGCAGGGTTCAGTGCCGGTGCAGACGATTATATCAGCAAGCCAATAAAACCAAAGGTTTTAATCAGCAGGATACAGGCTTTACTTAAAAGAGTTAAGAAAGATGGTGGTGAAACTATTAGTGAGAAAACACAAATAGTTGAGCTGAGTGATATCATTATTGACAGGGAGAGATTCCTGGTAACAAAGGGTGGAAATGACCTCGTACTTCCCAAGAAGGAGTTTGAACTTCTTAACCTGCTCATTTCAAAGCCCGACAAGGTTTTTACAAGAGAAGAAATATTCAGCCGTGTTTGGGGCGACAATGTAATAGTGGGAGACCGGACAATTGACGTTCACATCAGGAAACTGCGGGAGAAAATCGGTGATGAGTATATTAAGACCATCAAAGGGGTAGGCTATAAATTTCTAAACCCTCATATTTAAACCCTCAAAATCATTAATTCGGTTTGATACCGGGGATATTCATCTTACCGGGAAAATAATTTTTCCAGATTACATCAGATAATACCTTTCGAATCTTTTTCAGATTGCTGGATAAAATCCCTGTGGGCTTTTACCATGTTAATTGTATACAAAACCAGGTTCTTGGTTTCGTTAAGCAGATTCATGTACATCAGTGTGACTCTTGTGCCTATCATCTCTTCCTTAATTAACCTTATCTGCCTTTTATTTATTTTAGAAATCAAATCAATTATCAATTGTTGTTGAACCAGGATGGCATTCAGGTCGGTAAAATTTTGTTTTTTAGTGGTATTCAGCACATAACTGTAAAAAGAATTTAATTCTTCATTTAACTGGTTCAGGTCTTTTACCTGTTCCGGTATTAATGGTGGGTGCTGGTTGTCAAGATGCTCATAAATCGGATCGGAAATGTATTTCAGGCAATGCGCTATCTCTCTCATGTAGTCAACCATCTGAACATAAAAGTGACCAGTTTCAATGGAGTTGTCTTCCAGTTTTTTCAGGGTGGAATACAAGTTATTTTTCAAATCTTTGGTATAAACGTTCAGCTCGTCAATGCCTTTTGTAATCTTTTTTAACTGTTTTCTGTTTTCATTTATCAGATGATGCATTGTCATAAAATACAGCCTGGAAACAGTTAAAACCACATGATTTATTGTTGAATTACATTTTTCAAGAATGCTGTCTTCATTTAGTAATTCAGCCTGTTCAATTTTATCTTTAAGCTCGTCCTTAGACGTTCTTTTCTTGTGAATAAAGTGAGTTCTTATAACAAAAAGAACAGCAATCAGAAGTGCAATGATTGTGGCAGTCTGACCTCCCCAGTGAATAAAAACGGCAACAACAAAAGCCAGGGTAAAGGCGCTGAATGCTG
>BBPF01003992.1_pt3 | contig 10600 bp, 9 predicted proteins | sample 1343921 | NCBI WGS metagenome assembly BBPF01 (sample SAMD00019090, study PRJDB2971) | groundwater metagenome | isolation source: The Cedars highly-alkaline
CCGGAAATTGCCGCCGTCATGCTGCAAAGGCAACAGGCATCCGCCATCGTCGACGCGCGTCAGCTCATTGTCCAAGGCGCTGTGGACATAGTGGAAATGGCACTAGCCAAACTCAATGAAAACGACGTCGTCAAGCTCGATGAGGAACGCAAAGCGGCCATGGTCAGCAACCTGCTGGTCGTGCTCTGCGGCAACCGGGATGTTCAGCCCGTAGTCAACAGTGGTACGCTGTATTAATAGCGACGGGAACGGCTATGGAAGAAAAAGAAGCCGGCAAGAAGCAGCTGCTGCTCCGTTTATCGCCCGCGCTGTGGAGAGAGCTAGCAGCTTGGGCGGAAGACGATTTCCGCTCTATTAACGGCCAGATCGAACACTTGCTGCATGAGAGTGTGCGAAAAAGGAAAGAGGGCCGCCAAAAAGCTTAGGCGGCCCGGGCACAAACAAGCTAGTGCTCTAGACTCAGGTTATACTCGACAAAGCCCAGCTCTTCACCAAAGAGGTTTAAGGTGAGGTCGCGCTGCTTGCGGAACCCTTGCTGGCGGTAGAACTGCACTGCTTTATCGTCGTCGCGCTCTACGAGGGCCCACCACTTGGTTTTGGGATAGCTCTCGATGGCCGTAGTCAGCAGCAGCTTGCCTAGCCCCTGCCGTTGGTAGTTCGGCAAAACGTAGAGCCTAGCAATCTCTAACCCATTGCTGTCGAGCATGGGAACAACTTGTATAAACCCCAGAACCATCTCCTGCTCCGTGACCACCCACACCCCTCCCGGCCTTAAGGCTAAGGCTTTGCTCAAGGCCTCGTAGTTATAGAATTCGTCTAGGAACATGCTGCGTGTTTTGGGGCGCATAATCTCGCGGTAAGTATGCTCCCACGCCACACGCGCTACCATTTGAATGCTGGGAATATCCGACATTGCGGCCATTTTAATCACAACTATGCCCCCTACACTAGCTCTAGGTAAAATCTTAGAGTATATTCAGTAACAAAGGTGAAATCCCTGCCGAAGGAGTGTTGATATGCTGTCGATTCGCAATGTATCCAAAAGCTACGTTAAGGACGGGGTTAATGTTGTAGATAACCTTAATCTCGAGGTCGCCCCGGGCGAAATCTTTGGTTTTCTCGGGCCGAACGGCGCAGGAAAAACGACCACCATTAAGATGACTGTAGGTTTACTGAAGCAGGATAAAGGAAGTATCACCGTCAACGGGCACGACACGCGGCAGAACCCACTGGCGACCAAATCGAGCATTGGCTACGTGCCCGACAACCCCGACCTCTATGATAAGCTACGTGCCATTGAATACATAAACTTTGTTGCCGATGTCTACGGCATAGGGACAGCGGCTAGGCAGCAGCGCTTGCTTAGACTCGCGCGAATGTTTGAGATCCACGACGCCATGAGTGACCTCATCGGTTCGTTCTCACATGGCATGAAGCAAAAACTTGCCCTTACTGCCGCCTTAATTCATGAGCCGCCACTCTTGATTCTAGACGAACCCATGGTAGGGCTTGACCCGCGCTCCGCGCACCTGTTTAAGGAACTGATGAACGAGCACTGCAGCCAAGGCAAGACTGTGTTTTTCTCCACGCATATCCTAGACGTCGCCGAACGCCTTTGTCACCGCGTGGGAATTCTAAGGCGCGGTCGCCTTATCGCCTGCGGGACGATGGAGGAATTGCGCCAGGCCGCCACCGCGGAGTCCAGCCTAGAAAGTATCTTCCTCGGGCTGACCGAAAAATGAAGAGCTTTTGGCGCCTGCTTAAGGTCACAGTACTGAACTACTTTCACATCTCTGTCATGCAGGAAACGTACATCGAACAACGGCAGCGGCAGTGGGAGCCTCTTTTGTTTGGGGTCGCCATAGTCGCTGGTGCAGGGATTGTCGGCGGTCTGGTCTTTACGTCTGCACAGTTGCTGCTTGGCGGTTTGCCGCCCCAGTTTGCCGAGCTTGCCTTAATGATGTTTGTGCTGGCGACTCAGTTTATGGCCCTCGGGTTTGGCTTGGCGAGCCTAATCTCCCTGTTTTACTTTTCTCAGGATCTCTCTGTACTTGTCCCACTTCCCCTCAAAGAGTGGGCCATTTTAGCGGCCAAGTTCGTGGTGGCGGCGATTACGGAATACCTGCCGCCCTTAGTCCTGTTATTGCCCATGCTCATTGCCTACAACCAACGTCTACCGCTAGGTCTGTGGGGGATCTTATCGGCTCTTGCCGTATTTCTTTTGCTTCCCCTGATTCCCTTATCTCTGGCGGGAGTTGTAACGCTGACCATTATGCGTGGCATCGGCCGCCGCCACCGCGATACACTGATTGTCGTAGCCAGCTTGCTGTCGATAGCAGGGATTCTCGTCTTTCAGTTCTTCTTCCAATCCCTTGCCATAGGCAACCTCGACGTTGGCGAAGTCTTACAGGGGCGGATCGACCTCGTGGCGCGCATGGGGAGCATGTTTCCGCCTAGTGTTTGGGCGACGCGCGCCATATCACGGGCGGGAGAACCGGACGGCTTGTTTAACCTACTGTACCTAATCCTCGCCTCTATCGCCGCCGTTAGCGCATTTCTCCTCGTGGGGCAGAGGGTCTTCTATAGCGGTCTAATCGGCGGCGAAGAGCGGTCACGGCAAAGGACGGCGCTAGACGCCAAAGCCCTTGCGCGGGCCGTGCAAAAGCCCGCTCTGACTGCGCTCGTCTGGCGCGAAATCCGGCTGTTTATGCGCATGCCTATCTGGGTGCTAAACGGTTTCATTGCCATTGTCATCGTGCCGCTATCGGCTCTATTCCCCGCTTTTGCGGGAGGGGACATGGGGTTAGGGCAGCTCACCTCACTCCTAGCGACAAACCCGCAGGGCCTAACCATCCTAGTACTCATTTTCGCTGCGCTCTTGGCCGCATTCTCCGTCATTAACACCGTCGCTTCCACGGCCGTCTCCCGCGAAGGCAAACACTTGTGGATATCTAAATCCATCCCCGTGGCTGCCGTAGCCCAAGTTAAAGCAAAGCTAATTTTCGCTTTAATCTGCACTACCGCTACGGGTGTGCCGCTCATTGCCACCTTTGCCTTGCTGTTCTCGCCCGACTTCCCCGCTTTGCTCCTCGCCTTTGCCCTCGGGCTTGTAGCGAGCATCGCCCCGCAAGCGCTAGGACTCGCCTTTGACCTGTGGCGACCCTTCCTTAAGTGGACCACGCCGCAACACGCAGTAAAGAACAACTTAAACGCCGTGACGCCTCTGGTGTTCGCCCTGCCGCTTGGGGCTATCAGCTACTATTTCTACTTGTGGATGCGTGAGCCTTTGGGCGCACTGTTGTTGCCGGCATTGCTTGGACTCCACCTTGTCGCCGCAGGCTTTAGCGTACACTTCCTCTTGGCCAAGGCAGCCGAGCTCTATGAGCGGATCGAAGTGACAACCTAGTGGGCATGGCTGGAGAACATCTCTACACCCACCGCGTTACACGCGACGGAGAAAGTATCCGCAGCATCCTAAGAAAAGAACTCGGCATGTCGCGACAAATGCTAATCAGGCTTAAGCGCAGCGGCGAAGTGTTGCAAAATGGCCAGCCCGCTTACCTTAACGCGCTGGCTGTAAGCGGTGATGTCCTGACCATCGTGTTACGCGAAGAAAAAACGCCTGCGGTCGACCCTGAGGACATACCCTTAAACATAGCCTTTGAGGACGACTACTTGACGGTCGTCAACAAACCACCCGGGCTAGTAGTGCACCCTACCAAAGGCTATATGACGGGTACATTAGCCCATGCTCTAGCATTTCATTGGCAGACGCAGGGAGTACCCTGCGTCTTTCGGCCCGTGCATCGCTTGGACAGGGATACATCGGGACTGGTTATCATCGCCAAGAACCCCCATGTGCAGGCTGTGCTGACTAGTCAACAACACAGCGGGGAATGGGAGAAATACTATCTCGCGATTGTACGGGGCGAAATTGCCGCCACAGAAGGGAGTATCTCTGCCCCCATCGCTCGCGTCGGCAACGGCAGCCGCGCCCGTGCGGTAGCGCCTGAGGGACGCCCTGCCCTTACCCTCTGGCAACGGCTAGAGCTCTTTTCGGGTGCAAGTTTGGTGCGTGTGCGGTTACTCACGGGCCGCACGCATCAGATTCGTGTCCACCTCGCCCATATCGGCCACCCGGTGTTAGGGGACGATGTATATGGGGGGGCTACGCCGCTCATAGCGCGACAAGCACTGCATGCCAGCGAAATCGCGTTTACTCACCCGGCTACAGCGGAGCGCGTGAAGGTCACTGCCCCCCTGCCGGCGGATATATCCGCTTTGCTTGTGGCTCTCTCAGGTGGTATACTAGGTGTGACTGCTGCTGACAAGAGAAGGGAGGATTAGGCGGTGGGTAAAGAAAAGGTCATCAAAAAAGAAACCAAGAAGCCCAAGCAAGAGAAACCCAAGAAGGAAAAGAAGGTTTACTAATGTGCTGACCAAGGCCTAGCCTTGGTCGCATTCACTTGCATGTGGGGGGATGCTTTTGTTCGGGTCACGCGCCTTTCGCGCCGCAATATGGATACTGCTGGTGTTTCTCATCATCTTGGTGGGGAGCGAAATCTCCTTCGTCTTTACGCCGGTCGTACTGGCAGTGAGGGCACTTTTTTGGCCCATTGTCTTGGCTGGGTTGCTCTACTACTGGTTCTGTCCGGTGGTGGACTGGCTGACCTCACGCAGACTCCCGCGCACGCTGGCTATCCTTTTTGTCTATGCTCTAGTCACCACAGTGCTCGGATTGGTCACAACTTCGCTTGTCCCGCTACTCCGCGAGCAATTGGCAAGCCTTATCGGTAACGCGCCGGGCTTAGCTCAGTCATTGCGTGAGCGCCTGCTGGCCCTCGAGGAACATGAGTGGATATCGCGCTTGTTTGCGCATGGCACGGTCACGCTCGAGAATATGGTTAATCAGCTGACCCTGCTCGTTAACAACATCTTGCTGACGGCAGGGCAGCATATCACGCCACTCATTGGACTTACCACCAACGTGGTGACCACGCTGCTACTTATCCCTTTTCTTTTGTTTTACATGCTGCTCGACGGCCATCGGTTGCCCGACACCCTTGTCAGCTGGCTGCCCCGCCGTCACCGCAACGAAGCTAAGGCCGTGCTTTACGGCATGGACAAAGCGCTTAGCACCTACATACAGGGGCAAGCGCTAGTCTCCTTAAGCGTAGGGGTGTTGGCGTTTATTGGCTACATGATTATCGGGCTTGACTACCCTCTTGTATTGGCCATCATCACAACTGTCACCAATGTTGTACCGTTTGTCGGCCCGATTATCGGGACATTGCCTGCCTTAGTCGTGGGCATAATTCATTCCCCCGGCATGGCTTGGCGAGCCTTAATCGTAATGATCGTAGTGCAGCAGCTAGAGGGGCTCCTTATTTCCCCGCGCATCATGGGCAAAAAGTTCGCCAGCCACCCCGTCAGCATCATTCTCTTGATCTTGGCAGCGGGAAAGCTGGCAGGAGTAGTCGGCATCCTGTTGGCCATACCTGCTTACGCCGTATTGCGAGTTATCCTGAGTCACTCCTACATGTTAGTCCGCCTGTTCCGTGAGCCGACTAAGCCCAATTAGGGAAAGGGCCGACTAAATCACTAAAGCCCTGCCCAAAGCGAAGAAGTAGATATACCGCTGTGCGACCGTGCGTCGAAACAGGGCTTCTGTCGCGCGGGTGTAAAGGTCAATTTGCGCGCGATAACGTTCGGCCACAGCTGAAACCGAGTCTTCTGTCACGCTGTCAGCCTTATAATCAACTAGGATGAGGGCATCTCCCTCGCTAAACAGGCAATCTATCACCCCCTGTACGTAGATGAACTCATCGCGTGCGGCGGGGTGTATTTCGTGCGCGGGCACACGCAAACTAAAGGGAAGCTCGCGCCATACCCGCCGTGATGCCAGTAGCCGCTGCCCTAGGCTGCCCGCGAAAAAAAGGGCTACGGGTTCAAGCGCGATACTGCCTGCCTCACTTGAAGTAAGCAGTTGCCTTTTCACCAGTTCTTGCCGCAACGACTCAAAATAGCGCAGATCTAACGGTGCCTTAAGGTCTACGTGTTGCATCATCATATGTATGGCGGCGCCTATTTCCGCAGCTGTGAGTTCACTAGGTTCGCGCACCACATGCTGCCGCACACGCCGAAGCACGACAGGCATTACCCCCGCACTTCCCTCTTCTTCCGTCATCTGACGGCGCTTAATCTCGGATACCGTCATCTTGGCTGCCAACTGCGTGCTAGCAGCAAACGGGTACCGATATCCCAATCTCCACTTAACTTCCTCGCTATACGGGCCCTCGGGCAAATCCTTAAGCTCAGCCACCGCCGCAAGCACCGGGGACGGACTGACCGTGCTGCCATCTGCTGACGACAGCGCATAAGAGCTAATGTTGGCAAAAGACACTGCGGGCGAACCCTGCACGCTGCCCCCTATACTTACATGCGTGTAGAGCGCGGGACCTAGCCAATCCCAATAGTTCTGTGCCCGCTCCATAGTCGCTGGGGGAAGCCGCTTGTGAATCTTAGATTCACTTGGTGCTGTATCTAAGCAAGCGTCCCGCCAAGACAGAATGGCCTCCTCCCGCTTGTTTACGGCGCCAACGAGATAGAGCTTCTCCCGTGCGCGCGTCAGTGCTACATACAGCACCCGCAGTTCCTCGGACAGGCTTTCGCGCCGCAACACATCCCTCAGGTAGAGGTTCGGCAGACTAGGGTAAACGCAGCGAGTCGCGACATCCACCACCTTAGGGCCGAGCCCGAGCTCTCTGTGCACGAGTACGTGCCCGGAAAGGTCGCGCAGGTTAAACTTGTTGCCAAGTCCTGCCACAAAAACCACCGGAAACTCCAGCCCCTTGCTCTTATGCACCGTCATTACCCGTACTACATTGTCGTTCTCGCCGCAGGTGTTAGGCTTACCGAGGTCACCCTCCCGTTCCTCCAAACGCTCAATAAACCTAAGAAACCTAAACAACCCTTTGTAAGACGTAGCTTCAAACTGGTAGCTGCGGTCAAGCAGCGCCCGGAGGTTCGCCTGTCGCTGTCTGCCGCACGGCAATGTGCCGACATACAGGAAGTAGCCGGTATCCCTATAGATTTCTTGCACCAGCTCCGGCAAGCCGCCGCGTCGAGCCATGTCGCGCCAATGCTCTAACTTAGCGAGGAACACTTTTAGCTTGATGCTTGTGGTGGCTCTGGAGCTTGCCATTACGGCGTCCCAGAAAGCCCCCTTGTCTGCTAGGCGAATCTCGGCCAGCTCGCTTGCGTCTAGACCCACAAGCGGTGAACGCAGCACACCGGCAAGCGGTATATCTTGGCGTGGATTGTCGATAACTTTCAGCAAGCTCATGAGTACATGTACTTCCGTGGAGCGGAAATACCCGCCCGAGGTTTCGGCAAAAGCTGGTATGCTACGCTGTGAAAACACATCGAGGAACACTTCGGCACGCCCTGCGACAGCCCGCTGCAGCACAACAATGTCCCGATACTGCAGAGGGCGGTAGCTGCGCAGACTGACGTCCCAGACCTTGTTTTTGCCGTCTACCAGGCTCACTATCTGCTCGGCGATAGCGCGCGCCTCACGCGTGGTAACGTCGAGCTCACCCTCGGGAGTGTCGGAAGCTCGCCGGTCTAACAGGCACACTTCAACGCAAGGCGTTAAGACCGATGCCTCCTCGGGGTACTCTGCCGCAGCTACAAGCTCTGCCCGCCCGTCGTACGCTACTTCGCCAATAGAGTCATCTGACATTAGTTGCCTAAACAAGTGGTTCACCGCTGCAATTACCGCGGGGCGACTGCGGAAGTTGTGCGCGAGGTAGAGGCACAGGTTATTGTCAGTATCCCTGCTAAATTCTCGTTCCTTGCCGCGAAACAACCCTGGGTCGGCGAGGCGAAAGCGGTAGATGCTCTGCTTGACGTCGCCTACCATCACCATGTTGTTGTCACGGGACACAGATTTTAAGATCGCCTCTTGCACTGCGTTAATGTCTTGATACTCATCTACGAGGACTTCGACAAAACGCGCCCGCAGTTCTTCTGCCACACCCGACTCATTTTGGCCGTCACTGAGAACCGCGAGCGCCATATGTTCGAGGTCGCTAAAGTCCACCACACCCCTCGCGCGCTTGACCTGCCCATACAGCTCTAGATACTGCGCAACCAACTGACCGAGCATCTGCATCTGCGGACTCACTAGCTGCAGGCCCGCTACTATCTCGCCTGCGCTTTGCGCCAGTAACCCCGACAAAAGGTCTTTTATGGCCGATTTGGCTTCGTCACGCCACGTGCGGCATACTTCCTTATCTGGGGCGTCATAACCGCGCTTAGCTGGCAGGCGGTCAAATGTTATGTCCATCACTCGGGCGCGAAACTTATCCCACTCGCTGACCGTTGCCGCGCACACGCCATCATGCGCCTCTAGCTCCTGGGTGATGACACCGACGTAGTGGGTAGGCCCGGCCTCGGCCACCGCGAGAGCTCGCGCCAAACAATCGCGCGCATATAGGAGCTCACGCCGCACCAGCATGCACACGCCGCCAAACCACGGAGAACTCTCTACCGCTTGCACACCTGCAGCTTGTACTCCGTCAATGGCTGAAGCGAGCCACTGCCTGGGTTTTGGCTGACTGAGAGCAAAATTGGCCAAATCAGCGATTAACTGTTGCAGTCCCTCGTCGCTATTGCGGCCGCCAAATCCCTCTACTAAGGCCATAAAGGCCGGGTCGAGCTGGCTGTAGCTTTGCTCAAGCACCTGCTCCAACACGTCTGCTTGCATCAGCGCGCACTCCGCCTCATCGGCGACGCGAAAGGAAGGGTCTAGGTCTAACAAGTAGAAGTTCTGCCGCAATATCTCGAGGCAAAAGGAGTGCAGAGTCGTAATGTTCGCCTTACCCAGCAGTGCCACTTGACGGCGCAGCCTGTCGCAGGTAGGGTTTAGGCGTAGTTCGGCATGGAGAGCTCCGGCGATGCGCTCGCGCATCTCAGTCGCGGCGGCGTTAGTAAACGTTACCACCAACAGCTTGTCGACTTCTACAGCCTCCGCCGGGTCAAGCAGCCGCTGGGTAATGCGCTCTACTAATACCGCAGTCTTCCCTGCCCCCGCCCCCGCCGAAACCAAGAGGTTGACGTCGCGGGCAGTGACAGCCAGTCTTTGCGCCTCGGTCCATTTAGCCACGCAGGCTACCCCCCTTCTCCGCCAGACGACTCCACACTTCCTCCGGGTCGTGTTTCTCTAGCTGTCGGTACTGGCTGTCGGGCTGACGCAAATCAAACTGACAGACCGGCAGAAACTCACAGAAGGTGCACGCCGTGTCCTTCGCTAAACGATAAGGCAGGGCGGCAACCTCCCCTGCTACAATCTCCTCGCCCGCTTGCCTGAGGCAGTCCTCTAGATGTGCGAGCATAGCCTCTAGCTGCTCTGTAGTCCATGCGCTCACACCGCTTATGTCACCCTTGCCGGTAATCTTAACCGGCACAATGCTCGACTCGTCCCCTGCGCTATGGTCAAGCAAACTAACCACTGTTTTATCCGCCACTACTACCCCCTGGAAACGGAACTCTTTCCTGCTTTGCTGCTCGGCATCCTCCGGTGACAAAGGCATAGATGAAGAAAGTATCGGATCTTGCACGCGAAAGTACAGCGCGGCTGCAGGCAACGCGGTCTGACCAAGGAACTCTGGTGCCAGCCTAAGCACTACCGACAGGTACGTCAAGAGCTGAGTCCTTAGCCCGTAGTAGACTTCTAGCGGAGTAAGTTTGTTGTGCCCCGACTTGTAGTCCACGACTGCCACATACAGCGTCTCTTGGTCGCTAGCGGCGTCAACGCGGTCAATGCGCCCAGAAAGCTCCATGATCGTGCCATCGGAAAGCGTAAGTTTGACTGCCGGCAGCCTGTCCTCGGGCAGCCCAAAGCCCAGTTCCAGTGCGACGGGACGAAACTTGCCGCGTTTGGCGTGTTCGCCCATGATGCGAGCGGAGCGCTCCACAACTTGCTGCAACCGCGTGGTTAAGTATTTATGGCGCGCGTTGCTAGACAAGATACCCATCGTCGGCACTAGGCCCGCTACTACCCCTGCCGCAATGCCCTTGCACTCTGCCCGCGTCATTTCTGCCCAGTCCATATGTTTGTCTCGCATATGGCTAGCGAAACGGTCAAGCGCTAAGTGAAAAAAGTTGCCGATGTCAACCGAGGCAAGTTTGTACATCGGCCTTTCGCGTAGCCCGAGACCGTACCGCGCAAAATGCGCAAAGGGGCACGCCCTAAACTTTTCTAGCCTTGATACACTGCCGCGCAGCACCGTGCCATATAGGCGATTAACCAAACTGCGCGGCAGGCGCGCCAGTCCGACGCGATGGCGTAAGCCGCGGGCGAGGATTTCTACAAGATGGCGAGAGCGTACATCCTGCGCCAGGAAGGTATAGACGTCGAGCCACAAGTCGGATACCTCGCCCCCCGCTTTGGCCCTGCCGAGCTCGGCTGCTAGGTGCTCCGCCGCGCTGTTGGGGTGAGCAAGGCAACTTAGCGCCTCTGCTGGACGGAGCGGAGCCTCGGCGGCGGCAAAAGTGAGTTGTTGGTCTGGGAAGAGGTGCTGCAGTCGACGGATGA
>BBPF01000080.1_pt1 | contig 10468 bp, 8 predicted proteins | sample 1343921 | NCBI WGS metagenome assembly BBPF01 (sample SAMD00019090, study PRJDB2971) | groundwater metagenome | isolation source: The Cedars highly-alkaline
CGACCCGCTTCACCGGGAGAAACTATAACCAGCATAGAGTTCGAGCATCCAGTCCCGGTTGATAGCATCAGCGATACGATACGCTCCAAGTTCTCCAAAGCCTGGGGAGTGGAGCTCTCCGATGTGCCCGGCCGCACCGTAGCCGAGATGTTTCACGATCTTCCCCACAGGCGTAATCGCGTCATGTATATCATGGGAGAAGACCCGGTACTCACCGATTCCCGTGGCGACCACGTTCGGGAATGTCTGGAAGCCATGGACTTCGTAGTAGTGCAAGACATCTTCCTGAACGAGACCGCTCAATACGCTGATATCGTCCTGCCTGCAGCCACCTTTGCCGAGAAAGACGGTACCTTCATCAATACAGAAAGACGGGTACAGCTCATCCGCCGTGCCATCAAACCGCGCGGCGACAGCAAAGCTGACTGGGAAATCATCCAGGAACTGGCCAACAGGTTCGGCCTTAACTGGAACTATAGTTCTGCTGAAGAAATATGGGATGAGGTAAGAGAGCTGACACCACACTACTTTGGCGGCATGAGCTATGAGCGACTTGATGCCGGCGGACTCCAATGGCCCTGCACCGCCATCGACCATCCCGGCACACCCATACTGCACAAAAGCAAATTCGCCCGCGGCATAGGCCAGTTCTCCACTGTAGAATACCGACCACTGGCCGCTGATGCTACCGATGAAGACTATCCCTTCATCCTGACAACCGGACGCAAGCTCTACCATTACCATACCCGTACTATGACAGGCAAGACCGACGGTCTTAACTACTTGTTAGGCGAGGAGCGCATGGAAATCAGCCCGCAAGATGCCCAAGCATTGAAGCTCACGCCTGAAGATACAGTCAGGGTCACTTCCCGCCGCGGCTCACTGGAAACTAAAATACAGATAACTGACCGTGTACCTCCCGGCATTGTCTCCATGTCCTTCCATTTTGCCGAGACAGCAGTTAATATCCTAACTGACCCCGCAGTTTGCAACATGTCGGTAGTTTCTGGGCTAAAAGTCTCTGCGGTGCGTATCGAAAAGGCTTAATCGCCTATCTATGAGTAGGGGTCGGATTAATCCGACCCCTACTCTCACACCGTCGAACGATATCGCCGGGAAGGTTGCCATCATTAATCGTTGCAAATGGACTGTCCTCCCTCTGGAACAGGAACAAAGTCTTTGCATTAGTCCCTTAGATCTAAACTCTTGCGCAAAATGGAAAACTTTTTTAGTTCCGGCTTGTCCGGATTAGGAGGGAAATGTGCTAGAAAAAGAGATTACACGGGTGATAGAACAGAGCAGGAAGTTTTATCCGCTCAAGGAGTTCAGCCAGGAAGCCTATATAAAAAGTATGGCCGAGTATGAAGAGATGTATAATCGCTCCATGAGTGATCCCGATGGTTTTTGGTCTGAAATGGCTGCTCAATTGCACTGGTTCAAACCCTGGGACAAGGTTGTGGAGTACGACTTTATCAATGCCAACATTAGCTGGTTTAGTGGGGGAAAGCTCAACGTTTCTTATAATTGTCTTGACCGACATCTAAATACCTGGCGCAAGAATAAAGCCGCTCTCATTTGGCAGGGGGACCCTCTGGAGGAGAGTAAAACATATACTTACCAGCAACTGCACCGTGAAACCTGTCGCTTTGCAAATGTTCTTAAGAAGAAAGGTATAACCAGGGGGGACCGCGTTGCTATTTATATGCCCATGATTCCACAGTTAGCGATAGCGATGCTTGCTTGCACTCGCATCGGAGCCATTCACAATATTGTTTTTGGGGGATTTAGTGCAGAATCATTACGCAATCGCATTCAAGACAGTAACTGTAAGATGCTCATCACTGCCGATGCCGGTCTGCGTGGTGGTAAGTCCATAAAGCTCAAAGATACCTCGGACTTGGCCCTCAAGGATTGTCCCAGCATAGAATCAGTAATTTGTTATCGGCGTAGCGGGATTCCGGTCAACATGCAAGAAGGGCGTGACTTCTGGTGGGATGAAGAAATAGGTGCCGCAGATATTAGCAATACCTGTCCGGCGGAAGAAATGGATGCTGAAGATCCCCTGTTTATCCTCTATACCAGCGGCAGCACCGGCAAGCCCAAAGGAGTCCTCCATACTACCGGGGGCTATCTGGTTCAAGTGAATACCACGGCCAAATATGTTTTTGATATCAAAGACAAGGATACTTACTGGTGCACGGCAGACATTGGCTGGGTTACTGGACACAGCTATATAATTTACGGGCCTCTCTCCCTGGGTGCAACCAGCCTTATGTTCGAAGGGATACCCAACTACCCTGAGCCAGATCGTTTCTGGGAAATAGTAGAAAAATATCAAGTGAATATTTTTTACACCGCGCCCACGGCTATTCGCGCCATGATGCGTGATGGTCAGAAATAGCCTGAACGGCATGACCTGAGTAGTTTACGTCTCCTGGGTAGTGTTGGTGAACCCATTAACCCCGAAGCCTGGATGTGGTACCATACTATTATTGGTCAAGGGAAATGTCCTATAGTTGACACTTGGTGGCAGACAGAAACCGGTGGCATCCTTATTACACCGATTCCCGGGGCTATCCCTACCAAACCAGGTTGTGCTACACGCCCCTTTTTTGGGGTAGACCCGTTGGTCATCCGTCAGGATGGCAGTGAATGCGATGTAAATGAAGGCGGCTACCTGGTTATTCAGAAAGCTTGGCCCGGCATCATGCGTGGTGTCTATGGAGACCCCGAGAGATTCAAGGACACCTATTTCTCACAGTATCCCGGTTACTACTTTACCGGAGATGGGGCATATAAAGACGAAGATGGTTATTACTGGTTGACGGGACGTGTAGACGATGTTATTAACATCGCCGGTCATCGCCTGGGCACTGCTGAGGTAGAAAGCGCCTTGGTTTCGCACCAAGCAGTAGCAGAAGCGGCTGTAGTAGGTTATCCCCACAAGATCAAGGGGGAAGGCATATATTCTTTCGTTACCCTCAGAATGGGCTTCAGTGAGAGTCCCGAGCTGCGCAAGGAGCTGGTAGCTCATGTGCGTAAAGTTATCGGACCGATAGCCACCCCGGATAAACTGCAGTTTGCTCCTGGTCTGCCCAAAACCCGTAGTGGCAAGATTATGAGACGGATTTTACGCAAGATCGCCGATGGTGAGATCGAAAAGATCGGCGATACATCTACCCTGGCCGACCCCGGCGTTGTTGATGCGCTGGTGGCAGAGAGGGAAGTTAATTAGCCAAACTCTGCCTACCCTTATGCCTTCTAACATTTGGTATTGTTCAATAGTAGGGGTCGGATTTATCCGACCCGCTTTCTCAACAGAAGTTATTGCAAAAGAGGAGCGGCCAAAAGGCCACTAAGTGATAGAGGAGGCAGGCATGTACAAAAAGATACTGGCACCATTGGATGGTTCGAGATTGTCAGAGCACATTCTGGAGCATGTTAAGGCCATCGCTATCGGATGTAGCATTCCAGCGGTGATCTTGCTCAGGGTAGTAGAGCCTATGTCTGGGATGGGCGATCCCTGGTTTCATGAATACGAGAAGGAAAGGGAAGCTGCAGCTGCGGAGTATCTATCTCGGGTAGCCGCTAACCTGAAGCAAGAGGGCATAGTTGCCGAGACTGCCGTAGTTCGGGGCCACGCCGCCGAAGAGATACTGGATTATGTCAAGAACAACCAGGTGGACCTGGTCATTATGAGCACTCACGGCAGATCCGGGGTTTCGCGCTGGTTCCTCGGCAGCGTGGCTGAGCGGGTGGTGCGTCATTGTGTGGCCCCTGTCTTGCTGGCTTCGCCGACTGCCTTTCGATAGTGCTCTGCAAAACATGATTTTGGTTCTATAGATTCGCAAAAGGGGTTTCTACTAGACCGGATACGCCCACGGGCCTATTGCGCGATGCGAAGTGCCAAGCATTTGAGTGAGCGTAAGCGAACCGCAAACACGCTGTTATCTGCTCTTTCGTCTTGCTTATTTTCTTATCCGAAGTCTTCTGCGCTGGAAGACGCAAAAATTGTTCAATAGAAGTCATTGCAAAAATTGTTTATAAAGGCATCTCTACTAGATGCATCCGCGCCTGGTCTTGCGATTCGTAAAACACCTCGCCTCTGTCCACAAAACCTTCTGCCAAGAACCACCACAGGGGGCCGTTTGGAAATACAACATCTTCTGACGCTATTGCCAAAAGGCTTTTAAAACCTCGCCCTCTTAAGTGCTCTGTCAATGCTTGTAACGGATAGCTCTTGTAATCCTTGTTTTCGTCGGATAAGAAGACACAGGTTAGAAAAGCCACCCTCTCTGCCTTGCCCGGTATAGGATACGGAATTAAATCTGATGGCAAAAACTCTGCACCACCTACACATTTTCCCCTATAGAAATGGAGGAAACCAAGCTGCTCAGTTTTTGCTCTTGCCAACATCATCATAACCCAATCTCTCTTTTCATTACACAAATGTTTTTGGTCAGTGCCGAAGCAGGGAACGCAACTCTCCTCCACGCTTTCCGCTGTTATAGGAACTAATTTGCCCTTCACTCTATTTGTGCTTTGATTAACAATATACGGTTGTCGCTTCACGTTTACATCTTGTAACAACTTCAACAGGTCCTTCTCAGAGAACGGCCCATTCCATCGTATAGTGTCATTAACTAATAGCAGTGTTGGCGAGTAGATATTATATTGCAAACAAATGTCTTCTCGGTTACTAATATCATAAATTAAAGCTGAAGCGCCTGTTGATTTTGACACTCTCTGTATAAGGCTGATCAGATGGGAGTTATGGGGGCACTGGACCCCGAAATGGAAAAACTTTAGATTGCTCATTTCGCCTCTAATAGTAATAGCAAGTTTGCAACAATTTCGCCTAGCGGTTTGCGTGTTTGCGAAGTGCCGAAGAGATTTAGCGAAGCGTCGCAAATACGCTGTTAGACGATGTCAGGCTTCCTATTTTATCCCAACTGAGCGACTGGTATAGATTCTGTGCGTTCAGCGGCTCGTTTACCTTCGGCGATTTCGTCAACCATTTTCAAGATTGTCGAATGATAATATCGGTAACCACACTTGTTACATATGCCCACGGGCAGATTTTCGAGCATGACAAAGCCGTTTTTGTGCTTGAAGACTTCCTTTGGCACCAGTCGCTCTTTAACAGTGCCCTCGCAATATTCACAACTATATCCGTACATTCCTCCTGCCCTCCTGCTATGTGATAGCATAAACTGTCACATTATAGCCCGATAGCGTATACCTATGATTTAGTGGCTACGCTCACACCGTCGAACAATATCGCCGGGAAGGTTCCCATCATCGCCGGGTAGAAGGTATCCTCTATCGCCAGCACGTTTTTCATCACCTCATAGATGTTGCCGGCTACCATGGCGTCCTTTACATTTCCCACTATCTCGCCCTTCTCCACGTATAGTCCGGGGCTAAGGCCCATCGAAAAATCACCATTCGGGATGTTACCGCTGTGGGCGCCAAGCACCCCGGCGATGATGATGCCGCGGTCGATCGACTCTATAAGCTCTGAAAGAGACTTATCGCCGGGCTTTATAAAGAGGTGATCCAGAGACGGGGTGGGTTTTGTGGCGATCGAATCACCGCCCCACATGGCGCTCCTGAATCCATGCCCGGTGGGACTTGCCGAGAGCTTGTCGGCGTAGTGAAGATCATAATAGAAATTCTTCAAGACGCCGTTTTCAACCACCGGAAAATAACGACAGGGTGTACCCTCATCGTCAAAGCTCCGGGCACCGGGGATTTCATCATTGATGGGGTCGTTATATATGGTGAGCTGACGGTGGAATATCTCCTGACCCAGTTTCTCCGATACCGGCGATTTCTTTTCGTAGATGTTCTTTCCGTTCGTGGCACTCTGAAGTCTCCAGATCAGACCGTATATAGTATCCGGCAGAAAAAGCACCTTCATTTTCCTGCCGCGGGGACCCACCTCTTTCAGCGACTTATTGTAGGTGTTGACAATGAAGTTCAGATGTTCGTCGGGTGTTTTCTGAAAGTCCTTGAAAACTACCAACCGGCTTATCGAGGAATAGGATCCGGGATACATAATTGAGGTGTGGCAATAGTATTGAGATGACCTCGACGAAAGATCGGTTCCATTGCTGTTTATGAGCCGCACCCTCGATGTCGTACGTCCGGCATGTATGTTGATCTGTCCACTTGTTCTGCGGGCCAGCATTTCACAGATCCTGTTGCACTCATCCACGATAGTGGTATTGGTGAGGCTCTCGATAGCGGGGTTGTAAGTATCCAGCGCCGCCAAATTTCGCGTAACGGGGAGATTGAAATCTGCCTCAACCCTCAGGGAGTCGAGTGCGTTTTGCACGAATTCTTCACCATCAATCAGGTTTCTGGTAAATGCGAATCCAAGTTTCCCCCCCTTTATTATTCTCAAAGAAATCCCCGATTGCAGCTTGCTATCAATATCCTTGAGCTTCGCATTCTCGAACGAGACGGAATCGACCGTCCGCTCCAGCGAGTAGGTCTCCACTTTGTCACTGACTTTCCGGGCGATTTCCAGCAATTCTTCCATCAGGCACCTCCGATGACAACGCTTTTGATAAGTATGTGTGGTCCGCCCATACAGGAACGGATGTTTAGCTGTCCTTTGCCGCACCCTCCGGTTTCGCGCAGCACCAGGTCGTCTCCTACCGCGGTGATGTTTTGCATGGTGTTATAGAGATTCCCCGAGATGTTGATATCACGAATCATTTCGCCCAGTTTGCCGTTCTTAACCCTGTAGGCGTACTGAGCGCCGAAGGTGAAGTTCTCCCCGCTGGTCTGCCCTCCTTTGCTGTCGAGGATGTACAAGCCATCACCAAGTTCCTCAAGAAGCTCCTCAAAGCTGTTCGTTCCCGGCTGGATAAAGATGTTACCCATTCTTATGATAGGGGCGAAACGGTAATCCTCGGCAATAGAGTGGCCGCTGAGAGGCTCTCCCAAAGAGGCTGCCGTCCTTCTCGAATGCAGGCGGCCCACCAGAATCCCCTCTCTCAAGAGCTGAACCCGTCTGGCCGTTACCCCTTCGTCATCGTACTTGTAGAAGCCTAACTGGTCAGGGATTGTGGGGTCATCAATGATGTTGAGCACCTTGTTCCCCAGCTTCGCTCCGATCCTCATCTTCTCTCTCATCGTAGGGTTATCTTCGACAAGGTCGGCCTCGGAGAAGTGACCAAATGCCTCGTGAGTAAAGACCCCGGCCATATCGGGGTTGAGTATTACATTGTAGACCCCGGCCTCTACCGGCTTTGCCCTCAGAAGGTCGAGGGCAATCCCCGTTTTACTCTCAAATTTCTCCTCCCGATCTCTAAGTATGGCGAATCCAGTACTTCCCCCAATCCCTACTCCCACATTCTGAATGAGATTTCCGTCCTTGCTGGTAATTAGCCCGTTTATCGTTGTGGTAATCAGATCCTCTCGGATTTCGCTTCCCTGGGTACTCGCAAAATACTTTTCCCGTATAACCTCCAGATACTGGAGATTGGTTGTGCTGATCCCTTCGTGTTTCAGGGGTATGTCGTTGTATTGCCGGGTCAATTCCAACTTTTCGGCGATCGAAATCCTCCGCGGGTCCTCCTTGAGCGGAGGCAAAAAGGTGCCTTTTATTGGCTCGGTACTGGCGAACACGACGGGCTCCTTTATGTTCCGGGATAACAGCCGGGCATTTTCCAGGGCGCTCCTCATTGCCTTTTCGGCATCGGCCTCTTTAGTGAAGGCTATGGTGGATAAGCCCCCGTTTTTGAGCACCCTTAACACATATCCATCGGTTGTATTGGAGCCGATCTCTCCTAATTCGGCGCCGTTGAAGACAATCCTCGTCTCTTTGAGTATTTCGTAGCGAATGTCGGCGTAATCTGCATCTGTCTTTGAAATGATCGCCCTTAATGGCTCAAACATATGCCCTCCTTTGGCCGAAATCTTCATCTAAATCCCGAAAAGCCACCCTCCATTTCTTCCCCGTATCAATATCATAACCCCAAAACCTCCTCATTGCAAGGGGTCGTTGAGTCACCTAAATCATGTCCGTGGTCCGTGTCCGGATATGGGACACGTATCCCGGACACGATGGGCTGAGGGAAGTTGACTTGGCTTTGGGGAGGGGGTGAAATAAGGGATTATTAGCCTCGAGGCGTGGCTGTAGTGCTCAATTCGGCATATTGACATCGCTCATCATTTCTGGTATATCTATTCCACGATCATCCGAGAGATCATTAAAGTGGACTACTTTGGTTCCTGTATGCGCGATTGTGCCGGTGCCTGTTCCCTGATAACCAGGGTCAGCGAAGGGCGGGTGGTGAGCGTCGGGGGAAACGCCGAGCACCCGCTTACCAGGGGATATCTTTGCTCCAAGATGAGGGATGTTCCCGGGCAGCACCGGGACCCTGACCGTCTCACCAAGCCGTTATTAAGAGTAGGCTCGAAGGGTACGGGCAGCTTTCGGCCAATCGGCTGGGGCCCAGCCCTTAATCTTGTCAGTGACAGGCTGGGAGATATCGTCGCCCGCCGCCCCGGTGCGCTGCTCCAGTATAACTCGGCTGGAAACATGGGCATCCTCAACTACCATTTCCCGGAACGGTTCTTCAATGTCCTGGGGGCCACCGGGGTGGTCGAGACCATCTGCAACACGGCGGGAAGACGTGCTCTTGAGTACGTGTACGGGTCCTGTCAGGGGCAGGATCCCCAGGTGATTCCCCATCTGGATCTCCTGGTGACCTGGGGGGCTAATCCCGCATGGACCAACCCCCACGCCCTGCCCCTGATACGCCTGATGAGGAGGAGGGGTGGCCGTCACGTGGTAATCGATCCTGTGCGCACGACCACGGCCCGCCTGGGACAGCATCTGGCCATTGCGCTCGGGGCTGACTACGAGCTGGCCATGGGCATCATCCACCTGCTCATCAAGCAGGAAGCCGTGGATCGAGATTACGTAGACGGCAATACCACCGGGTTTGATGATCTTCAGCGGCTGGCATCTGCATACACCCCAGCACGAGTAGGGGCCAGCACCGGGTTGGGCGAGGCGGCCGTGGAAGGCATAGCTGAGGCGCTGGCTCGGTCCCGACGCATGTTGATCCACATCGGCTGGGGGTTTCAGCGCCGCCAGGGGGGAGGGGAGGCTGTACGCGCCATCTGCATGATTCCCGCTCTCTTAGGTCAGGGGCGCAAGGGCCTTATCTACTCCAACAACAAGTACGGCTTCGATGTGGCCTACCTGAAAGGGCAGGAGCTGGACGGTGGTCGGCCGCGGGTGAACATGATGCAGGTTGGACACCTGCTTCAGAAAGGCCATTTTGATGCGATGTTTGTCTACAACGCCAACCCGGCTGCTTCCTTGGCCAACCTGGGCGTGGTGGAGGAGGGGCTGCGCAGACACGACCTTTTCACCGTGGTTCATGACCTTTATCTGACCGATACCGCCCTCCTGGCGGATGTCGTCCTGCCTGCGACCCATTTCTTGGAGAGCGAGGATATCCGGGCCTCATACTACCATCGTTACCTGGGGTACAACGCCAGGGCGGTGCCTCCTGAGGGGGAGGCGGTGAGTAACCGGGATCTCTTCCGGAGCTTGGCACAGGCAATGGATCTTTATGCCCCGGGACTGACCGAAGACGATGAGAGTCTTATGGCTAGAACCCTTGGATCCAACGCCCGCATCGGATCGACTGACGACCTCTATCATCGTGGCTTTCTGGCCCTAGAACCAGTTGATCTTTCCGCCGTCGCGACCGCCAGCGGCAAGGTGGAACTGCGGTCGTGGCGAGCAGGCGAGGAGGGTGCAGGGCAGCTTCCCCAGAATCCGGGGCCCGTTCCCCTGTTCCCAGGAGAGCTACATCTCCTGACCCCGGCCCATCGGGACTGCCTGAGAAGCCAAGACCATAAGCAGCCCATGCACCGAGTGCCTTCGATACTCATCAACCGCCAGGACGCCGCTGCGCGAGGCATTAAGGAAGGGCTAATGGTCCTTGCGCGCAACTCCCAGGGTGAGGCCAGGTTGATAGCCCGTGTGACCGATGATGTGCCATCGGGAGTGACGGTCAGCTACTCCTGCCCGTGGACCCAACTGGCCCCCGGTGGAACAACCATCAACCATCTCACCCCGGATGCGGTCCAGGCTCACGGGGGAGGAGCGATATTCAACTCCGCCTGCATCACCATAGAACCCGCCGAACCCGCTACTCCCGATACGTAACTATCTCACCAATCGAGCGGCGCGGCGAGTATATAGTTCTCTGCAGAAAGTGTTATAATGAGTGTGATTGAGATCGTGGCAGGAAAGCGTAATAATACATCATGGAAGCCGCTGAGCAGGCTGGTAAGTTCCGTCAACCCCATTATAACGATTTATGCAAATGACTATAATAGGTTCACGGTTCAAGTTTTACGGTTGGGCAGGAAGGGGAACTGTTTAACCACCGAACCGTGAACCCTGAACCGTTGAGTTGATAGTCTTCAG
>BBPF01000953.1_pt3 | contig 10446 bp, 6 predicted proteins | sample 1343921 | NCBI WGS metagenome assembly BBPF01 (sample SAMD00019090, study PRJDB2971) | groundwater metagenome | isolation source: The Cedars highly-alkaline
GCTTTCCCTAGTGTCTTTCTTTATCAGAGGTTTTTAACAACTAAGTCACCCACTTCTTGTGTGCTATAACCCATCTTGCCGGCGGCCATGCTTTTAATGTGCGACTGACAAATTTTTATCACCGAGTTCTCTACTTTGGCGGCAGCGTCTGTTTCTTTAATATTTTCAAGCAACATGGCGGCCGCACCGATGGCAGCCAAAGGATTTACCACATTTAACCCGGTGTATTTCGGGGCAGAGCCGCCGATTGGTTCAAACATAGAAACGCCTTCAGGATTGATGTTGCCGCCGGCGGCTATCCCCATTCCACCCTGAATCATGGCTCCTAAATCGGTAATGATATCGCCAAACATATTTTCCGTCACAATCACATCAAACCATTCTGGATTTTTAACCATCCACATTACAGTGGCATCGACATGAGCATAATCCCTTGTGATCTCAGGGAATTCCTTTTGACCAACTTCATGAAAAGCCCGCTCCCAAAGGTCAAATACATATGTGAGTACGTTAGTTTTACCGCAAAGAGTTACTTTTTTATCTTTGTTCCGCTTCTGTGCGTATTGAAACGCATAACGGACGCAACGCTCCACTCCTTTGCGCGTAGAGATGGATTCCTGCAGAGCAATTTCATCTGCTGTACCCTTGCGGAGAAAGCCGCCGGCACCTGCGTATTGACCCTCCGTATTTTCCCGGACGACTACAAAATCAATTTCTTTTGGACCTTTGTCTTTAATAGGCGTTTCAACACCCGGATAAAGCTTTACCGGACGCAGATTTATATACTGATCCAGCTCAAAACGCAACCGTAAGAGTAGTCCCTTTTCCAGGATGCCGGGCTTAATATCGGGATGGCCAATAGCTCCCAGATAAATGGCGTCAAATGTTCTTAACTCCTCTACCACACTATCCGGAAGAATTTCGCCTGTGCGCAGATAACGTTCGCCACCCAAATCATAATGCGTATACTCCAGTTTAAAACCGTTAGCTTCACTGACGGCGTCAAGAACTTTCAAGCCTTCACGCACTACTTCAAGACCTGTCCCATCTCCGGGAAGAACAGCAATTTTATACATCTGGGTGCCTCCTTTAATAATCACTAATAACCACAAAAATATACGCTTTTTATTCTAATACAAAATAGGGGAAAAGGGAAGAGCGAAAAGGGATTAGCCTGGATTAACGCGAATTTGACAAATTATTTACTGCGTTTAAAAACGTCTTTCTTGCTGAATGAAGGGGGTGGCTAAAATGACAATTCGTTTTATCTTGGGCAGAGCAGGTAGCGGCAAGACTTCTGCCTGTCTGCAGGCTATGGCAAAATTAAGCAAACTGGAGCCGCTGGGGCCACCACTCATCTTCCTAGTGCCGGAGCAAACCACTTTTCAAATGGAACGTGAACTGGCCTTGCTTTGTGGTGGCGGAACGTTCAGGGCGCAGGTGCTCTCCTTTCAGCGCCTTGCGTATCGGATGCTACAGGAAGGGAAAAAACCCTTGGCTCTAATTAGTGAACAAGGAAAGCAAATGGTTTTGCGACGGCTGCTTCAAGAGCGTTGGGCTGAAATGAGTACGCTTGGCAAAGCAGCCAAGCAGCCACGTTTTTGTCTACAGTTATCGGCTCAGTTGCGCGAATTAAACAACTATAATATAAAGCCGGAAAATTTGCTAGAGCTGGCAAATGCTACAAAGCATTCTGCTGTTTTGCAAGGGAAGCTACGTGATTTGGCAGAAATAGCCGGAGCCTACCAGGCATATATCCATGACAGCTTTACTGATCCCGAAAATATGCTTCAGCTCTTAACTGCCACAATAGAAAACGGCGGGTTGCCTGCCGGCACTATGGTTTGGGTTGACGGGTTTGCCGGTTTCACACTGCAAGAATATTCGGTGTTGCGCGCACTTAGCAAGGCTGCCTCACAAGTGGAGCTTACCCTCTGCCTCGACCCGTCCCTCACCTTGTCTGCTGAGCCGGCAGAAGAAGAGCTGTTTCATCAAGCCTTGGATAGCCGGCGGAGACTGCAGCAACTGGCAATCGAAGCAAATGTCGTTTTGTTGCCGCCGTTAATCTTGCCGTTCCAAGGCAGGGATACCCGCTATGCTCAGTGCCCCCCTTTAGCGCACATTGAAGCGCAGTTTGGCCGCTTTCCTTTCGAGCCCTTTGAGCAGAGCACAGCGATGATAAAGTTGGTGAAAGCTGCTGGTGCCCGCGCGGAAGTGGAAGCTATGGCTAGGGACATTTACCGGATTGTCAAGGAACATGGCTGGCGTTATGCCGATATCGGCGTTATTCTGCGTAATTTTTCCGATTATCATGATTTGGTGACAGCAGTATTCCGCGAATATAATATCCCTTGTTATATAGATGCACAGCATTCTGCATCTTCCCATCCGTTGGTGGAATTTCTGCGTTCCGCGCTGGAGGCAGCATTAAGCAATCTAAGCTCTACGACCGTCATTCAATTGTTAAAAACTGATCTGTTCCCGCTGGAAAGAATGGAAACAGACAGGCTTGAAAACTATGTTCGTGCCCACGGAGTCAGGGGGCGGCACTGGCTGGACAAGAAACCGTGGACTTTTCGTTTGTCTTTGGCACTGGACGATGAACAGGATGAGCAGATTGAAGTAACGACCGACTTGGCCGACTTAAACAAGGCAAAAGAGCAATTTGCTCAATACTTTGAGCCGTTTTATAAAGCAGTGGCCGGATCGGGAATACAGGTAGTGGCTGTCTATTGCCGAGCTATCTGGGAGCTGCTTGAGAGTATTGCCGCTCAGTCCCGCCTGCAAGCATGGGCCAAGGCACAAGCGGCCGACGGTGAAATAAATCAAGCGGCACAGCACCGCCATGTCTGGCAAGGGGTTATAGAACTGCTCAGTCATGCGGCCAATATATGGGACGGGCAAACAATGAGCCTACAGGAATTTACGCAACTCATTTTTACAGGACTGGAAAGCCTGACGTTAGGCTTAACTCCGGCAGGACTTGATCAGGTAATTGTTGGCAGCGTAGAGCGTTCTCGATTGCCGCAAATCAAGGCGGCTTACGTTCTTGGGTTAAGTGAAGGTGATTTTCCGGCCAGGCTGCAAGAGGAAGGGATATTTGGCGATGAGGAACGCGATCTACTGGCAGCGTCAGGCATGGAAATGGCGGCAACGCGACGGCAGAAATTGTTCCACGAACAATACTTATCATATATTGCCCTGACCCGTAGCTCTGACTATCTCTGGGCCAGCTACTCATTGGCAGATGAGGAGGGGAGGGGGAAAAGGCCTTCACTCCTCTTTAAACGGCTGCAGCAGATTTTCCCCGAAAACGAGATCTGCTTTATGCTTAATCTGCCCGATAGTGCTGATGATTTAACTCTGCTAACAGAACCGAAAAAAACTGCGGCAACTCTAGTGCTACAGGCTAACCGCAGCATCAATAACGGTCAGATCTCATCTTTTTGGGCCACTGTTTACAATGAATCTTTGCAACAGCCGCAGATTCTTGCCGCCATGCAAACGCTTTGGCGCGCACTGTCAGAAGCAAATATTGTCAGTTCTCTTTCCCCCTCCATCCTGGAAGCATTATACGGCAACCCGCTAAAAAGCAGCGTTTCCCGCCTGGAACTTTTTGCCCGCTGTCCCTTTGCGCACTTTGCGCGCTACGCTCTTCTGCTGGAGGAGAGGAAAGAATACCGGTTGGAGGCACCGGATGTCGGAGTATTTTATCATACTGCCCTCAACCAGTTTGTAGTTGGGTTAGTAAATGACCAGAAATGTTGGTCTACCCTTGACGATGCTGAAGTCTGGGAGAGAATGAATCAGATTGTTGAAAAACTGACTCCTCGCCTACGCAATGAAATTCTCATGTCCACCTCCCGGATGCGCTATTTAGCGGAAAAACTAAAAGACACTTTAGGGCAGGCGGCTGTCGCTTTAACAGAACATGCACGCAGCAGCACTTTTTTGCCTGTGGCGCTGGAACTTTTTTTTGGCCGCAACCTCCTGCCACCATTGCGTCTTGCTGACGGAAAAGTGGAACTCTGGCTCTATGGCCAAATTGACAGGGTGGATTTGGCTGAAAGTGCGGATCAAGCATATCTGATTGTCATTGACTACAAAACAAATCCACAGGATTTAAAGCTGAGTGATGTTTGGCATGGCTTAGCTTTACAGCTACTTGCCTACCAGGCGGTTGTGCTGGAACAGGCAGCACAATTTACAAGATTACCTGCTACGGCTGCGGGCGTATTTTATTTTGGCATTCAGCGACAGATGGATAGGAAGCCCAACCCACCGCCTGTTGTCCAAACAAATAAAACTGAAAGCCAGCTTGACGGCCTGGCAATGGCTGATTCAAAAGTAATAGCGCTACTGGGTGGCACAAATTTTTTGCGCCGAGTAAAACTAAAAAATGATGGAGCCTTTACCAAAGCCTCTCGCGTAGCTGACCGACAGCAAATGAGTTTACTATTAACTTGGCTTCGAAGTAAACTACTTGAATTGGCGGGAAAAATCTTTGCCGGCGAAGCCTCCGCCCGGCCATATCGCAAGCAAAGCGGGCAGCGCGCCTGTTCTTTTTGTCCATATTTTGCGCTCTGCCGCTTTGATCTCACTGTGGAGGGTAACAGCTATCGGTTGTTGGAGAATATGGGGGATGAGGATGTTTTGTCCATCGTTACGCAGCAGTGGAAAAGGAGTGAACTCCTGTGAATAAAGCTTGGACAGATGAGCAACTTGAAGCGATTACCGCGACCGGTGCCAACTTACTAGTTGCCGCCGCCGCCGGGGCTGGTAAAACGGCGGTGCTGGTGGAGCGAATTATCCGAATAGTTTGTGACAGAAAAACCCCTGTTGATATAGACCGTTTGTTAGTTGTGACATTTACGGAAGCGGCGGCGGCAGAAATGCGTGAACGAATCGGCGCAGCCCTGGAGAAAGAAATTCGTGAATCTGGCCGCATGGAACTGGGCAGACAGCTTGCGCTGGTAAACGGAGCTCCCATTTCCACACTCCATTCTTTTTGTCTTGCCGTGATTCGCCGTTATTTTTACATGTTAGAGATTGATCCCGGATTCCGTGTGGCTGACGAAGCTGAAGCCTCCATGCTTCGTCAAGATGTCCTGACTGAACTGCTCGAGCAGGCTCTGGCTGACGAGGGTACAGCAATTTTAGAACTGGTATCTAGTTATGGCGGGAAAAAAGGTGATGAAGGACTAGCGCAGCAAATTCTGCGGCTTTATAGTTTTGCCTGGAGCAATCCTGATCCGGCTGGGTGGTTGGAAAAAGCCGTCTCACTTTTTGAGATAGCAAAACATAAATCGACAACTGAAGCGCTTGCGCCTTGGATACCTTCAATCTTTCAGCATCTGCTGCATGAGCTGGCGCATGCTGAGATCTTACTGAAGAGAGCGTTTTCTTTATGCTATCAACCTGAAGCGCCGGTTGTATATGAAAAAATTTTGACTGCAGAACGGGAGCAAGTGGAGCGACTGATAGCCCTTGCCGAGCTTTCCTCTTGGGAGGAACTACGCGAGGCTTGGTTGGGAGCGACCTTTAACAGGTTGCCTACCGCCAGAGGTGTGTGCGAAGAAAAGAAAGAACAGATAAAAAAACTGCGTGACAAAGCTAAGGCAATAGTTCGCAGCGCGGCTGAAACTTTTTTTGTCCGCACTTCTGCAGATTATCTCAGTGAAATAAACAAACTAGCTCCACTAGTTACGGGGTTGTCCGAGCTGACAAAACGCTTTGCTGAACTGTATGGCCGAAAAAAAAGACAGATAGGCTTAGTTGATTTTAATGACTTGGAGCATTTCTGCCTCCAAATCTTGTGGCGAGCTAACAGCGCTGAAGCTATCCCATCTGATGCAGCCTTGGAATTGCGCCAACATTTCAGTCATGTGCTGGTAGACGAATACCAAGATATCAATCCAGTTCAAGATACCATTCTTGCCTTAGTTTCGAGGCAGGGAGAGCCGTCTCCCAATCTTTTTATGGTGGGAGACGTGAAACAAAGTATTTACCGCTTTCGCATGGGGGAGCCTGCTCTCTTTCTTAAGCGTTACTCCTGCTATCCGACTAGGAAGGGAGGGGTCGAACGAAAGATTTTGCTCAGCAAGAACTTTCGTTGTCGGGCCGGTGTAGTTTCTGCCGTCAATTTTCTTTTCCGCCAGCTTATGATTGAAGCGGCTGCAGAAATTGAGTATAACGAGGATGCGGAACTCATTTGCGGAGCAGATTATCCAGAAAATGAGCATGGTTCTGTTAGCCAAGTTGCTGTGGAAGTCCATCTCCTGCCGCGAGAACAGGCGCTTGACACTGCATTGGAAGCGCAGGATGAAGAAGGGGACGAACCGGATGCGTTAGAGCGGGAAGCTCTGGTTATAGCACAAAGGATTACTGAAATGCTAGACAGTGCGGAAGGAGCACTGCAAATATACGATCAGGAAAGCGGAGTTTACAGACCGGCCTCCTATAGGGATATGGTTATTCTTTTGCGGGCTACTAGTAATAGAGCAAACCGTCTGATAGATATTCTCGGCAGGTTTGGTATCCCGGCTTATGCCGATCTTTCAACCGGCTATTTTGCTGCCACCGAAGTGGAGACCATGTTATCCCTCTTAAAAGTATTGGATAACTCCTGTCAAGATATTTCGCTGGCCGCAGTTCTGCGTTCGCCATTTGTCGGCCTCTCCCTGGAAGAACTCGCGCTGGTGCGCATTACGGGCGGTAAAAAAAGTGATTTCTATAATTGCGTAACTTTGACAGCAAAAGCAGACATCCCTCTCCTTTCAGAAAAACTGCAACACTTTCTCTCTCAACTTGAGCGCTGGCGGAGCAAAGCCAGGCAGGAAAAACTGACAACTCTTATTGCCGCAATCTACCGAGAAAGCGGTTACGCTGACTATGTGGCAGGGCTTCCAAACGGAGCACAACGTCAGGCAAACCTTCATGCCCTTTTTTCTCGTGCCCGGCAATTCGACCGTTTTTCACGACAAGGTCTGTTCCGTTTTTTGGAATTTATTGCACAACTACGCCGTTCCGGCGAAGACCTAGGGGCAGCCAGGGCGCTGGCTGAAAACGAAAATGTGGTGCGAATCATGAGCATCCACAAATCTAAGGGACTGGAATTTCCCATTGTTTTCCTATGCGATCTCGGAAAAAAGTTCAACTTTCTTGACCAACAAACAGATATTTTGATACACAAGGATCAAGGCATAGCACCTTTGGTTGTAGATAACCAGAGGATGGTTCGCTACCCATCTTTGCCTTACCTGGCACTAAAACTTGCCGGCGAAGCAGAAGTTAGGGCGGAGGAAATGCGCATCCTTTATGTCGCCTTGACCCGTGCCCGTGAAAAGTTGTTGTTGATTGGTTCAGCACGGAATCTGTCAGATGAACAGGTAGTCTGGCGTCAGCTCCTTACCTACCAAGAAAAATCTCTGCCAACTTCCGAACTGGTTCGGGCCAAATGCTGTCTGGATTGGCTGGGACGGGCTCTTATCCGTCATTATGACATGGAGGGAGCGCAGAAGCATTTTCCATGGTTGCCCGGGGAAGATTCCCGCTTTAGTATTTCGATCTGGAACGGCGAAGACAAACGACTCCCCAATCTACCGCTGCCAAATCGGACTGCTACAAAAGACTGGGATGATATTCTTGCTCTGCGTCCGCTGAAGCTTGTTTGCTCAAAAGAGGAGCAAAGCAAAATTCGCAGTCAACTCGCTTACCGCTATCCGCACTCCCCTAGCAATTTGTCTGCCAAACTCTCTATCAGCGAAATAAAAGATTACTTGCCAACAGAAAGTGCAGGAGAGGGAGAGGGAAAAAGACTATTTTTTGCACCGCAAGCCTGGCACCAGCCCAGCTTTCTGCAAAAACGAAAAAGTTTATCTAACTTGGAGTTAGGAATTTTCTATCATCGCGTATTTCAGCATTTAAAACTACTGCCGCCTTTGGGTGAGCCGGAAATCGCCGGACAAATCGCCCATTTTGTAAAAACAGGAATCCTCAGCGAGGATGAAGCAAATTATCTAAATCCTGCGCAAATTGCTCCATTTTTCACAGGGGTGGCAGGCCAGATCGTCTTTGCTCATGCTAACCAAACCTACAGAGAATGGCCCTTTACACTGATATTGCCTGCTAAAGAACTTGCTTGTGCTAACTTAGACGAAACGGTGCTAATCCAGGGCATTATCGACCTGTTGGTCAAAACTGAGGAGGGGTATGTGCTGGTTGATTTTAAGACAGATAAAATTCCGCAGGGAGGAGCAGAGGAACTGGCAGCACGCTACAAAGAACAACTTGGTTATTACGCAAGGGCAGTTGAAACCATTCTTGCTGCCCCGGTGCGTGGTGCCTATCTATATCTAATCACTAATGGAGAGACTCTGCCAATCCAGCTATGAAATATATTTTTGATTAGAAGAAGGAGGAAGTACGATGGAAAAGCTATCAAAAATACTTAGCAATATCAAACCGGTAGATCAGGGTGCAAGTTTACGATGCAAACAACATCTCGACAATCTTACGAAACCGCCGGGAAGTTTAGGTGTACTTGAGGAAATTGCGCAAAAACTGGCAGCTATTACTGGTGAAATAAAGCCACCATTGCCTAAGAAAACAGTTGTTTTAATGGCTGGTGATCACGGTGTGGTAGCGGAAGGTGTTTCAGCATACCCGCAAGAAGTGACCCCGCAGATGGTCATGAATTTTCTTTCCGGTGGGGCTGCCATGAATGTACTGGCTCGCCATGCTGATGCAGAACTGGTAGTGGTGGATATAGGAGTGGCCGTAGATTTGCCTAGCCACCCCAGCCTGCAAATCAGAAAGATTGCCTATGGCACAAATAATTTAGCCAAAGGACCGGCAATGACAAGAACACAAGCAGTAGCTGCCTTGGAATGCGGCATTGATGTAGCGGAAGAATGTATTGCTATGGGAACCGGAATTTTTGGTACCGGTGAAATGGGGATTGGCAATACCACTCCCAGTGTAGCCATAGCCGCAGTTTATAGCGGCGAAGATATTGCGGCCGTCTGTGGTCGCGGCACCGGACTAGACGACGCCAAGCTGCAGAATAAGATACGCGTGATTCGGGAAGCGATCAATTTAAACGAGCCAGATCCTACAGATGCCCTTGATGTACTCTCCAAGCTGGGCGGATACGAGATTGCCGGAATGGCAGGTGTAATGTTGGCTGCCGCTGCTCATGGCATCCCAGTTTTAGTGGATGGATTCATCTCAGGCGCTGCCGCTCTAATTGCCTGCAACCTTCACCCTCATGCAAACCAGTACATGCTTGCTTCTCATCTGTCTGAGGAGCCGGGACATAGCGTCACGTTGAAAATTCTAGGTCTCATGCCATTTTTAAAGATGAATATGCGCTTAGGAGAGGGGACCGGTTCAGCTTTAGCAATGACGATGGTGGATGCCGCAATAAAAATTTGTGCAGAAATGGCCAGCTTTGCTGATGCCGGTGTAACAAAAGCAACCGAATAAAAACACAAAGAAAAAGCATGATAGTCATGGAGAGTGACCGTCACGCTTTTTTTTTGTTCCCTCGCATAAAATAAGCTTACATAAAATATGCACAATTTAAGTTTTGCCTTGAATATGATAAGATAATTAGTAAAACATGGTTGAGAGGAGGGAATTGATGATTCCCATTAAGGATTCACCTACGACCGGGCGGTTTCCTTTTGTTAATATAGCCCTGATTTTTATTAATATCCTAGTTTTTTTTAGACAGTTGACTCTTACTGATACTGAACTACATGGTTTTATTTTTTCTTATGGGCTGATTCCCGCAGAACTGATGACGGGACTTTTTGAAGGGAATTTGGCTGTGGTTTTAACGCCGCTTTTTGCTTATCAGTTTATGCACGGCGGCTGGCTGCATATAGGCAGCAACATGCTTTACCTTTGGGTATTTGGTGACAATATAGAAGATCGGCTAGGCCACCTAAAGTATCTACTCTTTTACCTTTTAATGGGAGTTATCTCCGGGCTGGCACAGGTAGCATTTGATCCTGGAAGCAATATTCCGATTATCGGTGCCAGCGGTGCCGTAGCAGGTATACTGGGCGCTTACCTGGTCAGTTATCCCCGTGCCCGTGTATTAGCCCTGATCCCCATTTTTATTGTCTTTACAGTGGCAGAGTTGCCGGCTGTGGTTTTCCTCGGCTTTTGGTTTCTATTACAGCTTTTTCAAGGGGTCGCCAGCATTGGCGTCGACGTTTCAATTGCCTGGTGGGCTCATATTGCAGGATTCATAGGCGGAATGACGTTGGTTACTATCTTTGGCAAACGGCTAAATTGCAAGTAATCCTCCATGCCCCCGCCTTAGGCTGTGCTAGTAACATAAAAACGAAAACAGCGGCTATAGTTAAACACAACCAGAAGGTGTCTCAAAGTAATATTTGAGGCGTCTTTTTATCTTGGTTTTTCTTTTGGGTTAAG
>BBPF01004619.1_pt1 | contig 10440 bp, 11 predicted proteins | sample 1343921 | NCBI WGS metagenome assembly BBPF01 (sample SAMD00019090, study PRJDB2971) | groundwater metagenome | isolation source: The Cedars highly-alkaline
TTAAGTCAAGCTCATTTGCTATCCTGCAGTATGAATACTCACAGGAGGAGATAGTTGGAAGCATATTGCGTTAAATGCCGAGCCAGGAGGGTAATGAAAGACGCCAAAGCCATTACCATGAAAAACGGTAGGCCAGCTACCCAGGGCATCTACCCCATCTGTGGCAGCAAGATGTTCCGCATCGGCAAGAGTTAGAACACATGTCATCAACTCTGATCGGTATAGGAGCAGTGATGGCTCAGGGGACCTGGGTCCTGGAGAAGTGTGCCAGTGAGCGTTTTCCTTATCGCCTGCAGATTCTGAGAGGAGATACGCTGTGGATTGTGCTGCGTATTCAGGACCGATGGCCTGCAGCTGGCAGGCACATTTTCTGCCTGCGTGAAGAGGAACCACCATCACCGGATGAGGTGCTTCAAGAGCTGGAGCGAGTTGACATCATTGCCTTCCATGAGCGTGGCCGGCGCGTCTCTGTGGTGCTTGATCGGAAGCGCTATAAGCGGTGCGATTTTCTCTTCCTCACTAAGTTCTACAAGGACAGACCAGGGGAGAGCTACGAGCAAATCTTCTGGCTCACCCAGAGGTCAATTGAGCAGCACCGGCCTGCCTACAAACTTGTCTCTCGTTCCAGCACCGCCGGGTTTGCTGTTTGTATCCACAGTAGCGAGCGTTACCCATGGCGCTTCCCTGGCACACACTGAGCGCGGTTCACTGCCAATCGGCGATTACGCTCTGATAGACGGGAACAACATGCTTGCTGTTGTGGAGCGTAAGACACTGGATAACCTTCTTGGTGACTTCGCAATGATGCCGGTGCTGCATCAAAAGCTGGCTGAGCTTACTACTCATAACAATCATGCCATGGTAATCGAGGCTCCTTATGCAGACTTCTTGAACCCTTAAAAGGTACACCACTACACCCCCAGCTTCTGTGCTAAATCCATTGGCGAACTCTATGCCCTGCAACCCAAACCTGCGTATCGTCTTCTGCGCGAACCGGAAGGTGGCAAATGAGTGGACGCGGCACTACTTTGCTTCCGTATGGGACCTGACGCAGGGCATGGACAAGTGAGGGGCACACATTTCGATGTTTTATGCAGCGGGCCTATTGACTGATTACCATCCACGTGATAGCCTCTACTCATAATTCATGCTCAAGGAGGACGAGATGGGGGCCTATTGTATGAAATGTTTCACCGTTACCGTTAGGCGGTGTCGCTGCAAAAGGAGCGCATGGATGCCCTGTTCCCGTAAAATCCATACGTTTACCACGGTATTCCTCGTGCCTTCCTGACTTTTTCCTTTCAGGAAAACTTGTCATAACAGACTATCTCCTGTAGAGATTTTCGCACCTTTGCACCAGGTGAGTCTGCTGTATATCCCAGGGTAAGGAGCGCGATGACTTTGAAAGAAGAAGGGATTCGAAGAATCTCACGGACTTTCTCCTGAGAAAAGGCTCCGATCCAACAAGTTCCCAGTCCTTCTTCTACAGCAGCCAGAGTTATGTGGTCGATTGCTATAGCAACATCTACTGGATCCCCGGGAATGCCACAGGCCATTATGTTCTCTGGATCAAGTCCCACGGCGGTGATGATAACTGGAGCTTGACCTACAAAGTCTTGATTATTGGCTGCCTCTCCGAGTTTCTTCCGGATCTCCTTATCAGTGACCACTACAAACTTCCACGGCTGTCGATTTCCTCCTGAAGGGGCCATTCTGGCAGCTTCTAGAATCCGGGTTAAAACCTCTTCAGGGACTGCCTGTTCCTGATAACTACGAATACTCCTTCTCCTTTTTATTGCTTCATACACACTCATTGTTGCGCCTCCTTTCCGAATTCAAGGAATTGAATTCCTCTTCTGCTTCGCCTCTATTATCTCATCTTTTGCCTTTGGCATAACGCTGTTTTCACCCAAGTCTTACCCGACCGCTGCTCTGAAACAAGCGAAAAGTGTAGGTTCCATCCGTGAAATCCATGCTCCTTTAACAAACTTTCTTCACTAGCCTTGCCACCTTCTGTCCCAGTCTGCGGCACTGTTCGCTCACTCTCTTATCAGGTGCGTCAATCGCTACTGGGCCATAGTGGTCATCATTCGCATCGCCTTGCACAACCATCCCATGGATCAAGAAGGCGTTTATAGTAAACAATCAAAACCTTCGGTCGGGTAGAGCGCTGGCGCAGTAGCCTTAGGCTTCCGGTGGCTATGACGCCCCTTTCGAGTGCATCGCCTCAGTCCGGCTTGCCTTAACCCTGGTTCCAGCACCCCTTCCAAAATCCTAGATATTATATCACCCCCCGCGCTGTCAAGGGGGGTTTTTTCGAGATTTTGGGAAAACTTACCTGTTACCGGGCAACAGAACTGTTAACTTCATCTCAGATTACCCAAGCCTCCTGAAAAAAACGTGCTCAGGAGGTCACAGGAGAATTACGCCCAGAATTAAATACTTGACTTTCTTGAGGGACTCTACGCCGCATGATATCTCACCCTGCCCATTATAACGCATTCTGCGGAAGACTAGAATATTATGCCCGGAAGCCAGAGGATCAGCTCAGGAAAAGCTATCAATAGCCCAAGCACAACCATGATGAGTATAACAAATGGAATTACCCCCCGCATAATATGGGCGATTTCTATCCCCATTCCTGGTTGAATTGTAGTCTGCGTATAGAAGATGGCATAGGCGAAGGGGGGCGTTAGGAAGGACATCTGGAGGTTAACAACAACCATCATGGCAAACCACAGAGGGTCGAAGCCAAGGGCAGCACCAATAGGCGTGATCAAGGGAACCATGATGAAGACGATACCTATCCAGTCAATGAACTTCCCGAGGACGAAGATTATGAACATAATTGTGAGAAAGATTCCCCATCTGCCCCCTGGGGCGGCAAGAAGGACGTTGCTGACTACCTCACCACCTCCGAGATGGAGGAAGACACCGGTGAACATGAAGGCGCCCACGCCAATGAGAAATACCGTGCAGGTGATCTTCATTGTTTGGAGCGCAGCCTCTTGGATGACTTGCCAATTAAGGCGGCGGTAGCTTGCGGCTAGTATCATTGCCGCTAGGGCACCGACGCCGGCAGCCTCAGTTGGGGCGGCGATGCCGAAGAGGATACTTCCTAGCACAGCAAGTATTAAGAATGCTGGGGGCACCATTGATATCAGCAGTATATATAGCTTTTTCCATAGGGACACCCGCCGCTCTTCGGCTGGAATTGAGGGTGCCAGGTCGCGATCAAAAAAGCAACGAATTGTGATGTAGGCTATATACAAACCGGAGAGGAGTAGACCAGGAATAAGGGCTGCTGCAAACAGCCTACCCACCGAGATCATCGCCATTGGCCCATAGACTATCAGCATAATGCTGGGTGGGATAAGGATACCCAGTGTCCCGCCGGCACAGACAGAGCCAGTGATTAATTCCTTGTTATATCCCCGTTTAAGCATACTGGGAATAGCGATCAGCCCGATCATTGTTACTGAGGCGGCAATTACACCAACGCAAGCCGCCAAAATGGTGCCCATCGCTATGCTAGCCACTGCCAACCCCCCCCTCAATCCTCCAGACCACAAATAAAGACCTGCGTAGAGCCTCTCAGCGGCTCCTGACTTCTGCACCATTATCCCCATAAATATAAACAGGGGCACAGCTAACAGGATATAATCACTGATGAATGCCAATATGCGGATGCGGAACATGTGGAATACTATGTCACCCATAACCAGGAAGCCGACTAGCATAGCTATGCCGCCAAGGACTACGCCCAACGGATAACCAAGGTGAACGAGAATAAGTAACCCACCCAACATTACAATGGTTACTAGCTCGGGGCTTATGTCAATCATGGCTGCTTTACTTACGGCACCTAGTTAGTGCCACTATATCCTCCACGAAGGTGACTGTCCCCTGCAGGCAGAGGAGACCAAACCCAAGGGCAACTATTGCCCTAGACGGCCACACTACCGGATACCAGGCGCCCCAGAAGGGTGAGAGCGTCGTCCCGGCCTGAAAAGTCGCCCAGGCGTGGGCGGCAAATAGATAGAAAAGTGTGAAATATAGAGGGAAAAAGAAAATAAGGGTAAAGACTATGTCTACGATGAGTTTCGTCTTTGGTGAAAATCGCTTATATATAATGTCAACCCTGAGATGGGCACGATGGCGAGAGACATAAGCCCAGCCCATGGAGATATAGATGGCTAAGCTCATTCCAAGCGCGCCAAACGCCCAGATGGTAGGTGAGCCAAGGAAGTATCTCATCACTACTTCATAGCATACGATGACTACCATCACAATGATCCCCCACGCTATTATCCTACCCGACCATTCACTCGCCAAGCCTATACCATTACCTGCATTCCTTACAATTTCCATCATAATCCTCATCCCAGCCTCCTAAAACCCCCCTCGGCAGCCCACGGGAATCACCGGGGCTGCCGAGGTTAAGATTTGTCAGCCCGTGTTATTCTGGAAGTTCTGGAAGGAACTCGAAGAGGCTGATCCTGGGCTGAACCTCCTCAGCGACACCCCGCCATGTCGCAAAGAAATCTCTCATATGGATAAGGGTCTTCATCATCAGTGGGTCTCGGAGGGCCAGCTCATAAATAAACATGGCACCTACCTCAGCGATTTCTCTCTGGAACTCCTCACTGAGGGGGACGATCGTGGTGCCAAATTCTCTAAATTTATCCATAGCCAGAGCGTCCCCATACCACGATGGTAAGAAGCCCAACTTGGTTATGGCTCTTATTTCAGCCGTCAGTATTGCTTGCAGGTCGGGGGGAAGAGCGTTCCAACTGTCATGGTTCGCCACTATATAGGCTATCCACCCCGGTGAATGGATACCAGGAACCATGAGGTATTGCGTTATCTCGTGGAAGCCCATCGGCCAGTTCCCGTGGGGAGTAATGAACTCAAAGGCATCAATAATGCCTGCTGCCGCAGCCGCGTAAATCTCACCCCCAGGTAGGGTTACCACAGCAACCCCGAGTTTTTCGGCCAGCAAAGTAGCCCACAGACCCCAAGTGCGGAACTTTAGGCCCTCGAAATCCTCCAGTGATGTAATCGGTTTATGGGCATGGGCAAAAATTTCCGCCTGTGCATAAACGGGCGAAATTACATGGCCCCAGTCGGCGACTATTTCCCGAACAATCTCAGCACCGCCTCCTGCATAGAACCACGCCATCCATTCCAATGGGTGGGGACCACCGGGTACGCCACTGCCACTCAATAGAAAGCCTACATCCCCGATGTAAGGTCGCCACATGGCAGGACTACCCCAACCCAGATCCGCTACACCGTCCCGAACGGCGTAGTGAATCTCATAGGCTGGGACTATTTCACCGGCGCCGAAAACCTCGATGTCCAGCCTACCGCCGGACGCTATATACACTCTTTCAGCCATCTCGGTCAGCCATATGTCATAAACGAAGCCGGATGGATGTTCCCCGACGTATATCCACCTAAAAACCTCTGGTGGCTTTACCACGACCTCTGGATCCACCACTGGCGGCGGACAGCCAACAGCAACCAGGCTGAAGGCCAGTAGCATTACCAGTGACATGACCAATATTCTATTTTTCACCGTTTTACCTCCTGATCATAACTTTTGCCTGACATGCTCCTCTCAAAGATACTCTATCACATATCTCACCCCCTCGTCTGAGATAAGCCTTGCAGGTGACCCTGGCACAGTTGGTCTTAGCCACATAAAGCGCCACTTCACGCTACGAACCGATTGCTTCGACCACCGGTGCAGATTCCTGTCCTATCCCTTTAAATCATCATCTTGAACATAGACTACCACAGAATATAAGTTTTGTCAACCTCCCGAATGTATTGGTTCAGTCGTTTTCGGACAATCTTTATGACAATAAAATCCTGAATCCGTGAAGCAATGGACGATTTACCCGCCCATCGCTTCCAATTACACTGTTTTCGGACAGCCTCTTTCAGGCTAGGCTGACAAGTTCCTTCAACCCCACTACAAACGCTTTATGCAAATAACTTACTAGATTACGCCCATCTCTTTGAGCGCTGTCTTAACCTCTTGTCTTTCCTCGTCAGTCAGCTCCTCCATCGGTTGTCTCAGTGGGCCGCCGTGTAACCCGACGAGGCCCATGGCAACTTTACCGATGCTTATGTACATGTAGTTCGTTCTCAGGCATTCCGGGATAACGGAAATGGACTCCCGCTCTTTATTAAACTTGGGTAGCAGATTCCATATTGGCAATTGCTTTCTCAGGGCCTCAAGTGCCTTTTTGAAATCCCCTTCCTCAACTGCCTCATAGACCGCATAGCTCAGAGAGGGGGCGAAATTGCCTATGAAATTGACAAAGCCCCGGTATTTGAAGCCATAGGCGGCTGACCCGATATAGTGCACCTCGCCCAGTCCGTTGATTAGGACCATGTCTTCCGGGTCAATCGTCAGCGCTTTAAAGGCGTAGTCAGCGGCATTGGTCGCGTTGTCCTTGACGGCGACGATATTTTCGATTTTTGCCAATCTCGCCATCAGATCGGGAGGAATTAGTGTTCCCGAAACATCGGCGTTGTTATATACCATTATTCCTATATTTACTGCGTCGGCCACTGTCTTGAAGTATCGGTACATTCCCTCCTTGCTGGCGGCATGATAGTAGGGAGGTACCACCATGGCGCAGTCCGCGCCAATTTCTTCGGCGTACTTGGCCAGCTCTATCGTTCCTTCAACACCGGCCTGCGACACGCCAGCGACTACTGGTATCTTCCCGCCGACAGTATCAACCACCGTCTTAATGACCTTCTTTTGCTCTTCAATCGAGTTGGCGTAGCACTCCGTGGTACTGCCATTGGTCATCACCACCACATCCTTATTGCCATCTTTCGCGAAGTCTACCAAAAATTGGGTATTCTCTTTTAGTCCCGCTAAATCCAACTCTTTGTCCTTGGTATAAGGACAGTACTGCACGGGGATGATACCCTTCAGCCTCTTCTTAAACTCTTTCCCAGTCATTGACATCTTAAGTCCCCCTTTTTTTTATTTATTCCTTGAGATTGTTTCCTCACAACGACAACCACTTTGGCACTTTCGGCGTCACCTCCTTCCATCATTCCATTTTTAGGTAGCTTTTAAATGCTATCCTTTTCTCTACCCGATTAGGATACCAGGTAACCAGAGGATTATCTGGGGAAAAGCTGCACATATCCCCAGAACGAGAATTATTATCGCGACGAATGGAAATACCCCTCGGATGCAGTCGCCAATAGTTACCCCGAGCTCTGGCGGCGCTACTCCTGTTAAAACGAATATCGCCACTGCGAAAGGGGGTGTCAGGAAGGCCGTCTGCAGAGTAATGACAACCATCATCGCAAACCAGACGGGGTCAAAACCGAGTAAAGGAACTATGGGTGCCATTATAGGAACCATGATGAAGACGATACCAATCCAATCAATGGCAAATCCAAGAATGAAAACCATAAATAGGACCATAATAAAGACGCCCCATCGTCCAAAGGGGGCAGCCATAAGGACGTCCTTTAATACCGCACCACCTCCGCCGGGGATAAATACACCCACGAAGGCGAAAGACGCTGCACCAATGAGCATAATCATACTGGAGACCTTCAACGTTTGCAGTGTCACGTCTTGCAGGACACCAAAGGTAAGCTTGCGGTAGGCAGCCGCCAAAATCGTGCTAGCAACGGCACCCACGGCGGCAGCTTCAGTGGGGGGAGCTATTCCCAAAAAGATGGCGCCCAGCACAGCACTGATAATAACCACGGGCGGAAGCAAAGAGGTAAGCAACATGGTGATTTTCTTCCTGAGGGACGCCATTCTTTCCTCAGGGGGCACTGTTGGAGCTATATGGGGGTGGAACTTACAACGAATGAGAATATAGGTAATGTATAAACCAGACAGGAGAAGACCGGGGAAAATGGCACCCGCAAATAGCCTTCCCACCGAGATGCCAGCCATTGGTCCGTAAATAATCAGCATAATACTGGGTGGAATAAGGATACCCAGGGTGCCGGCGGCGCAAACTGTAGCACTGGCTAAACTCTTGCTATATCCTCGCTTTACCATGGGAGGAAGGGCAGTGATTGTCAGCATGGCGACCGAGGCAGTAACTACGCCCACACAGGCGGCAAGGATAGTGCCGACTATCGTAGTGATTACCGCCAGCCCCCCTCTAAGCCCGCTGAGCCACAGGAATAGTACCGCATACATCTTTTCAACTATCCCCGCCCGTTCCATCATGAACCCCATAAAAACAAAAAGGGGAATCGCCGCAAGACCATAACTGAAAATTAGGGCAAAGAAACGATGATAGAATAAGGTAATTGTTCCCGCCCCAAATACCACATATCCATATATTAGGGCAAAGGCAGCCACGGGAATAGCTACGGGGTAACCGATCATTTTCCCGATCACTACCCCGACTAGCATTGTTACAGTCAAAACTCCCGGGGTTCGTAGAAAATCCAAAGCGGCGTCAATCATGGTGGTGATCTACCTCTCAAACTCACCTCTCGCCAGCGTGTATAAATCACGAGTGAAGTTGGCCACCCCTTGAAGGAGAAACAGACAGAATCCTACAAACACTACGGTCCTGATTGGCCAGGCTGGCGGGTACCAAAAACTCCCCCCCAGCACCTCGCCCCTTATCCACGAAGCTATCAGGGCATGATATCCAGCATACACAAAAATAATCACGACTGGAAAAAAAAGGAGAAGCGCACAGACGACATTGAGGACCGCCTTGCCTCTAGGCGACAGGCGCCGATAAAGAAGGTCGATTCTCACATGTCCGTCATGGCGATGGGTATACGCCAAACCCATAGTAGCGATGGTGGCGAGTAGCATACGTGCGGTGTCATGTGCCCACATTGTCGGTGCAATAAACACGTGCCTCAACACAACCTCAGTGAAAAGCACAAGAACCAGCGCCATACACGCCCACCTTGCTATCTTTCCCGACATCTCGCTAATCGAATCCATAGATCTTACGATAGTTTCAATAACTCTCATTTTCCTCCTTGCTGTCTCCGCTTCGAGATTATTCTCGAAGCGGAGACCAGCTTCTTTTAGCGACTCAGCAAGTTATGGCGATTATCGCGATGCACTGGACTGGTGTGACTTCCTGCTTCACCAAACCCCCTGCCGTACCATAATGGCTTTCCATCTTTTCATGGACTCTATTATGTCGGCATCAAGGGGGTCGAGGGCCGCCCTCTCGGCGAAGAAGAGCTCGGCTTCTGCCAGAAATGCCTCCCTTATAGCAACCGGAAGCGGTAGAATCGTAACGCCAAACTCCTTGAACTTGACCGTTGCCTCATCATCCAAAGCAAACTGCATGGCTTGAAACTCGACGTTTACCGTCCGAATTGCCGACTTTACTATCGCCTGGAGATCTGGAGTAAGCTCTTCCCAACGATCTCGGTTCACCCAGACGTGTAAATTGTCAGTTGGTGCGCGTGATGGGCAAGAATACGCATACGGAGCTATCTCGGCGAAGCCCATACGCCAGTTTATGATCCACGAAGCAAATTCAAAGGCATCGATCACACCCAACGCCATCGCTTCATAGATTTCAGCACCGGGGAAGAAAACTGTCGCCACACCCATCCGGGCGAGGATCTTCACGCCGTCGCCCGCACCGCGGAACTTCATCCCTACCAAGTCCTCTGGGACGTACACAGGTACGCTGCTGTGCATCCACACCTCTGGTGCCAGATGGGTGAGCACACCGACAAACACCACGTTAAACTTCTCTTCCCACATCCTGGCCGCTAGCTCGTCGCCTCCCCCTTCCGCATGCCACAGCCTCTTCTGAGTAGAGGTCAGCCCACCAGCCATATGGGAGAACAGACCGGCCTGGGGGACCCAAGGTATCTTAAACATGGCGGAAGCCGCACCCATATCTAGAACACCTTCGTGTACCCCTATTAGCTCTTCGTGTGTTGGCCAGATAGCACCACCGTGATAGGGCTCAACGACTAAACGCCCACCACTCATTTTGGTAATCAGGGCAGCGACATCCCACACCGCGATGGCAGCCATGTCGCCAGGCGGGGGATGTCCCTGGAACCTCCAGACAATCGGCTCCACCGGCTCCGGTGGTGGCACTACTGCTGGGTCTGGTGGTGGCGGACAGCCGATAGCAACCATGCTCATGGCTAGCACCAACGCTAGCGGGATTGACAACATTTTCCTTTTCATCCTTTTCCTCCTAAAATATTAGAACCAAGCTGTGCAACAATCTTTTCTGTCGAAAGCTATCACCCCCCTTCTGAGCATTCACTAGAACCAAGCCTGTAGATATTTTTCTGCCGAAACCTACCACCCCCCTTCTGAGCATTCACTTAATTTTAGGTCTATCAAAGGCTGACATTTCCCCTCGATTTTCCCTACCAAGCATTCTTAATAGTTATTTGGTAATAGTTTAGTTTCTCCAAAAGCTAAGT
>BBPF01000217.1_pt1 | contig 10338 bp, 10 predicted proteins | sample 1343921 | NCBI WGS metagenome assembly BBPF01 (sample SAMD00019090, study PRJDB2971) | groundwater metagenome | isolation source: The Cedars highly-alkaline
TCAAAACCCAATGAGTTAGTTTTAGATTATTTTTGTGGTGTTGGTGCGGAATAATTCTTGCCCCGTTAGATAACATTATCTAACGGGGTGAATGTAATCAATTAACGAAACGAAGTTAAAGCCTAACTTGAATAAATTTAAGTTTGGACCTGACTTTTCCCGCAATCAGTGAGCGGGAATCCAGATCCCCCCTTAAAACACGTAAGAATAATAGGTAGGAGGAAACGGTGTTCCAGCAGAGGCATTACAGATGATTTTTAAAAAGCGACTACCCCCATCCTGGCTGGATGGCTAAAGTTTTTTTCTCTCTAACCACCTAAAAAGCGCCAGCACCGCCACTACAAAGAGGGGAATAATAAACCAGTGGTTCAGCCCCAGAGCCTGGGGCAGGGTGGCCTTGCCAAAATCTCCCCAAGTTAGCACCGTCTTCTTCAGGGCTGGGTAGGCTTCAACAAAAAGCGCAGCACCGACCAGCATGCCCAGAATGCCCCAAAGTGCATCCCAGCGCCCTTCACCCAGAGCTCCGAGCTGGGTTCCAGGGCAATAACCCAATAATCCCCAGCCAACCCCGAAGATAAGCCCGCCTAAAATGCTGCCCCCTAGGATAATTGGCCTTACAGAAAGTTCAACTAACCCCAGGTCTTTAAGCAGATAAACCCCTACCATGCCAACCAGAATTGCTGAAAACATAAACTTCACGATAGTCATATCTAATAAACGCAAGGCTCCAAGCTGCTTATCGTAACGCAGCACCCTTCCTTTTTGCAACAAGAAACCAAAGAGAACCCCGGTAATGAGCCCGTAAAGGAGCATGTTCATTTGCGCTCACCTCCTCTGTCGTAAAGCAGGCGGGCAGTTACAACGCCTCCGGCGAAGAAACCGACTACAGCGATAAGTCCACTAATGGATAGCTGGAGTGAACCGCTTAGCCCTTGACCGCTTGGGCAACCACCGGCCAGCCTGGCGCCAAATATCGCTATTACTCCTCCGATGAAAGCTACTACCGCTCGCTTGATTAGGCTGGAACCAAAGCGCTTTTTCCACATATCCGGAAGGGCCTGCCAGCGAAAACTGCCCGAGGTTACCGCTGCCAGCAAAGAACCTATGAGGATGCCTATCACAAACATCCACTGCCAGTCTATCTTGGGCACATATTTAACAAAATAAGCGAGCCTGTCTACACGCTCCGGAGCAAAAAGTTTCTCCAGCATACCGGCCGAACGGACAAAAGTAGTAGTTGCACCAAAAAACCTTCCTGTTGCCCAGACAGACATAATAACCACCAGACCGCTTAGCGCCCCAGCCAGATAAGGGCTCCAACCATTTTCTTCTTTTAACTTCACAACAACATCCCCCCCTTCTTTCTCATTATTATTTAATCAAATTATCTATTCCATGAAAGTGCCGCCCTGCTCTTGGCTACAGACTTGCTCAAAAATAAAATTTACTTTTTCCCTTTTTTCACTTGCTTTGTTATCACAGGGATTATACTTTTTGACTGTGGCAAAAATATGGCGAGATTGTGAAATATATGTGAAATCTATGCTGGTTTTAAAAAAGCACCGGGGCAAGTTTGTGAAACTTTAGGAGCAACTGGTGCTCTGGTGCTTTGGTGCTCTGGTGCCAGTCTCCTATCACCAGTTTTTATTACAAACACCAAGATGCAAGAAACAAAATTCACGCCCAATGTGTGCTGTTTTATAATTAACATAGTACATATTTTGGTATGTTCTTCCGCTAACCTTGCATCAGTTTTTTAATGTTTTCTCGGACATCTTTTTCAAATTTCTTTATAAAACCTACAACATATTCTTCTATGTCTAATGAAATATCTTTCACAAGGGGGGCCAGATCCATAGCAAATATAAGGTGCGTTGCTTTATCAACTTCATGTGATGCAAGATATGTTGCATTCGCTCTTCTTCTTCCAATTGTTGCGATATCATACCTTTTCCCTCCACACACCTGTGAATCAAATAGCCCTACAAGTGCATTTGCAATGCCTTCATGAGAGCTTACATCAAGAGCAACCTTATCCTTATCATTCATCCAGTCAAGTCCTCTCCACACCTCGCAACCAAAAACAGCTTCGGGAACAAATATATCCCTTAATTCTCTTAAACTCTGTATGGTCTTTACTGCAACTGCAACATGCGTGGGGTGTTTATCTGCAATATTGTGCGTGTAGATATAAGAAGGCTTTGCTGCTTTTAAAATTTCTTTTAAGTCTTCTCTTACACCGCTATCTTTCGGATTTTTTACCAATTCTGATGGCCATTCAAGAAGACAGACAGCTGTATACTCTCCCACAGACGCCGCCTTTTTTTGTTCAACGCGTCTTACCTTTCGCATTTCTTCGTCCGTATATCTTGCATATACCCCGCTTCTTGGTGAACCTCTGCCATCTGTAACCGTAACACCGAGAAACCAATTCTTCTTGTTTTCAAAATGCTGCAATATCCCATGGTATGCCATCACCTCAAGGTCATCGTGATGTGCGCCTATGCCTATGTGTGTTGTTTTTGTTAATGCTTTTTTAACATTCATACCATCTGGAACAAATACCTGCGCCTGTGCATTTTTAAGCTTCATAAAAAAATTGTATCATCTTTTTTGATAACTTGCAAGAAGAATATTTTTAACATATAATGGTTTGTGTCTATGGAAAAAGATGTTTTTAAAAAAAGCCTTCTTACCCCTCAGGAAACAGAAGAGGATACAGTTCTTAATGTCGCTCTCAGGCCATCAAAAATATCAGAGTTTATAAACCAAAAAGAGGTTGTAGAAAACATTTTTATTGCCATAAAAGCAGCAAAAAAAAGGCAGGAGGTATTAGAGCACATCCTTTTTTCAGGACCCCCGGGATTGGGAAAAACCACACTTGCACATATCATTGCAAAAGAGACGGGGGCACAGATAACATCCACAACTGGACCTTCTATAGAAAGAGCAGGAGATCTTGTGGGCATACTGACAAACCTGAAACAGGGGAATATTTTTTTTATAGATGAAATACACAGGCTTTCAAAGCTTGTAGAAGAATTTCTTTATCCAGCTATGGAAAACTTTCAGATAGATTTTGTCATTGACAAGGGCCCTTATGCAAGAACCATAAAATTTACCCTTAAACCGTTTGTGCTTGTTGGGGCAACAACACGGTCGGGGCTTTTGACAGGAGCGCTGAGAGGCCGCTTTGGTATGCATTTTCACCTGGACTTTTATAAGCCAGCAGACCTTTTGCTTGTAATAAAACGAACAGCTGAAATCCTCGGGATCTTCATAGAAGATGGTGCCGCAACAGAAATTGCAAAAAGATCCCGTGGCACACCAAGAATAGCAAACCGACTTTTAAAAAGAGTAAGAGACTATGCACAGGTAAAATTTGATGGGAAAATAACAAAAAAAATTTCTGAGGAAGCCTTAAAAATGCAAGGGGTGGACACAGAGGGACTGGACAACCTTGATAGAAAGATGCTTGAAACAATCATAAATATTTATAACGGAGGGCCCGCAGGCATAGAAGCAATAGCTGCCTCATTAAATGAGGAAAGAGATACACTTGAAGATGTTGTTGAGCCATATCTTTTAAAGGCTGGCTTTATAAAAAGAACTTCCAGGGGAAGGCAGGCAACAGACCTTGCATATAAACACCTGAATATTTCTTGCTCAAAAAGCTCTGCTGCCCAAAAACAGATATTTGAGTGTTAATGGAGCAAAACCTAACCGTAAAAATCCGATCAAATAAGCAGATTCACACCAACTATTACCACATCGTACTGGATGCGCCCTTTATAGCAAGAAACGCTGTGCCAGGCCAGTTTGTTATGGTAAGGGGATGGAGGACCACGCAGCCTTTTTTTAACAGGCCGTTTAGTATACACAGGGTGAGGGGCGAAAATATTGAGATTTTATACAAGGTACTCGGTGAGGCAACATATCAAATTTCTAAATTAAAAAGAGGCGATACGATGATGGTAATAGGTCCTCTTGGAAATGGGTTTAAAATATTTAAAAATTGTAATACACTACTTGTTGCAGGAGGGATGGGCAGTGCTCCGCTTCTGTTTTTATCAGAAATTCTTTCTAAAAACTCAAATAGTATAACCCTTTTTATCGGAGCAAAAACAAAGGGTAAATTGTTGTGTATTTTAGATTTTAAAAAGATTAAAAACACCGTTATTCCTTGCACAGAAGACGGAAGTTTGGGCGAAAAATGTTTTGTAACAAACAATCTTAAAGTGTTTCTTAAAAAAAATGCTCCTTCTGTTATCTATGCCTGTGGGCCGAATGCAATGTTAAGGGAAGTTTCAAAAATAGCAGACCTTAAAAACATTCCATGTTATATTTCTCTTGAAACTGTTATGGGGTGTGGAATAGGAACCTGTCTCGGTTGTGCAATAAAGACAAAAAAAGGCACTGCCCTTGTGTGTAAGGATGGTCCTGTTTTCAATTCAAAAGAGATTTTTTAATGGATATTGACTTATCTACAAATATTGGTATAAAATTAAAAAAACCTGTGCTTCTCGCATCAGGAACAGCCGGATACGGAGAAGAAATATCAAAATGGATAGATGTTAAAAGTATTGGTGCAATTGTTACCAAAACAATCACACTAAAACCAAGGGAAGGAAACCCTTTCCCAAGAATTTGTGAAACCCCTTCGGGTATGCTAAATTCTATCGGACTTCAAAACAGCGGATTAAACCACTTTATAAAAAATATTGTTCCTGAAATAAAAAAATTGGGTGTTCCTATTGTTGTCTCAATTGCAGGAAAAAATACGGAAGAATACGGGAAAATAGCAAAAAAAATAGAACAGTGCGGCGTGGACGCAATAGAGATTAATCTTTCCTGTCCAAATGTTGGCTATAAGGAACTCATTGCACAAAACACAAAATCCTCGTATAATGTTGTGAGGGTTGTTAAAAAATCTGTTAAGGTTCCGGTTATATCCAAACTTTCGCCGCAGGTCACAGACATAAAAATTATTGCAAAAACCGTGCAAGATGCCGGAACCGACGCAATTTCACTTATAAACACACTTCCCGGAATGGCAATAGATATAAAGGAAAGAAAACCCAAGATTGGGAACATTATAGGTGGGTTAAGCGGACCTGCAATAAAGCCGGTTGCACTAAGAATGGTTTATGAAGTATATAATAGCGTCCAGGTTCCAATCATAGGAATGGGAGGGATTTTAAGTGCACAAGATGCTTTGGAGTTTATCATTGCAGGTGCTTCTGCTGTTGCGGTTGGTGTGGGAAATTTTATTAATCCGCAAATAGGTGCAGAAATAATATCCGGCTTAAAGAAATATCTTTTGGAAAATAAAATATACAAGATAGGAAAATTGGTTGGACGCCTGAATACAAATAAAATGGTCTTGAACCAGGCTTGATTTTTACTTTTAACTCTTGCTCTCGCTGGTCCAAGACCACATATGTGTATGTCATATTTCATACCATTTGTCAGGGAGAAGAAAAAATAATTTTTTATGCCAGAACTTATTGTATCTCTTGATGTTATAAATTTAGAACAGGAGAAAAAATTTTTTAAAACACTTTTTCCTGTTGTAAAATTTTTTAAAATAGGAAGTGTTCTTTTTACCTCTACAGGACCGGAAAGCGTAAAAGTAATAAAACAGATGGGGGGGAAGGTATTTCTTGACCTTAAATTCTATGATATTCCCAATATTGTTGAGTCTGCTGTCCGAAGTGCTGTTAGTCTTGGGGTTGATATGTTAAATGTTCATACAGGCGGAGGTAAAAAGATGATGGAATCTGCTGCTAGGGGATGCCGAGAACAGGCAGAAAATCTTAAAATTCTTTCTCCGATATTGGTTGGGGTAACGGTTCTTACAAGTTTTGAGCGATCTGACCTGCAACAAATTGGGGTATATTCTACTGTAAAAGAACAGGTTATGTGTCTTGCAAGGATTGCAAAACAGTCAGGGCTTTCAGGGGTTGTTGCAAGTGTAGAGGAGGTTCCGGATATAAAAAATATATGTGGCAAAAATTTTATTACTGTTACCCCTGGTATAAGATTAAAACAATCCGAAGATGACCAAAAAAGAACTGCAACCCCTTCTGCTGCAAAAAGTGTCGGAACAGATTATATTGTGGTGGGAAGGCCTGTTTTACTCGCACAGAATCCTTTGGAGATGTGTAAAGATATATTAAGAGAGAGTTAATAATAAATTGTTAATAACATTGTTAATAATATTTATATCTTTGTTTATATCTTTTTGTTTATCAATATATTATACATTTTAACAGGGATGCGTTATGAATTCTAGTATTTGGTTAAATTCTTTATCTTTACTTAAATCCCGTATAAGTGTTCAGGTGTGGGAAACTTGGTTTTCTTCTTTAAAATTTATCTCTGCTACTGATGATCAGATTGTGTTTGGGGTCCCAAATAAATTTTATAAAGAGTATATATTAAAACAATATGGAATATTACTTGAACAGGTTGTTGCAGAGTCTTCGGGAAAAAGGATGGATATAGATTTTATTATGACAGGTAACCAGGCCCCCAACACTGTGTCCGTCTGCCCTAATCCCACGGGCGAAATGAGCGCAGGAACAACAAAGGATGACCAAAAAACAAATTTTGGTGAAAATAAAAAATCAGTTAATCTTATTCCAAAATACTCTTTTGAAAATTTCGTTATCGGAGCATCAAATAGATTTGCACACGCAGCCGGTATGGCGGTTGCAGAATCTCCTGCAAGGGCGTATAATCCTCTTTTAATTTATGGGGGAACAGGGCTTGGAAAAACACACCTTATGCATGCCATTGGTTTATATATAACAAAAAAATCCTCAAATGCAAAAATTCTTTTGATTTCTTGTGAACATTTTACAAACCAGTTTATATACGCAATACAAAATAAAAAATTAGAAAACTTCAGAGATAAGTATAGAAAAACAGATGTTTTGCTTTTGGATGATGTCCATTTTATTGCAGGAAAAGATTCTACTCAAGAGGAATTTTTTCATACTTTCAATGCACTGTATGATTCTCATAAACAAATAGTACTTTCCAGTGATCGTCATCCCAAAGATATTTCTTCTCTTGAAGAAAGACTCATTAGCCGATTTTCATGGGGGTTGGTTACAGATATACAACCCCCGGATATTGAGACACGCGTTGCCATTTTAAAAAAGAAATCTGAATCGAGTTGTATTTTTATTCCTGACGATGTTGTGTTTTTTGTTGCAGAAAAAATTAAAGTTAATATAAGGGTATTAGAGGGTTCTCTTATAAGGGTTGTTGCTTACGCTTCACTGATGGGTAAAAAAGTAAGTATTGAGCTTGCAAGAGAGGTATTAAAAAAAAGCGTTGAAGAAAAGGAGGAAGAAGAAATAACACTAGAAAAAATACAAAATGTAGTGAGTAATTATTTCGGGATACAGGTTTCTTTTTTAAGAAAAAAAAACAGACAAAGAAGGGTTCTTTTTCCGAGACAGGTAGCAATGTATCTTACAAGAAGTCTCACAAAAGAATCATTAGAAAATATTGGAAGGTTTTTTGGTGGTAAAGACCATACCACAGTATTATATTCTTACAATAAAATAGAGGAAGATATGCAAAAAGACGAAAATGTGAAGATATTAATAAATAAACTTTCAACAAAAATAAAATCTAAAGAATATAAATAGTAAAAATATATTAAAATTACTAAAAACTTTAAGTTTTATAAACAGGATTTATATATTATAATAATATAGATATAATAAGGTTATATTATTTTTAACAATTTAACAAGGTATATTACTATTATTATTATTTATATATAAAATAATAATAGTAATATAGTAATGTGTTAAAAATAAAAAAACAACAACATTTGATAATATGAACAGCCGCGGCTTTAAATGAGGCATAAACACATTTACCAACTTTCAATTCCATCTCCTGAGTTGATGCCTTAGTGATCAGCCCCACAAGAGGAAAATCACAACTTAACTCAACGCGGGCAAGTGGCCCCAAAAAAGTTATCAACCTTATTTCCCCGGCATACACATTACGGGCACTACTTGAGATAATGGATAAGGCAAGAGTGATGTCTTCCGGTCTGATAAACACATACACCTCTTCGCCAATATGATAATCTGAGATGCCCTCTATGATTTTTCCGTTAGCATCTATGCCAACGACCCCACCTTCATTCCATTTGACGGTGCCCTTTATAATGTTTTCCATCCCGACGAATTTAGCCACTTGCATATTCTCCGGCCTGGTAAAAACCTCCCATGGTTTTCCCATCTGTATAATTTCACCGTCAATCAACACACCTATCCGGTGTGCCAAACGCTGTCCTTGAGTCATATCATGTGTTGTCATTAGTATGGCGATGTGATGCCCAAGGCGCATTATCATCCCTTCTATTATATCAACGCTTCTGGGGTCGAGATTCGCCGTCGGCTCATCCAACAGTAAAACCTCAGGATCTACCACCATCGCTCGTGCCAGGGCCACCCTCTGCATCTCTCCTCCTGACAGAGTGGGCGCTTTTCTATTTTTATATATGGAAAGGCCGACCATCTCCAGGGCGTTGGTAACTTTTTCATAAATATTACTCTCTCGCCTCACCTTTAAACCATATGCTATGTTGCTGTAGACATTAGCGTTAAATACCACTGGCTTTTGAGATACCATTGCCATGCGCCGGCGAGCATTTAACTTAATCTTCTCGCTTACATTTGTGGTATCCAGGCCGTCAAATAACACTTTGCCGTCTGTGGGGGTATCAAGTAAATTCAGCAGCCGCAAGAGTGTGGTCTTTCCGGTGCCTATAGGCCCTATGATCGCCAGGGTTTCGCCTTGCTCAACACCAAAACTCACATTTTTCAAGACCTCTGTCTTGCCATATCTTTTATACAGTCCGCAAACCTCTATTAAAGGCATATTCTTCTTACCCCTGTTGTATCCGGCCTAAAAGTAAATTAATCACCAGCGCCAGTGACATAAGAATAATTCCCAGCGCTATTGAGAGTTCTATGTTTCCCTTCGCTGTTTCTAGGGCGATGGCACTGGTGAATACCCTGGTGAATCCTCTTATATTCCCACCGATCATAATGGCAATACCGACTTCGGATATTGCTCTCCCAAAGCCCAACACCACAGCAGCCAGGATAGCAAACCTCGCCTCTTTTATAATAACAAAGATTGCTTGAAAATTGCTTGCCCCAAGCGATATGGCAGTGTCCTTTATCTGAGGGCCAACAGCGCTGAGGGCTGAAATGGTAAAGCCCGTCATAATGGGCGAAATCAATATCATCTGCCCTATTACCATTCCGGTTGGTGTGAAAAGCAAGCCGAAGATGCCAAGCGGCCCCGCCCTTGATAATAGCAAAAAAACAAAAAGCCCAACGGTAACGGTTGGAAGGCTGTAGAGCGTCTGGATGAAATTGATCAGGATTCGCTTGCCGGTGAAATTGTGGAAGTGGACCAGACCTCCTAAAAATATACACCCAAGGGAGGCAAGAAGGGTAGCGGTCAAAGAGATAGCCAGACTTCTGCCGGCTATATTCATAACCTCAGGGTCAAGTGTAACTATGAGATCAATCGCCTTCAGGAGTCCTGTCGTTATCTCATTCATTTAGTATCTATCTGCAATAACAAACACTTTTTCCATGTGGGACATCCTATCTTCTTACAGTTGCCGGCCAATGGAAAGAACAAAGGTCTTCCGTGCTCCTTTATGCCAAACTCACCAATTATTTGCTGCGTTTCTGGTGATATCAGGAATCTTATGAAATTGTTTGCCATCTTGAAGTTCACATGTGGGTGCAACTCTGGATTTACCGCAATCGCTCCATATGGATTTAACAAGGTGTCTCCCTCCTCAACGAGCGGAACCAAATTCACATCGCCAGCAAATGCCAGAAATGTCCCAATATCTATCAATGTATGGGCGGATTTCTCACTGGCCATCACCAGCGTTGCTCCCATGCCTTTCCCGGCCTCTACATACCATTTCCCCGAGTCTCTCACCATCTCAACATTGTAGCCAGCGCTCTTCCATATCAGTTTCTCTCTTGTATGTGTACCAGAACTGTCTCCCCGTGAAACAAACTGAATTTTTGGATCCTTCATACCTGCCTCCATTATCCTTGTAACCGCATTCTCCGGGCTCATTCCTCTGATGCCTGCCGGGTCATCTGCTGGTCCCACAATAAGAAAGTGGTTGTATGCGATGCATCTCCTGTTCACGCCATACCCGTCTTTCACGAACCTGTCCTCACGCACCCTGTCATGCACCAGGAGCATGTCAACATCCCCTCTCTCGGCATATCTTATGGCAATCCCTGTCCCGGCAGAGATGATATG
>BBPF01000603.1_pt1 | contig 10290 bp, 9 predicted proteins | sample 1343921 | NCBI WGS metagenome assembly BBPF01 (sample SAMD00019090, study PRJDB2971) | groundwater metagenome | isolation source: The Cedars highly-alkaline
AACGTCTTAAATATTTGCACATAGCAAGACTAAGGACAATATGCAAATTATAATGTCGTTACATATAACAGTCAGATGGTGCCCCCTGTAAGCTGTTGGCTGTGCAGTGTAGTTCAGCCAGAGTTGGTATATCTGAAGTATTTCAGATATACCTCCAAATTGGCAGTATATCCAAACTCATGCGGATATACCGAAGTTAGATGAAATTGCGTCCAAAGTAGAAAAAGAGGCTTTATGACCAATGTAAGAAGCATAATTAACGGAAATCTGGCTGCTTCCTGCTTCTTCAGATCCTCTGCTGAGTTGCCATACCGTAAGGCATTGCTGCAGATTACAGAACGTTGCAACTTATACTGCGCACACTGCTTCGTCTCATCCGGAAATTATGGAGATACAATGCCAATTGAAATCATAAGAAATACAGTAATACCACGATTGAAGCAGTGTCGGGTATCGCGAGTTACCCTAACCGGTGGAGAGCCTTTCGTTCATCCGGACGTTATAGAGATAGTGCGTTTTCTTAGAAAAATTGATATGCATGTTGGCATTTGTACAAACGCTGCTACTATCAGCATTGACCAAATGGAAACATTGGCTGAGATCAGTGGTGTTCATCTCAATGTTAGTCTTGATGGTTTTAGACCAGAGAGTCACGGAAAGTTTCGTGGCAACATAGATTCGTTTGCGAAAACAATTGAGACAATTCGTCAATTAGCTCGACACCAATTACTGCAGGGTTTACTCGTAACGCCAAATAATCTTGCTGAAGTTGATGAATACGCAGAGCTTTGTGACTTCGCTATTCAAAACGGTGCTACCTATATTCTTATGAATCCCCTTTCCAATATGGGCAGGGGAGTGAAGAGCAAAGACAAACTTACTTTTCCCAAAGAAACGATGCAGAAAATCAGAAAAATTACCAGTCCATTTAACACACGCATCCACGTTGTTCATATCAGATTTCCCAACGACCAGCTTCCCTTATCTTCCTGTGCGGCAGGCCATATCATCTATGTTTTTGTCCATGGGGAAGTTACGGTTTGTCCTTACCTTATATTTGCTGCCAAGACTCCCAAAAGTAAACATAGATCTGAAGAATTTGTTGTTGGGAACATTCTGAACGATGCTGATATCGCAGATAAACTTGATGCATACAAGTTTCATGAACGATATCATATGGGAGACAACCCAACTTGTAGAGCATGCTCAGTCGTCTCAAAGTGCGGGAAAGGATGTCCGGCAGCAATTATCGCTTCTGGGCAACGTATTGAGGGAGTTGACAGTGAAGTCTGTCCGGTTGTAAATTCAGTTGGGTGGGATGACAATGGTTAAACTAAAAGGATTGTTTGTTACTTTTGATGGCCCAAATGGAGTGGGTAAATCAAGCATATTGCGTGGTGTAGCGAATCAGCTTATGCAGATAGGCTTTAACATATTTGAAACAAAGGAACCTACTTTATCTCCATTGGGTCAGTTTGTTAGAAATGCCGAAGAGGTCTATAAAGGACGAACACTTGCTTGTCTTGTAGCTGCAGACCGATATTTCCATATCGATCATGAAATTTTGCCAGCACTGTCCGAAGGTAAGGTGGTGCTTTCTGACAGGTATATAGAATCATCTCTTGTCCTACAAAGGCTTGATGATGTAGAGATTACGTTTATCTGGTCGCTTAACAGCCAAATCTATGTCCCGGATATGAGTATAATCCTCACGGCACGACCAGAAATACTTGACCAACGTCTGGTTCAACGGACTCAATACAGTCGATTTGAGAAAAGTAAATCAAGAGCTGAGGAATTGAAATTCTACCAAGAAGCAGCAAAATTTCTTTCACAGCGTGGGTTCAACGTTTTGTTTCTCGAGAACGATGTCACTCCACTTGCTCGAAATGTTGAGCAGATAGTTCAAAAAATCCTGACACTTAAAGAAGGACGTAAGAGATATGGAAGATAAGATATTAAACCAAACAACCAGTTTTTCCCTTTTCTGTTGGAATATTGCCAATCCGTCTGCCCAGCGTGCTGGGAAACAAGCGGAATGGCTTCGCAAACGGCCAGAAAATGTTTTAGTTCTTACCGAAGTTAAACGAAGTGAGGGCTGTATGTTTCTTGAACGCTATTTTCAAGCTTATGGTTATAATGTTATTTTCCCGAAACCGGAAGGAAACGAATATGGGGTAATGATTGTCAGTAAGTCTATTCTGAGACCAAGCAGTTTTTCTAATTCTGCGAATTATCTGAGATCACGAGCAGCCTCTGTTAAATTACTTCTTTCGGATAATGAATTGGAGATTATGGGTATCTATGTTCCTTCCCGTGATTCGAGCTATGAAAAAACTCAAAAGAAGAAGCTTTTTCTAAAAAGGCTAAGCGAGGCTCTTGAGGCAAATTCTATTACCGATAAAAGAATTTTCTGCGGTGATCTGAATGTCATAGAACCGCATCACGTTCCCCATTATCCATTCTTTCAAGATTGGGAATATGATTTTTACTGCAATCTGACAAAATACAAGTTGGCAGATGCCTTTCGTCATCTAAATATAGGCGTGCAAGAATATAGCTGGGTAGGACGAACTGGTGAGGGGTATAGATATGATCATTGTTTTATCTCATCATGTCTCGTTCCATTACTCCGAAAATCCTATTATCTACATGAACCTAGAGAGTTAAAATTAAGCGATCATTCTGCTTTGATAACTGTCTTAGAAAGAATATAGGTTTTGGACGCAACTTCATCTAATACAGGCTTTGCGGCTTACTGCGTTAGCCCAAACCGCCTTCAGCGGCTTCGCAAAGCCACAACGTTAGATGCCATGCCTCATAAAATAGCACAGGAGGTTTGATGACTCAAAAAAAGGTCCTTTTTCTTAGATACCCAGGTGGTAAGGGTAGAATGCTTGATTTTCTGATTCCTCAACTTGCTTCATCTATCCTTGCAGCAAATCGCTTTGTCGAACCATTTGTAGGGGGTGGTGCTGTTTTCTTTGCCTTGAGCCCCAAACGGACACTTCTTTCGGATATTAACTCAGAACTTATTGACTTATACGGTGGCATTCGTCGTTATCCGATAGAGGTCTGGAATATCTTTCAAGGTTTCCCCCCTACTAAAGATGCGTATTATAAGGTTCGTGATTGGAAACATGACCAACTGGATTTACCAACTCGTACAGCGAGAACGCTTTATCTAAATAGGACCTGTTTTAAGGGTATGTGGAGGCATAATGGCAATGGAGAGTTTAACGTGGGATACGGTGGACAAGAAAGACGGTGGGTAATAAGTAAAGAAACATTAGTCTGGGTTTCAAAAAAGCTACGGCGTGTTTCTCTGAAATGTAGTGACTTTGAGGAAGTCATTGATGCATGCGAAGAAGGTGATTTTATTTTTATTGATCCGCCCTACCGTCCAGGTGAACGCGAAATGCTTCATGATCACTATAGGTATGGCAAATTTAGTTTTGATGACCATAAACGGTTGGCAGCAACGCTAAAAAGAGCCACGGCAAGAGGTATTCGTTGGGCTATGACAACCTCTGTGCATCCTGACATAGTTTATCTTTTCCGCAGGTATCATATTGTGTCTATTCCAAAAGGAACTGGAAGAAAAATTGGGGCATTTACAAAGAATTCAGGTGAAGTTCTTATTCGTAATTACGAGGAGGTACCCTAATGAAAGATTTTTTCGAGAAGGCTGCGATGCAAAATCACCCCCTCAGGGTCTTACAAACATTCCTTGAATGCGAGAAAGCTAACGAGCAAGCAAAAAAATATGATGATATGCGCTTCGTTGGATATGTGCTTGATATTGGGTTTGATACCGTTACGATTATTACATCTGACCCGTTCAAGATTGCAGTTGGTGGAGTACCTCGAAATTCAATGCTCATAATGGTGCCTGCGAGTTATGATTCATTGCCTCCGCATTTTACGTTGTTGCGGGTATTAGAAGCAGCCCCTACCCCGCTGTCCAAAGAAGTTCAGCAAACCTACTTTGAGCTGCAGAAAAAGTCAATGCCGGAACTAGATATTTTCACTCAGAGTGAACTGCAATGGGGGGCGCTCAAGACCGGCGTTCTTGGAATGTTTTATCCCCATCCTGAAAAAATGGATGAGGTGGAATTTTCAGGCGATCTAAACAATTTCGTTAGCGCTCACAAGTATCGTGTCTATGCGTGTGATGACGCCCTATTGAAGCTTATAACCAATTCGATGGTACCAAATGAGAGCCGCTTTCCCATCGGGGATTTACGGTTGACTGAATGCAGGCTTCCATTGCCGAACAAACCCCAGCCTCAGGTTGAAGTCTTTGTTTCTACAAAGGATTTTATGGGGGCAAGAACGGCGATGTTCGGCAAAACACGGCTTGGTAAAAGCAATGTTGTGAAACTCATTGCACAGAGCCTAATCGAGACAACTGCTGAATCACAAAATGTTGGCCAGATTGTGTTCGACATCAACGGCGAATATGCCAATGATAATCCTCAAGATGAAAGCCGCTCTCTTGCAAGTGGGTATCCCGATCGTTGTGTTGTATATGCTCTAACTAAGAAAGAGAAAACCGAGTCAAAGCCGTTGCGGCTAGATTTCTACGAGCATCCCGAAAGTTCTCACAAAATAATCGCCACCTTATTGAAGGAAGCAGGCAAAGACGTTTCTAACTATATCATCAGCTTCCTTTCTGTAGATATTCCATCCATTGAATCACTTAAGGAATTACCACCGAACGAAGAGAAAAGGGCTAGACGGAAGATTTTGATGTACTGGGCTATTTTACATAGAGCAGGATACATAGCCGACTTCGGGAAGCTCCGGAAATTAATGAAGTTCGATCCTGAAGTTAATGAAACGACAAGAAAGGCAATCTATGGAATGAGTGATGTAAGCCAGTGTCCTATAATCAATTCCCTTGATACGCTGACAATTGAGTTTGAGAAATGTGGAGAAACGGACCGCAGAACGAAACTGAAATCGTCCTCAGGCAAAGACCTCTTTGATGCCGATGATCTAGCCATCCTCGGATTCCTTAAGCCTATATCAACAGTGAGCACGGGGCCTGGAATTATCCAAGGCTTTAGAAAGTACCACGACCCAAAGGCTGGAGATTTTGTGGATGAAATCATTAGGCTTTTGGATAATGGACAAACAGTTATACTCGACCTTGGCAATGCCCCGCCAGAGGTCATGGAGTATTTCTCAGTTCATCTTTCAAAGGCTATCTTCCATCATCAGGTTGAAAAGTTTTCTAACGATGAATTAGGCAATCACTACCTGCAACTCTACTTTGAAGAGGCTCACAATCTCTTTCCGGCAAAGGATGAAGGAATGGACATCTACCGCCGCATTGCTAAAGAGGGGGCAAAATATCACATCGGGATGGTGTATTCTACGCAGTCTGTTACGACTATCAACAAAGACTTGCTTGCCCAGACAGAAAATTTCTTCATCGCCCATCTTTCATCTCAAGATGAAGTAAACGCGCTTGCTAAAGTGAATGTTGCCTATGAAAGTCTAAAGGACGATATCCTTCAGGCAAAAACGGTCGGGTACATAAGAATGCTTACACGCTCACATCGTTTTGTCGTATCGGTGCAGGCCAGGAAGTTTACTCCGCCTGACAAAACGCAGGGAGGAAAATGAGATGCCTTACAAGGCTGGAGAACGTTTACCGTCAGAACGTGCAAGCCGGTTAGGACATCTTGATGTTCTAAAGAGTGAATTGGTTAAAAAACTCTGCAAGAGTTTTGAGGATACTATCCAAAGTCCCATTTCCACTACCACCTCTTGGAAAGCCATACCGTCGAAAGGAAAACCTTTACCATTAGTATTTGGTGTTGATGGTTCCATGCAAGTCATTGAATCAGAAACTCAGCCGTACAAGGCACTTGCTTTTATCAAGACTGCACTTTTGAGACTTGATCAAGTCGCACTTTCCTCAATCGATAAGGAATCTCCTCATCCCATTGCATTGCGTGACATATTAGCCGATTCTGCTTTATATCACGCTACTGTTCTTCCACTAAGACACGTCGTAATTCAGGGGATGTCAGTATATGATGCAATTCGTCAAACAATCTTTGAATCAGTAAAGGATGCTTCTTTAGATGGCGAACCGTTTGAAACACTCAAGTGGATAGTTTATGAAAAATGGGATGGTAAGAAGAAAAGCCTTCCACCATTTGAATGTCCACATTGTGAAGGAAAAGATGTTGCTACATTACCTTATGATGCTGAAGAAGGAGATTGTCCAGGGTGTGGAGGAAAGCTATTTCTGACAGACATGCTTGGTTTCCATCAAGAGATGGCTCCAGACTCGGCTCCTGAAACTGTTGCAACAGCGTACATGAGTATTCATGAAACATTATTATTGTTTACAGGAGTTAGATACTTCTGGGAGAGAAAGAAGGAGGTACTTTCCAATTGCCTGTTTGTAAAAGATGGGACTCTCTCAATTCGAGCACAGTATTCAAAGCTTGTGAATCCAATTCGCCGATTCTTAGCTTTTTCAAGGCATCAGGGTTATCCTGTGCACCTCATTGGACAAGAAAAGACTGGAGCGTTTGCTGATCATTTGCAACTGATTAGGAGCAATGCCCCCCTCCAATCGCTGTTTATCCCTAGCAATCAATACATCAAAGAACAGATTCAACATAGACCCAACAGAGGGGCACCCTATGGGAAGGATACGAACTACGGAGCCAAAGTTTTTGTTCGGATTAGTCATTATCATCAAATGGTGCTAAATATTCCTACCGGAGAGTACGTTGAGAATCCTACGCTCCCTAATCTCATCGGTGCAGAAAGAATCTTCGCGACATTACCGACAGTTTTGAGTAGTAGGTTTGAGGGGGCCCTTTTACCCATTGAACTGGCTCACGGTGTGGCATCACTTTCAACATACCCATCAGCACAGATCCTCAAAATTTTTGCAGAGGCAAAAGGCCTTTAGAAGAACAAATAAGGCACGGTGTATATGCTGGGAACGTTATATGCCATGAAATTAAATAAGGAGCTCTATTATGGCTGACGTATTTATTGATTGTGAATGGATCGAGGGTGACTACTTGACCATATTGGGAGCTTATAGCCACGGTCAAGATAGGTTCCAACTATATGACGAGACCCTAACAAGGAAAAGGTTTTCTAAGTTCAGAACTCAGGACATAGACGGAGGGGCAGCTTCCTGTGGCAGAATATAATTTAGTGTGCATCTGGGCTTGACATTTGTGGCGTTCTGTGGTATCATAGGGACAGTAGGCGCTTTGGAGGAGACCAATGTTCCTTATCGAAGTAGAGATTCCAACAGGAAGCACATCCATTAATTCAAGGTGCTGCTTGAAGAACGTTAATGGGAAACGAGAGGTATGGGTCAACTGGAGCTTGTTCCTGAAATACTCCTCAGATGATGCTTCCTCACACAGGTTTGCAGCGGGTTGTCTAGCACAGGCTGGGGTGGCACCCAAGACAAAGATTGCCCGGGCGTTTGGCTATCATCGCAATTATGTGGCGAAGCTGGCAGCCAAGCTGAAGAGCGAAGGTTTGGAAGGGATGCTCGAAGGCAAGAGAGGGCCGAGAGGTCCGCACAAAGTGCATCATCACATGCGCAGGCAGGCCAGAGAACTCCGTCGGCAAGGGTTGAGCTTGCAGACTATCGCTGAGAAGCTATCACAGGATTGGGGGATGAGCATCAGTCATACCTCGGTCAGGCGCATGGTGCAGGGAGTGGAACTGGAACAGAAGGAAGGGGTGCAGGTCTCGCTGGAAGGAGCCTGGCCTTTGGCGTTGCCGCTGGGAAGAGTCAATGCATCTGCGGGGCTGGAAGGAGCGCTGTCACCAGAGGAATCAAGAGCGACTGCATCTGGGACTGCTTCTGAGGAAGGAGGGACAGATTAAGAGGCGCTAGAGATAGTGGTGGATTCGTCCAGACCGGAGGAAGGAGGGACAGATCAAGAGGCGTCAGAGATGGTGGTGGATTCGTCCAGACCGGAGGAAGGAGGGACAGATCAAGAGGCGCTAGGGATAGTGGTGGATTCGTCCGGACCGGAGGAAGGAGGAACAGATCAAGAGGCGCTAGAGATAGTGGTGGATTCGCCCAGACCGGTGGTGAGGGAGGGGAGAGAGTTTTCCGGCGCAGGTGGCTTTCTCTTTTACCCTGCCCTATCAGCCCTGGGGCTGATAGATGTGTTCAGGAAGGTTTACGACGAGCTGGCCTGCCGTAGCTATGGGATACGTGAGGTGGTGTTGGCCCTCTTCTTCCTGTGGGTGATGCGCTTTCCATCGGTGGAGTCCTTCAAGGGAGCACAGCGGAGGGATTTCGGCTGCTTGATTGGTACCCCTCATTCTCCCTCGGTTAAGACTCTGCGGCGTAAGCTTGAGGAACTGGCGGAACGAAAGCTGGGTCACCGGCTGATGATGGAGATGGCTCGCCGCTACGCTGACGGAGACATTGTGGAGTTGGGGGTCCTCTATGCCGATGGTCATATGAAGCCCTACTATGGCTCTCGCTCCCTCAGCAAGGTATGGTCCCCTCAGCGTCGTCTGGCCATACCAGGTGTGGAGCAGTATTTTGTCAACGACAGGAAAGGAAGGCCTCTCTTCTTCTTCTCCGCTCAGCCTCACAAGAGTCTAAGCCAGATGCTACCCCAGTTGGTGGAACACATTCGCTCCGTGATCGGGGAACGGGAGTTCACCCTGGTTTTCGATCGAGGCGGCTACTCTCCGAAGGTCTTCGGCGTGCTGCGGGAGAATAATGTGCACATCATCACCTACCGCCGCAAGCCATTTGAACTCTACCCAGCTTCAGTGTTCACCCATAAAACCTGCCAGTTCAAGGGGAAGCTCCACGAATTCAATCTCTACGAAGAGACTATCCACCTTAAGGGATTTGGGCTTCTACGCAATATCGCTGTCCTCAGAGACAAAGGGCGACAGACTCACATTCTGACCAGTGATATGACGACGGAGGCTGCACTTATCGCTTGTCTGATGTTCAATCGGTGGGGACAGGAGAACTTCTTCAAATACATGTTGGAGCACTACTCCCTGGATGCCCTTCACGGGTATGGGGCTGAGGATATCGCCGAGGATATCCTGGTGGCAAACCCGCACAGGAGGGCATTAGACGATGACATCCGCAGGCTGCGTTCTGAGACAAGAGCAGTAAGGGAGAAGATAGGGGAGATGGTGGGTAGGAAGGTCTCCCGATCCCAGCTAGAGTCCCTGCGCGAGAGACTGACCTTGCTGGAGAAGCAACTAAGCACCTTGAGGAAGCAGCGGCGGGAGTTGCCCGCCAGGGTGCCGCTTGCCCAGACAGACAAAAATCTGGAGGCGCTGGATCTAGAGAAAAAGACAGTGGTGGATACTATAAAGATGGGAGCCTACAACGCTGAGGAATGGCTGCTTGAGCGGTTGGACCGCTACTACAGTGACCCTCGGGACACTCGTCAGGTATTGCGTATCCTTACGGGCTTGAAGGGCCGGCTGCGGCTTCGGGATGGGCAACTCGTAGTGGATCTGACTCCGCCGGAAATCCCCAAATACCGCAGAGCACTTCTAGGGCTATGCGCCGAGCTAGACCAGCTATCTGATCCCTTCCCTGGAACTCCTTATCCCATCAGGTTCACTGTTGCCGGGGCCAAGATGCACACTAAACCGCTATGCTCTGCAACCCCAATGTCCTGAGTTCTGAACTTACCTCCCGCTGTGGCGATTCGCTAAACCCGGTGTCTGCAGAATTTATCGTCATTAACTAGCTAATTATAACAGGGACAGTTAAACTTGTCTACCCATCAGCACAAGAACAGCCCTCAAACCACTTGCACCATCCAGTCGCAATAGTAACACCTCAGGAGTTGTGGGTTGACCGGGTAGAACTTCGCTGTGTCATAGCGTTCCGCTTGGGTAACACAGCGTGGGTTGAGACACCGGACGCCAGACACATCCTTTGCCAATTTAGGTGTTTTCCTCTTTGGCCACTCGCTCACCCTGGTCTCCACTGCTCCCAGCAGCAGAGCAATCAAGGCCATCCTGACTGGTACCCCATATCCAGCCTGCCTGAAGTAGGCCGCTCGCTTATCCTGGTCTACTTCATAGGCTAGCTCGTTGGTACGGGGCAGCGGATGCATGATCAGCGCATCATCCCTCGATTTCTCCAGCAACTGCCGGTTGATCCGATAGCTTTCCTCGGCAGCATCACCGATTTTCCCGGTGGGAAGTCGCTCCCGTTGGAGCCTGGTGAAGTAGAGCACATCGAGGTTCTCGAGCAAGAAACTCATGAACCCCGTCTGGAGTCTGGAG
>BBPF01000145.1_pt1 | contig 10172 bp, 11 predicted proteins | sample 1343921 | NCBI WGS metagenome assembly BBPF01 (sample SAMD00019090, study PRJDB2971) | groundwater metagenome | isolation source: The Cedars highly-alkaline
GGCGTGGATTACGAATTGGCTAATCTGTGGTAACTGCGAGATACTTTTTAAGGAGACAAAAAATGTCTCCTTTTCTCTTAGTAGAATCCTTGAGTTATCTGATAAATCGGCAAGATAATTGCACTTGCAATAAAGGCAACAAACAAACCAATTAAGATTAGTATTACCGGCTCTAGAATGACCGGTAGTTTTTTAGTTTTATCGGTTATTACAGACGAGAAGAAGTCAGCCAAATAGGCAAAAGAGTCAACGAAAGAACCAGTTTCTTCTCCGGTTGTAATAATACTGATATAAACGCTTGGGTATAGATTTGGAAAATCATTTAGAGCCATAGAAAAGGGATCACCCTTTACTATTCTTCTTTTGACGTGCTCCAAGGACTTTTTGAATGTTCTGTTTGGAACTGATTCCGATGTAATATCAAGAATTTTGGTTACCATTAATCCACTTCCAAATAGGGTTGATATTAATTGGGATATAACTGCTAGTTGATAATCTTTAACAAATGAACCAACAATCGGAACTTTTAGTATTAAATCATCAAATATTTCTCTTACTCTTTCTATCTTACTTATTAAATAAATAATCAACAAGAAGGCGATTATGCCTAATATCAAGTCTAGGCCTCTGTGTTGGATGAAATTAGACATATAAAGAAGCATTCTAGAGGGGAGTGGTAGTTCAACATCTAATGCAGCAAAGATTGGAGTTAAACGAGGAAGGACAAAGAAAGTTAATCCTCCGCCCAGGAAAACAGAAAAGATAAGAATTATCTTTGGATAAAAGGTTGCCGAGCTCATTTCTCTTTCTAGATTTTGTTTTCTATCAAGCCAGCCAGCTAGATGTTTTAGATTTTTATCTAAAGTTCCACTTTCTTCTCCAGCTCGGATAAAGCTTGAAAAAGCTTTTTCAAAGTTTGGATCTTCTTCAAAAACTTGATAAATAGGAGTTCCTTTTTCGGTTCTTTCTTGTGCTTTTTTGAGTATATTCTTGAGGGCAGGGGATCTTGCTTGCTTAGCCAAGATTTCAAAGGATTCATTAATGGGGCTTCCGCTTTTAATAAGAAGAGCTAAAGTTTTTACGAAATCTCTTTTTTCTTGAGTACTTACTTTGTTAAATAATGGCATAATCTTTATTTTAAGATTTTCTTAGATCGTTCTACAACTTGATCGACAGTTGATTTAGATTTTATGAAATAATCACTTACTCTTATACTTTGAGCTTCTTCAATATCAGATTCTTGTCCTAATTCTGAAAATATTATTATCGGTAAATCGGGATAGTCTTTTTTTATCTCCCTTAACATATCCATTTCATTCATTCTATCAAGTAAAACTTCAGCTATTAGGAGGTCAGTATTATCTTCATGAAAATTATTGATTCCTTCTTTTGTGTCATGAGCTTCAACAAAATCAAAACCAAGTTCTTCGAATTTAGCCTTAAAGATATTTACAAGGAAATTATCCTTATCTATCGCCAATATTTTCTTGGTCATGTATTAGGCTTTAGCTGCTCTTCTTACTTCTTCAAAGGTTGTAATACCCATTAAGGCCTTGGTTATCCCATCGTAAACCATGGTAGTCATGCCTTCTTGAATCGCTTTCTTTCTAATAGTGTCCATCGGAGCCTTATTGGTGATTAAATCTCTAATCTCTTCGCTAACATTTAAGATTTCAAATATAGTGGTTCTTCCTTCATATCCTGAATTATTACAGAACTTACATCCCTTTCCTCGGAAGAATTTGACTTCAGCAAGATTCTTCTTTCCCGATATTTCCCTTATATTACCAGCAAGATTTGGCTCTTCGTTTAGGATAGCCAATTCTTCTTCTGACAAGAAACAGCTTTCTTTGCAGTCTTTACAGATCTTTCTTACCAATCTTTGAGCTATGGCTGTATTAACAGAAGAAGAAATAAGATATGCCTTGGCTCCTATCTCTAAAAACCTCGAAAACGCAGTTGGGGCATCATTTGCATGCAGAGTAGAAAGCACCAAATGTCCCGTCATAGCAGAGTTAACGGCAATATCCGCAGTTTCTTTGTCACGAATCTCACCAACCATGATAATATCTGGGTCTTGACGAACAATAGACCTAAGACCCTTAGGGAAGGTTATTTCTTTTGCTGGATTTACCTGAATTTGTCTTACTCGTTCAATATTATATTCGACTGGATCCTCAATAGTCATAATATTAACTTCCGGTCTATTTATTGACTGAAGTACTGCGTATAGGGTAGTCGTTTTACCTGATCCAGTAGGTCCAACTACCACAATCATCCCGTATGGCTTATCAGCATTAGTTTTTAATTTCTTTAAGTCAGAATCTAGAAGTCCAAGGTCAGATAGTTCAAACCTTCTTCCCCTTTGCATTAAAAGTCTCATAACAACGTTTTCTCCATCAGTAGTAGGCATGACTGAAACACGAAGGTCAATTGTTGCTCCTCGGATAGTATGTTCAAAACGACCATCTTGAGCTGCGGCTCTTTCATCAGTTCTTAATCTGGCAAGGATTTTAATACGTGAAACAACTCTGGTGTGTAGTTCTTTAGGAAATTCTATAGCTTTGTACAAAATACCATCAATTCGATATCTAACGATGGTCATTTTTATTAAAGGCTCAATATGTATATCTGAACAAAGAGAAGTATATCCATAGTCAAGAATAAGGTCTACTAGCTCTACGATATTCTCTTCACTTTTCTTTGGTTCTTTTTCCAGTTCTTCTACTAATCTTGAAACTTCTATTGTTATATCACCTTTATATCTTCTTAAAGCTTGATCCAGGTCAAAATCAGTAACATAGAAAGCTTTTATCTTCTTACCAGTTTTTCTCTCAAGAAGTTTAAAGAAGTTGTAGTTACCAGGATCATTAGAAGCAACACTTAGAACGCCATCTTCTTCTTCAATTACAATAGCCCTCTGTGAGAGAGCAACGGCTTCAGGGATATAACTTAGCAGTTGTGGGGTAATATCTTCTATATTAGCCCTTTTAAGCCCAATGAAAGGATACCCAGCGGCATCGGCGATGAGCTTTCCCATGATTTGGTCTTTGATCAGTCCTTTTTCTACTAACATCTTGTCTAAGGGTTGCTTTTCTTCCTTAGCCAAGGCCTTGACCATATCAAAATCCATTTTTTGGATATAGCCAGAATCAAGCAGGATCTTTTCTAATTTCTCATTTGAGATCAACATATTTTAAATTTATTTACTTTTAATAAGTTTACAATAATTTTAGTTGTTTGGAAAGAATGTGTATATGATTATAGCAAAAAACAAATAATAAATGAAATGTTCTTGGTGTGTAAAAATAAAGGATTCAATTTAAATAAATAATATATGATTAGTTGGATTAAAAGAATTGCGTCCGTAAGGGGAGTATTCGTATAATTTTTCAAAAAACAAGAAAGACGACCCTATATCATCTATTGAAAAAGACCTACCAAAGAGCTAGACTTAGGAATCATGAAATATGTAATCTGTCATTATTCTGAAATAGGCTTGAAAGGGAAGAATCGTAAGTTTTTTGAAGACAAGTTGGTTTTAGAAATAAAGAGAGTTTTAAAACTATTACTATACTCTTCTGTTAAAAGAATTCCTGGGCGCATACTAATAGAGCTGACCGAAGAAGGTCAACTAAAGAATGAAAAGGTTCGAGACGCTTTAGGCTTTGTTTTTGGATTATCTAGCTTTTCATTTGCAGTTGATAGCTCCCATAATATTGAAGACATTAAGGAGGAATCCTTGAAATTAGTTAAAAAAGAGAATTTTGAAAGTTTTAGAGTTACCGCCAAGAGAGAAGATAAGCACCTTCCTTTTACTTCTCAAGAATTAAACCAAGAAGTGGGAGCTCATTTGTTCCAACAATTAAAAAACAAAAAAGTAGATTTAAACAATCCAGACCTTATTTGCTATATTGAATTAGTCAGAAAGCGTTCTTTTATTTTCACTAAGAAATACAAGGGGGCTAGGGGATTACCGATGGGAACGGGGGGCAAGGCAGTTGTTTTGCTTTCAGGTGGTATCGATTCACCGGTAGCTGCATTTACAACTATGAGAAGGGGAGTTAAGGTTTCATTCCTTCACTTTCATTCCTATCCAATTACTTCCAAGATATCAATAAGCAAGATAAAGGAGTTAGTAGAACTGTTGTCTCAATATCAAGGAAAATCAAATCTTTACCTTATTCCGTTTACTGAGGCGCAAAAAGAAGTTTTGCTTAATACTAAGTCTAAATTTAGAGTTATTTTCTACCGAAGATTGATGTTAAAGATTGCCAAAGAGGTAGTAAAGATAGATAAGGCCCAGGCAATTATTACCGGAGAGAGTTTGGGCCAAGTAGCTTCACAGACTATTGAGAATATGTTAGTAATTGGACAAGCATGTGATGGACTAATTATCAGACCCTTGGTTTGTGATGACAAAGAGAGTATAATAAAAATAGCTAAGGACATTGGAACGTTTGATATATCCAACCTTCCTTATGATGATTGTTGCAGCAGATTTCTTCCTCAGTACCCTGAAACTAAAGCTAGGATTGAAGAGGTAATAGAAGAAGAAAAGAAAATAAATATTAAAAAGATAACTGTCAGGGCAATAAAAGAAATGTCTTGCGAGCAAATATATGGTCTTAAATTGGACAGATGATATTAAGAAAAGATGTGAAGGTGTGCCAGTATCAAGCGGAAGATCAAATAAGGCCGGTAGAATTAGTTTTGATGATTTAGTATTCGTTCCGGCTCAATTAACCAAGAGGCCGGTTGATTATTATCAAGAAGAGATAAAGAGCGCTACAATACTTGGAAAAAAGAGCCAGAAGCCATTAAAGCTAGATGTTCCTATTATCATTGGAGCTATGTCTTTTGGTGCACTATCCAAAGAAGCTAAAACTGCTTTGGCAATGGCATCAACTAAAGCTGGAAGCGTAGCTAATACTGGTGAAGGGGGAATGTTAGACGAAGAACGTAATGCCGCCCAACGATTAATTCTTCAGTTTTCCACAGGTAGATTTGGGATATCAGAAGAAGTCTTAAAGAAAGCTGATGCTGTTGAAATTAAAATTGGCCAAGGAGCTAAGCCGGGTTCTGGTGGATTATTACCTAAAGAAAAGATTACGCCTGATATTGCTAAGATAAGGGGAGTCTCTGGCAAAGAAGATGTTCATTCTCCTGCTTATCATCCCGATATTCATAACGAAGAAGATTTAAAAAAGACAGTTGATTATTTAAGAGAAGTTACCGGGGGAGTTCCAATAATTATGAAGATTGGTCCGGGTAATATTGAAGGAGATATTAAATACGCGCTTAAGGCTAATCCTGATGTAATAGCCTTGGACGGAATGGAAGGAGGAACAGGCGCGGCACCTGAAGTTATGTTAAATGAAGTAGGAATACCAACAATACCAGTATTAGTAAGGGCAAGAAAGGTTTTAGATGAACTTGGAGCAGATCAAGAATTATGGATGGGAGGTGGATTTAACAAAGGTGGAGATATCGCTAAAGCTTTAGCACTAGGAGCCAATGGAGTGTTTCTTGCTTTTCCGCTTTTAGTTGCAATGGGGTGTGTATATTGTAAGATGTGTTATCTAGGAAAATGCCCAAGCGGAGTAGCCACTCAAGATCCCGAATTAAGGTTAAAACTAGATGTTGATTTGTCAGCGGCAAGAATTGCTAATTTTCTTACTAATTGTACTGAAGAAATAAAGATGGTAACAGGAGTGATTGGGAAAAACGATATCCATAATTTAGACAGAAATGATCTAAGATCAATGACTTCAGAAATGGCTAAAATATCTGGAATAAAAGTTTCTTGGGTAGAATAAGGTTGTTTTTTAAACAAAAACCATTGTATAATAGTTTGAGCCTAAAAAGGTCGCATTAATAAAATTATTCAAGAAAAAAATATGGCTGAAGCATATTGCGTAAAATGTAAGCAAAAAAGAGAAGTTCAAAACGAAAAGGAAGTTGAAATGAAAGGTAAGGGGGGAGCAAAAAGAAGAGCTCTTACAGGAACCTGTCCTGAATGTGAAACTAAGATGTTTAAGATCCTGCCTAATAAATAGTTTAAATTTGAAAGCCCCCTTCTTTTTGTTTTTACAAAAGGAAGGGGTGTTTTCTTAAACTCTGACCATGAGAGCGAAAAGGATAAAACTTTTAATCTTATCATTAATATTCCTTGCTAATGTTTTTGCTTGGAATGCGGTAGGGAAGATAAGTCAACCTCAAAGTTTGGAGGTTGTTTTTTTTGATGTTGGTCAAGGCGATGCCATTTTCATTAAAACTCCCGAAGGACATAATATTCTAATTGATGGTGGTCCGGGTGGAAGTATTCTGGAAAGGTTGTCCGAAGTAATGTTCTTTTGGGATAGAGAAATAGATTTGATAATATTAAGTCATGCCCATAGTGATCACGTTGGTGGACTAATAGAGGTGGTGCCTAATTATGAGGTCCGTAATATCCTTTGGAATGGAGCCATAGATAATAAAGCAGTCTCGCGTGCTTGGCAGAGGGTACTCAATGAAACTGATGCAACCATTAGGATTGCAAAAGCGGGTCAAAGAATAAAGGGGAAAACTTTTTATATAGACATTCTTTACCCATTCGATAATTTAGCTAATACAGAAATTAAAGACTTAAACCTTTCTTCAGTTATTGCCCGATTAGTATCAAACGAGGGAACTTTTCTTTTTACTGGTGACGCCTATTCTTCAATTGAAAAGGAACTAATCAAAAAAGAAGATTCTTGTAAGGCAAAAAATGAACCGATTTGTCGATCAATAGTGTTAAAGTCAGATGTTTTAAAAGTTGGTCATCATGGAAGTAAAACTTCAACTTCTGAAGAGTTTTTAAAAAGAGTTAATCCATCTATTGCTGTAATTCAATCGGGATCCGATAATCGTTACGGTCATCCCCATATAGAGACATTGGAAATTTTAAAAAAACATGGTATAAGAGTCCTAAGAAACGATTTAGACGGTAATATAAAGATATTATCTTCTTTTAATTATTAATTCTGATAAATTAAATGAAAGACAAAAAAGTTTTAAAAAATTTACCCGACCCGGATCTTCCTCCGGTTAAAGAGGATTTTAGAAAGACATTTCAGTGGAGGATATTCAAGATTATGGCCGAATTCATTGAAGGATTTGAATTCATCACTGATTTTAAGGAAAAATCAGCTACTGTTTGGGGAGGCACTAAAACCAGTAAAAATGATCATTATTACAAGGAAGCGAGAAAATTAGGTTTTCTTTTGGCTAAAGAGGGCTACGCTGTTGTTAGTGGTGGCGGTCCAGGAATAATGGAAGCGGCAAATAGGGGAGCTAATGAAGCTGGCGGGAAATCTGTTGGAATCAATATTCAACTTCCGGAAGAACAAAGAACCAATGATTATGTTAATAAGTCAAAAGGTTTTCATTACTTTTTTACCAGGAAAGTCATGATGTCCATGGCTTCATCGGTTTACGTATTTTTTCCTGGAGGTTATGGTACCCTGGATGAATTTTTTGAAATGGTAACCCTGGCTCAAACCAGGAAGCTTTCCCACGAAGTCTTAATAATTGTTGTCGGTAGAGATTATTGGCAACCTCTTTTTGACTGGCTTAAGAGTGAAGTCTATCAAAAGAGGGGTGCGATATATGAAAGAGATTTGGAGATATTCAAGTTGGTTGACAGCGCCGAGGAAGGAATAGAAGTAATTAAAAAAGCAAATAAAAAATAAGGATATGGATTTTCCAATTTTTAAGACAAAGCAAGAAGGAGTTGATCAGAAATTTAATCTTTCTGACCCCCAAGAAAGACAAGATTATTTTAAAGTTAAAGCCGGCCTAGAAATAGATAAAATTAAGAAGCACATAGAAGAGGGTAATACCTTCATTGTTTACTTAATGGGTAAAAAGAACTCTGGAAAGGGGACATACTCAAAAATGTTCGCTGAAGCCGTAGGAAAGGATAAAATTGAGCACTTTTCTATCGGTGATATGATAAGAGATGTTGATGAAGAGGTAAATCATGAAGAAAAAATAAAAGAATTAAAAGAATTTTTAGAACAAAATTATAGAGGATTTCTTTCAGCTGGTGAGATAATTAAAATGTTATTAAATAGAAGCACAGCAACACTTCTGCCAACAGATGTAATTTTAACTTTGATTAAAAGAGAAATTGCAAAAAGAGATAAAAAAGTCATTTTCATTGATGGTTTCCCAAGAGATATGGACCAAATTTCATACTCTCTATTCTTTAGAGATTTGATTGGATACAGAGAAGATCCAGACCTTTTTGTTTTAATTGATCTCCCAAATACTGTTATTGATGAAAGAATTAAATGGAGGAAAATATGTCCTAAGTGTAAAACATCAAGAAACTTGAAACTTCTACCGACTTCTAAGATAAAATACGACGAAGAAACAAAAGAATTTAAGTTGATTTGTGACAATAATGAGTGTGAAGATAATGTTGAAATGGTATCAAAGGAAGGAGACGAGTTGGGCATTGAGCCAATAAGGGATAGGCTTGCAACTGATGAAAAGCTAATAAAACAAGCATTCACATTGTATGGAATACCGAAAATTCTTCTAAGAAATGCTATCCCGGTAGATAGGGCAGAGGGCATGGTAGATGACTATGAAATTACTCCAGAATATCAATATGAAGTAAAAGACGGCAAGGTCAAAGTTAAGGAGCTTCCATATACTGTAAATAATGATGAAGGGGTAGAGTGTTATAGTTTAATGGCTCCTCCAGTAGTAGTATCTTTGATACATCAAATGGTTAAGATTCTAAATCTTTAATTTTAGCTTGACCATTTGTAGCTATCAGGATAAAATGATATTGACCCTGCTCGGTCATCTATGGAAAATCTGATATAAGCTCTCTACGGGAATCGGAAATGATTCTTGATCTGTGGATCAGGACTTCGATACCCACCAGTGGTTTCTCAGAGACTTTCCTAGTTTCAGGCAGGGTCTTAAATTTAAAAAGTATTAGTAGAATAAAAAAGATCTGGAGCAGTAAGTTTAGTTAAGATAAAAGAAAATATACAACAATCCATTACCGTGATTGTTGTTTTAAATAATACCATCAATATCATTGGAAGTTAGATGCTGTTGAGGTTTTTGGAAGTGCTTGGTTTGGTGTAATTTCAGCCGTCTTTACTTTCCTTGTTATAATGTTTGCCGAGGTTCTTCCCAAGAACATTGGAGAGATGTATGTAATTCCAATTGCTTTATCAACTGTCCAACTGCTTCTTTTTCTGAACAGAGTATTTACTCCAATTATCTGGGTTTTAAATATTTTCACAAGACCTTTTTAGAGGAAGAGAAGTATTGTTTCTGAGGAAGAGATTAAGATATTGAGTCATCTTGGTCATATGGAAGGTGCCATTGAAGCTGATGAGAAAGATATGATTCAGAAAGTGTTTCTTTTAAATGACATTACTACAAAAGATATTATGATTCCAAGAACTGTAATGGAGACTCTTGAGGGTAAAGAGATATTGAAGGATATAGAAGAAAAGATTTATTCATTATCTCATTCAAAAATCCCAGTCTATCAAAAAGATCTAGATAACATTATTGGAATCAGTCATCAAAGAGATCTTTTGATTGCCTTAAGTAAAGATGTGAAAGAAAGGCTAGTGTGACTTCATAAAGGAAAATCTTTTGTTGGTAGTTTTAGAAGATATTAAATTAGATGATCTAATACCTCTTTTCCAAAAACAAAAAACTCATATAGCAATAGTTACTGATGAATTCGGAGGAACAGCAGGTAGCGTTACTCTAAAGTATGCTCTAGAACAGATAGTAGGGGAGATAGTTGATGAGACTTGATAAGGTTGTAGATTTACGAGCTAAGACCAAGAGAATGAGGGAGAGTGGGAAGTAAAAGAAAGGACATTTAATAGGTCATGCTCGGGCAGAGCCAAAAGTCTTATCAAAATAGTATTGTTTTTAAAAAGAAAGGAGAGAGTTTAACCTGAAGCTTCATCAGTATATGTATCACTAACAACTTCGAGAGAAGACATAGAGGAATTGATTACTTGGCACCTAAACAAAAATTATTAAAACTAGAATTAGGAATCTCACCAGAAGAAAATACTAAAACACGATTTGATAAGATCCAAAGATCAGCTAAAAGTCGGATAATTTTTCAATCAATAACTATTAATTCTAATCAT
>BBPF01005793.1_pt2 | contig 10163 bp, 10 predicted proteins | sample 1343921 | NCBI WGS metagenome assembly BBPF01 (sample SAMD00019090, study PRJDB2971) | groundwater metagenome | isolation source: The Cedars highly-alkaline
CCGGAAGTGGGAAAAGAGAAGCCAGCCATCAACCCGCCGGAGCCAAGAAAGATTGTCATCTTTACCGAACAAGACAGGAAGAAGGCAGAGCAAGATCGGAAAAAGCAGTTATCCGAAATGCTTGAGCCCGTAGCCATCCAAATCGAAGGGATGATCAAAAAGATCCCGGACATTGTCAAAGAGGAACTTGACAAATTGAAAGGACGTGTTAAATAAAAAACTAAAATTCAAGGAGGAAACAAAGTATGGAACTTCAGTTGTCAGAAAAAGAAGGTAAGTTTTATCTGGATACCGGGGCTCTTGAAACAGCCATCCGGGAAGGAACGGTTCAGGCAATCAAAAGTGAGGTCAAGTCAGCCTTGGAAGTGGAAAAGCAGGAGATTTTTACCGGGGGTGATGGAAACCTCATGGACAAAGAAGGGAAGACGGTTGTTGATACGTCTTACTTCTACAAAGATTTTTTAACCAAGAGGGGAGGCCAGGTGGATGGAGTCACCCTTGGAAAAGCGCTTATGGCTTCAGGGGGGCCATTCTTGAAGCTCTCTCCTGTGATGCAGAAGTTTGCAGAGCATTGCAAACAGAAATTTAGTTCACCCTTCGGCTTGCAGGATTGGAACAAGGAGGTCATGGATTGGAATAAAAAACAGACAATGGTGGGTCTTACCACGACCGACGCAGGGGCTTTAGTCCCGATCGAATTCCTTGCCACGGTGATTGAGTTTGCCACGGCTCAGTCTGCGATCCTCCCTAAACTGTGGAGAATTCCGATGGGTTCGATGACCACACGGATTCCCCAGCTTTCCCAGTCCGCAGGGTCTTATTTTGGAGGCATTGTGCTTTACCATCCGGACGAGTTGACCGCCAAGACGATCACAGAACCTTCTTTGACCTACAAAGAATTTACCGCAAAGAAGCTGATTGGTCTTTGCCCCTTGTCTGATGAGCTGGTGATGGATTCGGCCATCTCCATTATCAATTATATCACAGGGGTATTTGTCCGTGCCTTTCAGTATAGAACTGAACAGGAAGTTATTTCGGGAACAGGGTTGCTGGGTCAGATGACTGGAATCTTGGCAGATGGCTCTATCCATTCGGTTGGCAGACAGACCAATCTTCAGGTTAGGTATGAGGATATTCTTAACCTGGAATCAGCTCTTGATGAGAACTTTGTCGACTTGACCTGGCTTACTCGTCGGGCAACGGTCAACTTTCTGCGTAGGCAGAAGGACACTGTTGGGCAGCCTGTGTATCGAGATCTCCCTCCCTATAGCGGGCAGGTTCTTCCGATTTTGGATTATCCGGTCGTCAAAACCAGAAACGTTCCTGCTCTTGGTCTTAGGGGAGACATCATCCTGGGGGATCTTGGCTTCTACATGTGGGCTGTTCGTCAGGAAATGACAATCGATCTGAGCAAGGAACGTTATTTTGAGTTTGATGCAACAGCCATTCGGTTTGTGATGAGGCAGGATGGAAAACCAGCTGTGAGCATTGCTTTTGCGGCATTGAGGAGCACTCCCGCATCATAACAGAGAGGCTATCTCATCATCATAGCCCCCTGGCAGGCGGGTCTGAATAGCCTGCCATATATAAGTCTGACCTGCATCATCTCCTGGTCATAAAGGATAAGAAACTTAGGGGTAATATCAATGGTTGATGTAAATGATTTTGAAACCACAGCAGATGGTAGTATGGTGAAGATCGATATGATTGACCCTGCCTTGAGAGCCAATGAACCTAACGGAAAATTTGTTGATATTGATCAGGCTCTTATGATGGAGTCTCAAGGGCTTTGTATGATGAGGAGAAAAATGATTAAAGATACAAGTCGAATGACAGTTGAATATCTTGAGCAAGTGCTTATAGATTCATATGGAAAATATGGCGTCTACAAGAGGGAAGATGCAGAACTTGGAGAGAAACTGGGCAAATGGAAGATTGTAGGTTCCGAAGAAGATAAAATCTCGGACAGAGTCTCTTTAAGCGGATCGACTTTTCCCCATTATCAAGAGTCCAAAACAAAAGGGGTAAGGAAACAAAAGGTCGCATGGATACAGGACGATTTTATCATCGGTGGGGCAGAGTTATCAAGTGGGTTGGTTATTGAGATTGGCCGGGATTGCGGGTATTCGATTGATTTTATCACCCCTTCGACAGACTCATTGGCGATGGAGCTTATTCTCAGTCAGAGCGATTTTATAGTAATCAGTAACTTCTGGGGGTTCTCCGAAGAACAGGTTCATATTATCCTGAAATCAATTTATTCTGACAGGAAACCTTATGTAAAATATGAACACGACCATAGAGAGCTTGACCGTTTAGAGTTTTCCAGGAAGCTATTTCAAAACTCAAGGCTAAATGTTTTTCTCAGTCCCATTCATTTAAAAAATCATCGGGAGGCTTTGGGATGTGAGGGGATTGCGTTTCCTCTTGCAATAGACGTTGATCTATTTAAACCTGTTGAAGCGATCAAAAGAAAAAAAGGCACGGCTTTGATTTGCAATGTGAGGCATTTTAAGCGCTGGGAAAATTTACGAAAATATATCAATGATCATCAGGAAATTCAATTCACTGTTATGGCTGATAAGACTCTCCCGATATATGGGTCAAATGTAACCATCCGAGAAATGATTCCTTACAATAAGATGCCAGAGCTTTATTCTGAATTTGAATATTTGGTTCATATCATGGATGGTTGGGGGGCGGGGGAGAGAGTGATATTTGAAGCCGCTCTTTGTAAATGTAAAGTGGTTGCAAACGAAATGGTTGGGCATATGTCATGGGGGAAAGACCTAACTAATACTAATATAGACGATTTAAGAGATTGGTTGACTCTGGCTCCTTATGCTTTTTGGAAGGAAGTCGATCAAAGGATGCGATCTTAAAAATGGAATCAACGGATCGAGAAATACGTGGAATTTTCAGGATTATGATTTCTGAAATGATAGCAAATCTTGAAGCACAGAGAGAAAATTTTGGCCTATCTACCGAGTTAAGGGGAATATACAACGAGGTTTTGGATCGGCTGAGGGTTCTTGGGTCGAAACTATTTGAAATCCAAAAACCGGATCATTTAAGACGAAGGTAGAGATATTGAGAGGAGAGTTTTATGTTAACAAATTACGAAAATAAAGTATTATTTTCAGAGACTAAGGATGTTGATGCCTGCCCTTCCTGTAAGGAAACAGGATGGAAGATGATCGTCCGTAAAAACCAAAAATATTTAGTTTGTAAAAGATGCGGTCATGTGAAAAAGAGAAGCAAATGAACGGAAGGTTAGCTAAGAAAGTTCGTAAGGTGGCAGAAGTCAATGTCTATAATACCTATGTAGGGCTTATCAAGTCTTTGATGACCTTGCCACTTAGGAAGCGTTTGAAGTTCAGCTTTTGTTTGATATTTAAACGACAATATAGGTAATAGGATGGGGAGACAATGATTAGAATTGTAGAGATTGAACTTTTAGATCCAGTTTTAAAAGAGCTTTATGGACCGATGATGAGGATCTCTGAAGATAAAGCAATCTCAGGAGAGAGGAGAGGGAAGTGGAGGGTCGTTGATGGTCAATTTACAGAACTGAAATATGCGGCTTCCTCAGTCTTAGTGTCAATCATTATCCTTTGTTGGAATAGCCTGGAATATACGAAGAAGTCTATTGAGTCAATAAGCAAGAATACCAACCTCAATTATCAGCTTGTGATTGTGGATAACGGTTCAACAGATGGGACATCTCAATATCTTATGACCATGTTAAACGAAAAGGATCTGTTGATCCGCAACGCTAAAAACATTGGTTTCCCGGCAGGGAATAATTTGGGCGCAAGAGTTGCAACAGGGGAATATCTATTATTTCTAAATAACGATTGTGAAGTTGAACCCAACTGGCTTGAGCAATTAATAATCTCTTCCAAAGAGGAAGGGGTAGGGCTTGTCGGGGCTTCACTTGGCTTTCTTGCAAGAGAAGATCGAAAGAAGATGCTTTATTACAAAGGAATCTGTAAGAACGCCGATGAACTCATGAGTTATCTGGAAGGCTGGTGTCTCTTGATGAGAAGGAAGGATTTCTTTTCACTTGAGGGATTTGATATTCAGTTTAGTCCTTTCTTCAGTGAGGATGCAGACCTTTCGTTTAAGTGCAAAGAGCGGGGTTTGAAGATTAAGAGATTACCAGACCCTGTTCCGATTCGTCACCATCGGAGTAAGAGCGTTATGAATTATCCAAACACAGCATCTATCCGCCATGAGAATGATTCAAAACTGTATAGGAAATGGGTGGAGATCAGAAAGCTCTTTGAATTAAAACAAAACGATGTTGAACAGAGGAAGACGAATGTAATGTCTTCTGTTTACGAAAGGGTAGTTTTAACAGAACTTTGAAATGAAAATCTTACTTTTCTCTCCCTTATCAAGTGAGTCAGGAATATTAAATTGGGGTGCCCCATCGCTTGGAATTGTGAGGATGGCAAGCTACATAAAACATCATTCATCGGAGACGGAGTTATTATTCTTTGACCCTCAGATTGATAGTTTTGATCCTATGGAAAGATGGGTTAATGAGCAGATTGATATTGTGGGGATAAGTCTTTTGCACTACACACTATTGAATACCTTGGAATTTATAAACCAATGGAAGAAGATCCATCCGGAGAGCCTGATGGTTATAGGGGGAAATGAAGCGGCGGCAAATTATCAGGATGTGTTTGATAAGTCTCCGACCGACGTAGCAGTCTTGGCCGAAGGAGAAGAAACGTTTTTAGACATAATTAAATGGAGAAAAGGCGAAAAAAGACTGGAGGATATTCAGGGAATAGTGTATCGAAAATATGCCAAATCTATAAATGACGATGCTTTGTGGGACTATTGGAAAGAGGTAGATTTTTCTCAATATCGTTATCAGGACTATTGGCATCAAATTGCTTCCCTTTATCAAGATCCTCCCTATGAAAAGGTCAATTATGTGAGACTTGTTACTACTTCTCATTGTCATAGGCATTGCGTTTTCTGTAGTCTTGCTTCCGTAAGAGATATTGCCTGTGGTCAGTTTGTCAAACCCGCTTCTCTAAAGGGCTGGCAAATAATGGAATTAATACATAAGGTGCATGATCAGTTGCCGGAGGTAAAAACGTTGTATTTTTGCAGCGACGATGTTTTTTATCCCAAGAAGAAATATTTCTTGGATTTTATAGATTTGTATGCCAAGAGCGGTTACAAATATAGAATCTTGATTCAGACTTCATCATTGAGCATCCAGGAAGAGGATTTCTTGAAATTGAAAGACGTCAATTGTCAACATATAACTTTAGGCATTGAAAACTGCTCAGACAAAATGAGAGATTCATTGGGCAAACATCAAGACTCAGATAAAATTGAAAGGATAATTGAATGGGGGAAGAAGTATGGAATCCAGATTTATTACCTCATAATTCTGATCCCTCCTGACTCTACCATAGAAGACTTAGTAATTAATTATGAAACCTTAAACAGGTGGCTTTCTGAAGGGGTGCAGATTTCAATTGAACCGGTGGTCTATTGTTATAGAGGGACCCCTCTTTATGAAGAAGACCATCGGTTTTTGTATGAGAGGAAAAAAATCAAAGGGACAAATCTTTATTTGAAAGATCCCTTATATGTTTTGCCTAAAGACCCTGCAGTGAGATTGTTAACCCTTAAATTCAAAGAGTGTCAAGAAGAATTTGTAAAAGAAAAGTTTAAGAGTCTATCCCATCAACATAAATTTAAAGGTGAAACCGCACCGATTTTGGTGGAACTTTTAGGGGAATTGTTAAAAGATCATGGATGCTCTATTGCTCTCAGCAGGTGAAGGCACAAGGTTAAGGCCCTTGACCTTAGAGATTCCAAAGTGTTTGCTCCCGTTGGTAAACGATGAGCCGATCCTGAAATATTGGATTGATGCTTTGATTGAAATAGGAATTGACAAAATATGCATCAATGTCTATTGGCTGAAAGATAAGGTGATTCAATACATAAATACCCTGGATGAAAAAACGAAAAACAGAATAGTTTTGCATGAGGAAGATTATCTTGAACCCGTCGGTGAAGTTTTGGTCAAAGAAAGGGGTTGGTTAAGCGACCCTATTCTGATCATTAATTCTGATACTTATGTTGAGAAAGATCAGGTTGAAAAATTTATCTGGACGGCCAGAGATTACAGATTATTTCCGATGTGTTTAGCTGTAGAAAAAAGAGATAGTGTGAAGGGAAAGGGAGAGGTTATCCTTAACGAAGAAAAGATAATCACCGATTTCATCGAGAAGCCCGATATTGATCAAGCAGGATATATCTGGGCTGGTGTTCTGCTCATGAACAAATTGGTTCTATATAGCTATGAAGCCGAAGAATTGATGAAGAAGGAGTTAGCTCAAGGCATATTGCCTGATTTCAAAAATAGAATGATTGGTTTAGAGGTAAAAGGGGCGATAGACATTGGAGAGAGCCTTGAAGTATACAAAGAGGCCCGTCAGCGATTTAATCGACAAGGGGAAGAGCAACAGAAATGGTATGACCAAGCTAAAGAGTGGTCGGGATGGAATTCGGGAATCTCTATTGTAAAAGAGGGTGATTAAGATATGAATATTATGTCTGTTTGGCCCGGTATAAGGCTATCAGGCTTTGCCAGTATGAAAATGGGGGGCAACAGTGAGGCTACTTATATTAACCACGGCCTAAGTATGCTTTCGGCAATATTGAAGAGAGAAGGGCATACTTGCTATTCAAACGATTTACGCTCATTTCAAAGTTGGGAACATTTTGAAGATATAGTTAAGACTCAAAACTTCGATCTGACCTTAATCGGTTTTCATAGCGTGGACAAGGATAATGCATTGCAAGTCTGCCGGATCATTAAAAATCATTTTCCAGATAAACCCATCATTGCAGGTGGGCCGCATGTGACTATAGCTCAGGAAAGAGAACTTTCAAATGTAGATTGCATTGTCTGGGGAGAGGGTGAGACGACCATACTTGAGTTGATTAAGGATTTAAAGAATCTGCCTAAATTGGTGACCGGTAAACCGGTAGATGATTTAGATAGTCTTCCTTTTGTAGATAGAGAATGGGTTAATTGCGAATTTGAAAAGAACTCTCCGCTTTTGCCTCTCTTGCCTATCCCATTTTATACTGTGAATATTGGCAGGGGTTGTCCGTATAAGTGTCGGTTTTGCCATCAATCAGGAGATAATCCTATATTCACAAAGAAATGGCGCCTTCGATCGGTGGATAATTTTTTGGAAGAGTTACAAATGATAATGGCTGGCACGGGTCAAAAAATAGGGTCTCTGATGATCCACGACGATGTATTTCCACACCGGAAGTGGTGTGAAGAGTTTATTGGTAAGATGGGATGGAGAATTCCTTTCTGGTGTCAGATGCGGGCAGATTTTATTTGCAACAATGAAGATATTATTCCTGGCCTGACTGATCTGGGGTTTACTTGGTGTAGCCTGGGGGTTGAGAGCGGGTCGCAAAGAATGCTTGATTTCTTAAATAAAAAAACTACTGTGGAACAGAACAAGAAAGCGATTGAGATACTTCACAGAAACAATGTTAATATTTTTGCCAACTTCTTTTTTGGAGGGCCAACAGAGACAAGAGAAGATATCGAGTTGTCAGGTAATCTGATCAGAGAGTCTAAGTTCTCATGGCATTCATTTTCTACATATACCTGCTATCCGGGTAGCGATTTGTTTCAGTTTTGTATAGACAATGATTTATTCCTGGATGAGTATTACTCCATGATGAGATATCCTTATGAGCGAAAAATCCGAGGGGTAGATTATGGCTATCTTTTTAACCGATTAAAAGAATTCGGCCAACACAAAGGTGAACTGCGACAGTATATACCGAGGACTAAACCTTCTATAGAAAAGTCGGTAAAGCGGCTTGAATCCGACAGCAAATCTCTACGCAAAGATACAACGGTTTCTATCATTCTGACAAGTCACAATCGACCCAATTTTCTTGCAGAGGCGATAAATTCAGTATTCAGGCAAACAATATCTGATTGGGAGCTGATCGTTGTCGATGATTGTTCTACCGATTCAAGAGTTTTAGAAGTTTTAAGAGATGCGAAGAAGGACTCCAGGGTAAAGATATTTAAAACCAATTATGATGTAGACAACATTGCTGTGTTATGGAATCTGGCTCTGGATAAAGTTCAAGGCCGATATATTGCTTTTTTAGATGATGACAACCAAAAGAAGGCTACGTTCTGTGAAGAGATGTCTGCGTTTTTAGACAAACATCTTGAATTTGACGCCGTTGCCTGTTTTAATGAAATTATGAAAGGTGATAGGTTGACTGGGGATATTTTCGATGCCCCAAAGCATATCAATAAGCATAATATCTTGGAAAGAAATTATATTGATTCTGGTTGCATGATGGTGAGGCGATCGGTTGTAGATAGGATTGGCTGGATGGATGAAAGATTGAGAACTCATGAAGATTGGGATTATGTCATAAGAATAATGTTGCAAACAAAAGGGTTTGGCATAATAGAAAAGCCTCTGGCTATTTTCCGTTGGCACGATGAGAACAGGCAATATCGGGCAGAAGGTTTGGGGCTTAAGAAAGACGTGAAATTTATTCGGCATGAGAAGAGTTACTCTGATAGGTTTAAGGTTTTATTGTTCCATCAAGACATATCTAAAATAACTCTCTCCCAGGATAACGTTTTGAGGGGAATACATAGTGCATTGTCGAGCTTATCGTGGATACACTGCGATGCAAGGTCAGTAGATATGCTCGATAAAATAGAGAGCGGATATGATTTGATTTTGGTTTTTATGCCTTTCAGCATAGACATTGCTCATATAGCAGGTGTTAAAAGCAAAGGCCAGAAAATGGTGACTTACCAATGCGAAGATCCTCAAGCTCTTTACGTAAATCTTGAGAGAGCTAAGTTTATGGATTATGTGTTTACAAATGATATTTCTGTGCAATCCGAGTATGAAAGAATTATCGGGAAAGGGAACTGTGGAGTTTGCCCATCTGTATCCCTGAATGATATTGATCTTACATTTCGAGATAATATTCCAAAGAAATATGAGGTTATTTTTTATGGTTATGCTTATGATAGCCGCATCAAGTTCGTTAAGGAATTGGCATCAAAATGTAGAGATGGAATCTTAACTGTTGTTGGCGGGAGGTGGCAGGGAAATGGGATAAAGGCACCTTGTCTTGGTGAGTTGTCGGAGCAGCAGTCTATGTCTTTGATGGAAGAGTCAAAGATCGTTGTGTTGCTCAATCGCTTAAATACAGATCTGGGAGGGAACCAATTTGCTACAAAGCCTGAGAGTATTGTTAGGGGATATTTTGAGTGTGGATCAGGCTCTGTCGTTATGCTTGATGATGGACGCAAGCATCATAATGGATTGGATAATGCAGTTGTATTTTATTCTGGTGTTGACGATTTAATAGAAAAAATTAATTTTTATTTATTGAATGCGAAACAACGGGAAGAGATTGGTAGACGGGCAAAAGATAAAGCCTTAAAAAATTTCACTTATCGGAGGCGGGTCGCAAGTCTGATAAATGGAATTCGGTCGATGAGATATTATCATGAGGTAAGATAATGATAATTTCCAGAACCCCTATGCGCATTAGTTTTGTTGGAGGGGGGACAGACTTTGAAGATTATTATAAAATTAATGGAGGGGCAGTTGTTTCTACCACGATCAATAAATATATTTACGTTACTGTCAATCATAAGTTTGATGACAAGATTCATCTTCGTTATTCTAAGGTCGAATGCGTTGATGATCTCAACGACTTGAATCACAATATAGTCAGAGAAGCGCTTAAGATGGTTGGGTTTAAAAGGGGGATAGAGATAGTAATTATTTCTGATATACCATCTCAGGGTTCAGGGCTAGGGTCGAGCAGCAGTCTTTGTGTTGGCTTACTTAAGGCTCTTTACAAATATAAAGGATATGAAATCGCTTCCGATGTTCTGGCAAAAAAAGCATGTGAATTGGAGATAGAAATTCTTAAAGCCCCAATAGGGATACAAGATCATTATGCGGTGTCTTATGGCGGGTTTAACCTTATGACATTTCTACAGTCGGGATGTGTAGAGGTTGAAAACCTATACCAGATTGGCAACAATGAGAAGATACGCTGGTTGAAGGACTCCACAATGTTATTTTATCTAA
>BBPF01000507.1_pt1 | contig 10162 bp, 9 predicted proteins | sample 1343921 | NCBI WGS metagenome assembly BBPF01 (sample SAMD00019090, study PRJDB2971) | groundwater metagenome | isolation source: The Cedars highly-alkaline
GACCCTGACCACCCCGCAAAAATAAGGGGAATCCCCCAAAACATCCCCCTTGCATAGGACCATAGCTTCCCTGTAGGATATAATTTCCTATGCAAAAACAGAAGGGATCTTTAATCCCCTCAAAAAGGAAATCGGCAATTTATCAATTTATCAATTCCCACGAATCGGACTTCCGACTTCAAAATCAAACGTCTCGGTAACTTACGGCTAAAAAAAGAGTCCCGTGCGCATGATTAGGAGGGCGCTCATGCTGAAAAAAACGGAAATACCATAGATAACTAAAACAGTCTGACGATGCGAAAGCCCACGGCTCAGCAGCCGGTGGTGAATATGCTTTTTGTCTGCCTGGAAAATCGGCTTGTGCGCACGGAAACGACGAAAAATGGCAAAACAGGTGTCGAAAATCGGCACACCCAAGACGACGATAGGCACAATGAAAGCAACCACAGTTATCCCTTTCAGCAAACCATAGACGGCCAAGACCGAGATCATAAAACCGAGAAACATGCTGCCAGAATCACCGAGAAAGATTTTTGCCGGAAAAAAATTATAACGGAGAAAGCCAAAAACTGCGCCGGCAAGAGCAATAGACAAAAGCGGTACGGTGGTTTGGCCCATCTGGTGGGCGATTAGAGCAAACGTCAAAAGCGCAATAATGGAAACACCAGCGGCTAAGCCATCCAAGCCATCTATCAAGTTAACAGCATTGGTAACAGAAACTATCCAGAAAATAGTGAACGGCACTCCTAGGATGCCCAAATAAAAATAACCGTTAAAAGGATTACTGATAAGCTGGATCTGAATCCCGGAAATGATTACAATAATGGCAGCAACTGTTTGACCTAAAAGTTTTACTTTTGGCGAAATCCCACGGATATCGTCGGCCACACCTAGCAGTAGAATAACTGTGCCGCCGGCAATCAGCCCGCCCACCCGCTGGTCGTCGCCCAGTAAAAGTGCTGCGGCAGCAAGAAAACCGAGAAAAACAGCCGGTCCACCTAGGCGAGGGATGATCCGATCGTGAATCTTACGCTTGCCCGGCTTGTCCAGAGCTCCAATGCTGAAGGCAAGACGCGAGACAAGCGGTGTAGTAAACAAAGATACTAAAAAAGCGATGCCAAAAAGATAAAGATACTGCTGCATGATTAGTCCCCCTCAGGCAAGTGAACTCGTTTCAGCAAGCTGAAACATCGGGGATTCAGGTGGAGAGTCTACTCCACCTGAATAAAAATTCCCACCTACAGATCCTTAGAGTTGGGGGTCTTAACCCAAAAGAAAAACCAAGATAAAACCCTTTCCCTCTTTTTTTAAAACAACGCAAACCCGTTTTAGGCCTACAGTATGGTTTTATCACAAATGAATGTTTTTTACAACCCCCCTGTTTTACAGCTTGTGTTGTTAATCAGGGATAATGTCACCCCTCTTAAAACAGATATAATGGGAGGATGAAAATTGAGCTTTGTTTAGCAGTGCTTCCTGCCACCGGAAAAAAGCTTTTGCTGCGTTACCGCAAGCAGGAAAACCGGCATAACCGGCAAACGCAAAATACGTTTAGGCTGCTGAATAAGCCTATAAAACCATTCCAGCCCTAACCGCTGATAAAGTAGCGGTGCCCTCCTCAGGCGACCGGAAAGCACATCGAAGGACCCTCCCACAACCATCAGAATTTTAGCGCCGGAGGCCGCCCCATATTTAGCAACAAACAGCTCTTGGCGAGGACTGCCAAGGGCTACAAAAACCAAATCGGCGCCGGAAGCTGCAATGTTGCAGGCAACCTCTCCATCTGGCGCCTGTGGCAGATAGCCGTGAGCCGTTCCCGCCACTATCAGTGAAGGATGTCGCTCTTTTAATTTGGAAGCGGCGGCGGCCGCCACCCCATCTGCGGCTCCAAAAAGAAAAATCTTCTTTCCTTCCGCAGCCGCCAAGGCCACCAACTCCTCCATCAGATCAATACCGGTAACCCTTTCCCTTAGTTGTCCGCCACACAGCCGCGACGCGAGCACAATTCCGATTCCGTCAGGAATCCTCAGGTCGGCAGCAAGCAACGCTGCCAGTAGAGCACTGTTCCGACGAGCAGCCAAACAAATTTCCGGATTGACGGAAGCAATAAAATGGGTACCCTTCTGATTAAGCTTCTCTTGCGCCCAAGACATAGCTTCAGCAAGAGTAACTGCATCGGTAGGGACATCCAGAATAAATTCCTGCATAAGCAGCTCCGCCTTTACTTGAGAATATATGCCAACACACGGCCGGCCCAATGAAGGCCATCTTGACGAAAAGCAAAACTTTTTTCCTGCAGGAGACACCGCAAATGTTCCCGCCCCTGCCAGCTCTCCAGAGCTTGGGCAGTCAACTGGACGACTTCCAACGATCCCGACTCTTCGGCGCTGCTCAAACCAAGTCGCTCTAGAAAAGCGCTAACTTTGCGGTCATAGGCAATACCGAGTAGCGGTACGGAGGCAAGAGTTGCAAAAATCAAGGCGTGGAGACGCATGGCCAAGACTAAGCTAAAAAAATTGAAAACGGCTAAAAGCTCTCTGGGAGCAAGTGGCTCCTTCAGAATAACGGTCTGGGACTTCATCAAGCCGGCTAACTTTTCGGCTGCAGCCAAATCTTCAGGATAATGCATAGGCACAAGAACGGTGACGGCAGCAAGTTCCCGAGCGATGCAGTCGGCGGCGGCGGCAATTTTGCGCAGTGTTTCTGCTTCCTCTTGCCAGGAACGAACAGCTATCCCGACCACCGGCTTATCTGCAGGTAGCGTCTCGGCAAAGGCGGCAGCTCTTCCTTTTGGGTCTGCCGGAGCCAGCAAAAAGGCAGGGTCAACAGTTAAAATCAGCGGAATGCGTCTGACTCCAAGCTTGAGCAACTCATCCAGGGAACCCTGATCCCGAACGGAAATTAGCGAAACGCGGTTAACAATCAGTCTGGTTAGAAGCCGGTTATATTTTTTACGGATAGGCCCGATTCCCTGAGCATAAAGGATAGTTTTTTTACCAAATAAGTTTGCGAGCAAGACAAGCCCCAGATAATAGAGGATGGAGAGTCCCCGGCCAGTACTATCCTGCAAAAGACCGCCGCCACCACTAATCAGCGCATGGGAACCTAAGAGCGCGCGCGCGACAGCCAAGAAATTAGTACGGCTTACAGCATTGACGGCTAGGCGGGCGGCTGTGGCGACAGGTTCAGCAGAGAGGACGGTGAATTGCAGTGTTTCGCCCTGCTCGGCTGCCAGGGAACGCAATGTGGTTACTATGCTTTCCAGAATTGCTTCATCACCGGCATTATTAAAACCATAATAACCAGAGATAACAATCTTTTTCATGACATTTTTACCTTGTCTTCCCAGATTGGGGTGAGCAGGATAAGGACTCCATAAAGAATCAACCCAACCACGACCCCTGTCCAGAGACCATTAAATGAACGGAAAAGAGCGCTGTAAAAGGCGGTCGGCGTAGTGAAATGCATAAAGGTATTAGCCATGGAAACGGGGGCGATGGCGCCGATTACTATCAAGACAGTAGTCAGAGCAGAACGGGAGCCTTTAGCCAGCAAAATCAGGCCCAGCAATGCAGCCGGATAGGCAAAGAGAAACTCCTTAAACCTGGGGCGGAAGACTAATATATAATCCAACAGCTCGCGCAAGCGCAATTCTAAGGCAAGAACAGGGACTCCGGGAACATTCCCGGTGCGAGCCACATAGAAAAACCCGACTGCAGCGAAGATTAAAAAGGCTAACAAATAAGCAAGCTGGAGCGGACGGGAAAGAAAATTGCCAGTAAGGCGGACCAGGCGAATCATCGTCCAGTTTGGGACATTGCAGTAATAAATCCGACTGACTGCCAGCGGGACAAGCACCGCTAGAGGCAGCACATGAACTAGTTTAACACCGCGAAAAAGTGCAGTGCCGCCGGCAAAGTATGGGGTGGAGGGAAGAGCTGCAACCAGAGCGCCTCCAGCAGCCACGAGCAAAAATGTGCGACACATAGTGACTAAAGACCAACTAATCGCGGCCATGTTATCTTTAGCTGGGGAGGGCAATCTGTTTAACTGCTGGCTTACCACAGCCAAAATACTGAAAAGCAGGGCTGCCAGAACAGAACTGAACTGCAAGGCCACATTAACAGAAAAAAGTGGAAACAAGAGCAGTAACCCGGCAAAAGTGCCAATAAAAATGAACCAGAGCAGAGATGTTTCTCGGCGCAAAATAGCGAAAACAAGCAGTGCTGTGGTAGCGGCCAGACCAAGCAGCATCAGCAAGAGCTGCAGCGGTTCATGTCCAGGCAATCTGACAGCCCGAGCCGGCGCTCCCCGATAACCGCTCGTCGCCAAGCTCTCCGTTACGTTTTCTACCAACGCCAGCGATTCGGCTACCGGATTTGCTTCGTCTAGCGGTAGGCGAATATAGACAAGGCGCACACGACGTTCCTGGACAGAGTTTACAATTGACTGGACAGGCCTTCCCGGCTGGTTCTGGTGAATTAATATTGTTTGATAGCCCACAAGGGCTGAGAGTTGGGCAATTCCCGCCGGACGCTTAGTAAACTCAACAATTCCCAGCGCTTGGCCCGACTCGTGGATGGCGTCTGCTGCCGCCGCCAAGTGATCCGGGTAGCCGGTTACTTCCGGCCCATCAAACATAATGGCAGAAAGCAATTTTTTCGGTAGCGCAAGGAATTCGCTCAGCGTCTCCCTTACTGCAGCTTCGCTAGTCAAAAAAGCATTGTCCGGTCGTGGCACCAGCCGCAGCTCGGCTTGGCGCAAAAGAGCCACGTCGGCCGGGTCAAGACCAATTCGTAAGTTTAGCACACGGTCTAAGTATTCATCTATCTCAATCAGGAAAGGCTGTCGGTTGAAGTGGGCACGGACAGGCTTCTGCAATTTAAGCTCGGCTTTACGCACAAGCCTCTGAGCCAATTCCTTATCTTCAAGTAAAAGGTAGGTAGTGCTAGGCTGAATTTGCTTGCCTTCCAAGAGCGGCAGCAGCACGGAGCTGCTCTCCCCGGTCAGTCGCCAGCCATGGATTAGCTGACTACCTGTAACGGCAGTAAGAGCACCCTCATTGAGATACCGTCTTACTTCTGCTTCCCGAATGGCTACAGCCGTCACACCTAAGGAGCGGAGCTGAGCTAGGATTTCTGCCGGCGCAAGCTTAGCTTCCCGGGCCAGCTGCTGTACTTCTTCGAAGTCAACGCTGATTTCCACATCACGCCAACTCCATTCTGCGGCGTCGTTTTGCACAGCGATATAACCACCGACCAGAACACCAACGGTAAAGAGCAAAAAGAGAATTATTTTCATCTTCTATCTCCTGCACATTTATTCAAAATATTTTCAACATAGAAGCAGACTAGCGGCTTTTCTTTTATTGCTGCGAGGATGTATGCGAGATACTTTCTTCTTCCCAAAGCAAATAGCGCCGAACCGTCTCTTGCAGTACAGCTTCGTCCAGCTTCACATAAGACACAGAGTTAACATTGATGTTCTGTCCGGGGAGAGTAACTGTAACTACTTCTTCTAAGTTAAGCATGGCGGCTCGGCGGCTAAAGGCCAGCAGCTGCTGGATCGACATATCGGTACGGATATGACTGGCTGCTTCTTCCAGCAATCTGGGTAGTTTCAGCAATGTTCTGGGACGAAGCAGTTCTACAGAGACCAGCTTGAGAAATTCCTGTTGCCGACGCATTCTGCCAAAATCACCTTCCGCATTGCTGCGGTAACGAACATACTGTAGAGCCTGATCACCGCTGAGACGCTGCCTGCCTGCCCTAATGTTGATGGGATGGTTTGCCGACAAATGAACCATACGGCGAGGCACGTCCACTTCAACACCACCGAGAATATCTACTAAGCTGACAAAGCCGTTAAAGTTGGTAAAGACATAATGTTGCAACGGAACACCCAGCAGTCTCTCCACCGTGCTTTTCATTAGCGAAATTCCGCCTTTATAGCTCATAACATGATTTATCTTGTCCTGACCTCTTCCCGGTATTTCTACTCGGGCATCGCGCGGAATTGAAATCAGAGAAATACGGCCTGTATCTTCATTGACACTCATCACCATAATAGTGTCCGCGCGGGAAGGCTCATTCCCTGACTGGTCGAGACCCAAAAGCAGGATGTTGGTAATGTTTTTCTCCTGACTGGGCTTACTCGTTTGAAGAAGAGCCGAATTGTTAGGAGTCTCGGGATTATCATAAATGCGCAACCAAACAGAGTAGCTCCAGCTTACCGCCGACAACACTCCTAATAAAATAAGTGCAAATGCTAATCTTCGGCCTCTTCTCAAAAAAAAACACCGCCTTCTCTATATACAACGCTATAATTATACTGGATTCGCCACCTTCTGACAATGGAAAAGAAATCATTTTACTTGCAGGGGCTTGTCTGCTTGATTCTCCAGACAAACATCAAGCCTTTAACTTCTCTGCACTTCACGAGCATTTACTCTCCTTTCCGATTGAACATGACCACCTTCGTTCTCGGCATCCTTGCGGTTAAGATTTATACCGGCATCAGCAGCTCTTGTCACCACCAGCTTACGCAAAGCTTCCTTAGCCCGGCTGAGACGTGAACGGACCGTACCAAGCGAACAGTTGAGCATAACAGCAATTTCTTCGTACGAAAGCTCTTCAACTTCGCGTAGCAGTAAGACTGCTTTTTGTTCTTTAGACAAATCATCAAGCGCCTTTTGCATGAATTCACTCAAATGCAAAGCCATTGTCATCCGTTCAGGATCATGCTCGAAACAAGGCATTTCTCGCAGAAACTCCCCTTCTCCTATCTGGAAAGGTTCATCCAACGAAAAAGAAGTGCCCACACGCTGCTTGCGCTGGCCGTTTAGCCAGACATTCACCGTAATCCGATGTAGCCAGGTACCGAAGTCAGCGTCACCGCGAAAGTTTTCCAGGGCACGGTAAGCTCTGACAAAGGCTTCTTGCGCTAAATCCTCGGCATCTGTATTATTGCCTGTCAATCTTTGGGCAAGCGTATAAACCCGCGCCTGGTAAAGATTCACGAGCTGTTCAAATGCTGTTAAATCCTTTTTTTGAGCCCTAGAAACTAACTGCGTGACAGCTTCCATCACTAATCTCCTCTGCCAGCACATTAACTCCTACCCTATGACAGTTCGAGATCATCTGAAAGGGCGAAAGTTCCAGCGTAAGCTTCTTTTTCTAAGTATAGCAAAAATATTCCTCTCTTGCCATGTACAGTTGTAGCTTCAGCCTCCGCCTTACGTTGAAATTGTCTGAAAGTAAATCGGGTTAGTAAAAATCCATGGTTTTTTGTTAATGTAAGTTTCCAGTCGATACGTGCCGGGCTGAGTCACCCTGAGACTCACGTTGCAGCGGGGAATTTCATCAAGAGGCTTGCCGTTATGAATAATTCTGTGACGCACGCCTCCACTAAATTCATGCGGACAATTAATTTGCAGACCGGCATTGTCGGTGAAGGGCACTACTTGACCGAGGGCGTATTCCCGATGGCCATCACTGGCGCTAAAGAGAAAGCCGGCAGGATCAGCGACCCGGCAATTAACGATAAAAGAGCGCCCAGAGCGAAGAGCCTCATAGACTTGCTGCTTAGCCTCTATTAACTTGTTTGAAAGGGGATTCTCCAAAAGCAGACAGTTATTGATCGTGCGAAAAAGAAACTTATAAGGGAAAATAATGCGTCGGATAAGTCCGCGGTGAATTGGCCATGCGTGGGCATCGCTGCCGGCGATCGCCACCAGCCTTCGTTGCCCGGAAATTTGGTCAAAGCGTGCCAGCGACTGAGGACAAGGACCGCTAATAGGACCGTACGGGTTAAGGTAGGCATAGTACAGACCCTGTAGGAGGCTTCTCACTCCGTCACGCCACTGTGAACACCAGTTCCATACTTCCATGCCGGTAAACCCGCTTATATCCCATTTTGACCAGCAAAAATTCTGGTTATTAAAAACGACCGGAGAGCCTTTTTCATAGGGATGAGCGATGAAGCCCAGGCCGTTTTGTCTATTTACGGCATCAATCACCTGCTGAGGGTCGTTGTCGTTGGGTGGGATCTCGGTTGTGATGTCCAGTGCCAAATAATGATGCTTAGCATCGTTTATCTCACTCCCCACCAGGACTAATACATCATCAACAAAATCTTCTTCGGGAAGCCCTTCGAGGCTATTATGGTCTGTGATAATTACATAAGCAAGGCCGGAAGCCTTAGCCGCTCGGGCAATTTCTGTAATAGTGCCGTTACCGTCAGAATAGTTACTATGAATATGAATATTACCCAAGAACTGATACATAGCTTGCCCCCTGCTCAAGTTAATTTGCTGAATTGCCCTCATAATGAGTGTAAGGCAACTATCGAAATTATACCACAAAAACAAATTAAGACAAATAGTTCACTAATCAAACACATGCAGATCATAATTTTCACATGCAGATCATAATTTTGAAAGGCAAATGATGTATGGATTGCGGAAAATGCACACTAAAAAGCAGAGCCGTCCGTAATTGGACGGCTCTGCTTTTTAGTTAGTTTGCTGTCCGGCGGTTAGGGGAAATCAGCGTGTGATTAATCCGTTCCAGTTCTACTAGGGCGCGGCCGGTACCAAGAGCTACGCACGCGATAGGATTTTGAGCGAGATAAACATTAACGCCAGTTTCCCGGATAAGCAGTTTACCAAGACCGTCTAACATTGCGCCGCCACCAGTCAGCACAATCCCCCGCTCAATAATATCACCAGCCAACTCCGGCGGTGTTCTCTCCAGGACACTGCGAACAGATGCAACCACCGCATCAAGAGGCTCATGAATAGCTTCCAGAACGTGTTCTGTGCGGACCATAAATGAACGGGGCAGGCCGGAGAGCAAATAGCGACCACGGATTTCCGTCTCCAAGGAACGGTTCCCGGCTAAAGCAGTCCCTACTTCAACTTTAAGCGCTTCAGCCGTACGCTCGCCAATAAGCAGATTAAACTCCTTACGGATGAAGCGTGCAATAGCTTCATCGAATTTATCGCCGCCCACACGGACAGATTCCGTCACCACAATCTCACCTAGAGAGATAACGGCCACATCGGTAGTGCCTCCCCCAATATCAACCACCATATGACCAGTGGGCAGAAAAATATCAAGGCCGGCGCCCAAGGCTGCTGCGCGAGGTTCTTCGATTAAGAAAGCCTCCCGGGCGCCGGCGCGCATCACTGCTTCCACCACAGCTTTTTGTTCCACACTGGTGGTGGCAGCAGGGATGCAAACTATGACCCTGGGGCGAATCAGTCGGCGTTTATCACAAACTTTGCCTATAAAATAGCGCAGCATCACTTCAGTTATTTCAAAATCGGCAATAACTCCTTCGCGCAAAGGGCGGGTGGCGACAATGTTGCCTGGGGTACGACCCAGCATTTTCTGTGCCGCCTCACCCACTGCCAGAACATGACGGGTGTTTTGCTCAATTGCCACCACAGAAGGTTCATGAAGAACGATGCCTTTGCCCCGCAAATAAACTAGTACGGTGGCTGTTCCCAAATCTATGCCCATGTCGGTTCCGAGATTGATGACCAACACCCCTTTTCAGCCTGTCTCCCTAAAAAGACTTTCTTAGCTTAGACTCAATTCGGCAGTTGGCCGTTTTTTCCTTTATAATTACCATATTTTTTATCAATCACCTAAATATTTCTGGCGAGTTGCCTCACCACCACGCAAATGACGCTCCGCTTTGTTTTTCTCTAAAACCATTTTAATCTCTCGAAAGATAAAGCGGTTAATGTATGGAAGCCGTTCTATTATATCTTTGTGGACTGTAGATTTAGATACACCGAAAATCTTGGCCACTTGCCTGACTGTAGCCCCAGTTTCGAGAATATAATTACTTATTTCCAGGACGCGCTGCTCGATATAGTCCTGCACTAAGCCGCCCCCTTTATGCATTTTGTAAACAATATATGTGCCGGGGGCAATTATGACACAATCTCAATTAAGCAATGAAGGCTAACTAAAGTGAACTCGTTTAAGCAAAGCTTAAACACGCGCTGCTCGATATAGTCCTGCACTAAGCCACCCCCTTTGTGCACTTTGTAAACAATATATGTGCCGGGGGAGCAATTATGACATAATCTCAATTAAGCAATGAAGGCTAACTAAAGCGAACTCGTTTAAGCTTTGCTGAAACATCGGGG
>BBPF01004838.1_pt3 | contig 10104 bp, 10 predicted proteins | sample 1343921 | NCBI WGS metagenome assembly BBPF01 (sample SAMD00019090, study PRJDB2971) | groundwater metagenome | isolation source: The Cedars highly-alkaline
CCTTGCTGGTTGGCAAATGCATGTAATAAATTACAGGGGCAATTTACCTCAGGGGCTTCGTCTGTTGCACAAATGGCTTCCTTGGCTGCCATTACCGGCGACAAGTTATTTGCGAAAGAAATGAATTTGGTTTTTCAAAGACGAAGAGACCTGGTACTTTCCTTTCTCGCAGAAATTCCCGGATTGAAAATGAATAAACCACAGGGTGCATTTTATGTTTTTCCCGAAGTTTCTGTCTTTTTCGGAAAACAATACAAAGGAATTAAAATCGAAAATTCTGCCGATTTAAGTTTATTCCTTCTGGAGCATGCTCATGTCGCCTCAGTTTCAGGCGATGCTTTTGGTGCGCCTGGATGCATCAGGTTTTCTTATGCCACCTCAGATGAAAAGTTGAAAGAAGCATTTCTACGTATAAAAAATGCTTTGGAAATTTTGCGCTGATTTTATTTAAAACCAAATTTAGCGAGCCATTGCTTTTCGGATAATCTGTAATGTGTATCTTATATCCACCGGCTTGTTCATGTATGCGATTGCACCCAATTCTTTTGCAATAATTTCATCTTCTGCATCTTTCTTAGCAGTGAGAATAACAACGGGAAGTGTTTTTGTTAATGGGTTAGATCTTAATTGCCGCAGAACTTCAAATCCATCAAAACGTGGCATCATTAGGTCCAATACCACAAGATCGGGCATTACCTGTTCTGCTTTCTCAAGACCTTCTTTTCCGCTGAATGCCACAAGTACCTCAAATCCTTCATCTTCAAGAATATTTTGCAAAAGAAAGTTATTTACCGATGAATCGTCAATTAATAAAATTTTATGAAGGTGTTGCATAACCGAAAATTTATTTAAAACCGGAATTTTTAAAAATTACAAATTAAATTAGTGACTTCAACTACACTGGCTAAAAACAATATGAATTTTGATTAATACTACAAATTTTTAATATAATTTTGCATTTTTATAAAAAATTAAATTCCGCAAATAACAATGATTATATTCTGTAAGCCTTTTTTGAAAGGGCACCGGTCAACCATAATAAATTTATAAAATGCGTTCATTAACAGCGACAAATATTCAATATCAGAATACATTCATAGCAAACGATTTTCCAAATCAGTAAATTATTTTTAAAGGTAAAAAAGGTAAGGAAGTATAGAATTTACGTTCCGCCTTTGCAGGAAATGATAAATTATTGAATTTATTAATGAATTACAACATAAAACTTTGCCTACAGTGGGTTAACATAAAAATTGATTAATTCTGAAGTCCGGGAAACAGTTAGTTTATGAAATTTTGCAGATTGGATTTTTTTTAACCTGTTATTATTGTTTAAATTGAATAAAGTTTGATAAACTGAATAATTGATATAAGCCACAGAAATTGAATTGAAAATGCAAAAGTAAAATTATGACCAAGTTAAGAAAAAAAAATCGTACAAATAGAATTTCAATTTTTTTTAGGGTTTTGATTATACTGGCATTATTAATTATACTTGCCTCAGGTTTTTTGCTCTATGACATTTACAAAAAAATTTATCAGCCCAATGTCATACTTGAAGAAGGGCAGGCCACCCACTTGTTAATACCCACCGGCGCTCAATTCGAGGATGTCTTAAATATTTTGCAGGAAGAAAGTTTAATTATTGACAGAGGATCATTTGAGTGGCTTGCAGAAAAAAAGAGCTATAAAAATAATATTAACCCCGGACGTTACCGGTTGGAGAGTGGAATGAGCAACAATAACCTTATAAATTTACTTCGCTCCGGTAAACAAGACCCTGTCAGGTTTACTTTTAACAATATTAGAACCGACGAACAATTCGCCGGGGTTGTAGGCCGTCAATTGGAAATTGATTCTGTAAGGCTTGTGAAATTATTGAACGATAAAGATTTTTTACAAGAGTTTGGATATACGCCAGAAACAGTATTAGCACTTTTTATTCCGAATACGTATTTTTTATTCTGGGATATTAGTTATCGGGAATTTTTTGAGCGTATGCTCACAGAGAATAGACATTTCTGGAATGAAACAAGGATTACAAAACTTGAGAAAACCGGATTGGATAAACTCGAAGTTAGTATTCTGGCATCTATTATAGATGAAGAATCCAATAGAATTAGTGAATTACCTGCTATTGCCGGAGTTTATATGAACAGGTTGGGAAAAGGGATGAGGCTGCAGGCCGATCCTACCATAAAATTTGCTCTCGGGGACTTCTCTTTACAACGAATTTTACATAAACACCTTCAGGTCGATTCTCCCTTTAACACTTATAAATATGCAGGATTGCCTCCAGGACCAATAGGAATGCCATCCATATCTGCTATTGATGCTGTTTTGAACTATCAGACCCATGATTATCTGTTTTTTAGTGCAAATGAAGATTTTTCCGGGTATCATCGTTTTGCAAAAACCTTGAGAGAACACAACAGAAATGCAAGATTATACCATGAAGAACTAAATAGGAGAAGAATATTCAGATAAAATAATATAAAATGAGCAAAATCAAATTCGGAACCGATGGCTGGCGAGCCTTAATTGCGGAAGATTTTACAGTGGAAAATGTTGCACGGATTTCGCGAGCCAGTGCGCTATGGATGTTAAACAAATTTAAGGATGAGGATTGTAAAGTTGTTATCGGTTACGATTGTCGTTTTGGTGGAAAAATGTTTGCCGAAACTGCTGCCCGTGTTTTTGCCCACGCAGGGATAAAAGTATTTCTGGCCAAAGATTTTGTTAGTACACCAATGGTTTCCCTTGGTATTATTAAAATCAATGCACATTTGGGTGTTGTTATTACCGCAAGTCATAATCCGCCGGAATATAACGGATTCAAGCTGAAAGCCCGTTACGGTGGTCCGCTTCTTGAAACAGCGCTTAAGAATATTGAAGATCTCATTCCCCAGCAAAATGAAATTCATATTGACTCATTAATTTTTGGCGACTTCTTGTCAAAAGGGATAATTGAGTATATCGATTTGGAAAAATATTACATAGATCATGTCAGACAATCATTCGATTTAAAAGCAATTGAAAATTCAGGATTTAATTTTGCTTTTGATGCAATGTACGGAGCCGGGCAAAATGTTTTGATGCATATTTTGCCAAAAACCAAGATGATTCATTGTGAAAAGAATATTATGTTTGGAGGAATTCCTCCCGAACCATTACTTAAAAACCTACAGGAATTTTCAAATTTGATTAAAAATAACAGGGATATTGACTGCGGACTTGCAGTTGACGGAGATGCCGACAGAATAGCAATGTTCGATAAATTTGGCAATTACATCGATTCCCATCACATAATTCTGCTACTTATCCATTATTTGTTTCATTATAAAAAATTAAACGGAACTGTGGTTACCGGGTTTTCTTCAACCGTAAAGGTTGAAAAATTGTGTCATTATTATGGTTTGGAAGTAAAGCGGGTAAAAATTGGTTTTAAGGATATTTGCCGTGTAATGCTTGAGGAAAATGTTCTGGTAGGCGGTGAGGAGTCAGGAGGAATTGCCGTTTCTTCACACATTCCCGAAAGGGATGGAATTTGGATGGGACTCCTGCTCTGGCAATTTATGACGGAAACAGGTAAAAACCTGCATGAATTGATTGAAGAAGTATATGCTATTACAGGAAACTTTGCCTTTGAGCGTTCCGACTTGAAAATCAACCCCGCTTTGAAAACAAGAATTATCGAACATTGCTCCAATAACAAATTTACCTCATTTGGTAAATTTGTTGTTCGGAATTTGGATACCCTCGATGGCTTCAAATATTATTTTAACGATTCTGAATGGTTAATGATTAGACCTTCGGGAACAGAACCTATACTAAGAACATATGCTGAATCGGAAACTAGTGAAAGGGCAAAGGAAATATTGAAGGCCTGCTATGATACCATTATGAATATTTAGTTAAATAATATTAACCTCCCTTTCAAGCGAGATTTTAAAAACCTTATAAACCGATTGAGAAATTGCTTCGGAAAGTTCCAGAATCTCTTTTCCTGTTGCTTTGCCATTATTTACTATAATTAACGCCTGTTTGGCATGAATTCCGGCATTTCCAACCGTTTTCCCCTTCCATCCGCACTTTTCAATGAGCCAGCCTGCGGGAATTTTGATGTAACCGTCAGAAGCCTTAAAGAAAGGCGCGTCAGGGTATTTACTTTTTAGTTCTTCGAAATCGGCAACCTTAATAACAGGATTTTTGAAGAAACTTCCGGCATTTCCGGTTACTGCAGGGTCAGGTAGTTTTGATTGCCTGATGTTTATTACAGCCTGCCTTACATTTTGTAAAGTTGCACCACCCAATATTCCTACTTCCTCTAACAGGTTTACATAATCAATTTTCAATCCGGCTTTTTTCATTAACCTGAAAGTAACGGAGCTTATCAGGAAGTTGTTTTTTAAATCATGTTTGAAAATACTGCTCCGGTAATCGAAGCGACATTCATTAGTTTTATATGATATAAATTGTCCATCTCTAAGATCAATTCCATGTACAGCCTCAATAACATTGCGAACTTCTGCTCCATAGGCTCCAATATTCTGAATAGGAGCTGCCCCAACCGAACCGGGAATTAGCGACAAGTTTTCAACACCGTATAAGCTCCTGTCAACACAAAATTTTACAAAATCGTCCCATGGTTCACCGGCCGAAGCTTCAATTAGTAAATGGGAATCAGTTTCCCTGTTTATTTTAATTCCACGTAGTAGAGGTTGAATAACCAAACCATCAAAATTCTTTGTAAACAAAATATTACTGCCGCCACCAAGAATTATCCGGTTGAGATTCAGGAATTTGCGAATATTAATAAATTCTTTAATTTCTATGAGTTCCGAAAAACAATAGTAAAAACGTGCATAGGCTTCTATGCCAAAAGTATTGTAGTTTTTCAGGGGAAAATTTTCCCGTACAGGCTGGTTGTTTATTTGATGCATTTAACAAAGATAATAAAGAGTATGCGCTATGCAAAACGATTATGTAGCTTCAATTTCTAAATATGCTTTTGTTGTAATTTCCTTATATAATGCTACTTTTATCCTTATTTTAATTTTCATTTTGTGAAAACAATTATAATTGCTGTTACCAACGACCTTGTAAACGACCAAAGGGTATTAAGGGTTATTTCAAGCGTGAAAAAATCGGGGTACCGGATTATTTTCATTGGTCGCTGTTTGAGGAACAGCCCTGCGGTTAATTCTAAGGATTTTTTACCGGTTCGGTTCAGGTTATTTTTTAATAAGGGCTTTTTGTTTTATGCAGAATTTAATATCCGTTTATTTCTTTTTTTATTGTTTTACAGAGCAAACTTTTATATAGCAAATGATTTGGACACACTGCCTGCAATGTATATGGCTTCAAAATTAAAAGGTGTTACACTTATTTATGATTCGCATGAATTTTTCACCGGCTTACACGAAATACAAGAAAGAAAATGCGTGAAAAAGGTTTGGGAAGGCTTAGAAAAATTTATATTTCCTAAATTAAAATATACCATTACAGTAAATGATTCAATTGCCGGACTATTTTATGCGAATTATGGTAAAAGACCTTTGGTTATTAGAAATTTTGCACATTACAGAAAACCGGGACATACTACTTCTGATCTTCCGTTTAAAACTAATGGCAAGAAATTTTTTATTATTCAGGGAACTGGCATAAATTTCGGTAGAGGTGTTGAGGAAGCCACCCTCGCCATGAAATTTATTGATGATGCATTGCTTGTTATTGTTGGAAAAGGATTGGCTTTACCCGGTATAAAAAAACTAATCCAAAATGAAAGTTTACAAAATAAAATTATCCTAATTGAAACGCTGCCTTATGATCAACTAATACAGATCACGGCCGGTGCAAGAGCTGGAATTTCTTTGGACAAGCCTTTAAGCTTAAATTATTTATACAGCCTTCCGAATAAGATTTCCGATTATGTACAAGCCGGTATTCCGCAGATAGTTAGCAATATACCTGAGGTAGCGAAACTTGTTAACCAATATGGCATAGGAATGGTTTGCCCTAATGCAGAACCTGAGGAAATAGCCCGTTGTTACAATCTTATGCTCAATGATGATGAATTATACCGTAACTACAAGCACAATATTGAAAGCGCTGCTAAGGAACTTTGCTGGGAAAGGGAGGAAAACAAGCTTATTGAATTATATGCAAAGGCTGGCATTCTATTTTAAACACCTTAGCTTTCAAGCATATTGCCTTTTGGTTTGCAGTTCAATAAAACTTATACTTAGCCCATTTCATCTACTAAGGGAAATGTTTTCGATTGAAGATCTTCAATGATTTTATTGTAATGAATTTTCATTAACTTCCTGTTATTCTTGCCCTCAGGTTTATTAATTCGGGCAATATAGTTGTTATAGTGACTTAATAATTCCTTTAAAGTATTATTGAGCTTAGTTTCATTTACCTGCGGGTTAAGTTTCTGATAAACATAAACTTCGGTAATCAATTCATTAATTATATACCTGATATCCTTCTTTAAATTTTTTCTGCTTGCCATGGTTCTTTTTTGAATTTTTAGAAATGCAAAAGTAATGTTTTTCTTTTATCAATACTTAATAATATTAGGAAATGGTATTAAATAGGCTTGCCCGTAGTTTGTAGGAGAGTATCTTAACACTAAACAGGTTAACCATAAACATGAATACTTCCGCGTGCAGAGGGAAGGTAATTCACTCCAAACCATGCGATAAGCAGAACTACAAAGGCAAGCACCAGAATCCACAATGGGATTTTAACAGCCTTGCGGTGAAAATATCTGTAATGCATGTAAACCAGGTACATCAACCATGTAAGTAATGCCCATGTTTCTTTGGGATCCCATGTCCAATAATGCCCCCATGCTTCTTTTCCCCATAAAGCCCCAAAAAGTAATCCAAATGTCAGGAAAGCAAATCCTATGTAAACCATATTATCGGCCAATGAAAGGAGTTCTTTTCTGAAGGTTTTATAATACAGGAGATATAAACCCTTTGCTGCAACAATACTGCTTGCACCAAGCAGGGCATAGGCAAAAATATATACCACAACATGGGGCACAAACCATGGACTTTGCAAGGCCGGCATTAGAATTTTACTGAAATTTTCAGGATAGATTATATTAATCATTATAAATACAATGGTCATAACAACGCTGTAACTCAAAAACCATTTGTAAGTCCATCTTAAGTATGTAGCATAACCAACCATTGGTAAAAAAAGTGCATACCACATTCGGGTTTCTCCCAAAGTGCGCATGGGCGCTCTGTCAAGTGATATCCACAAAAATACAATGTAATAGATAAATATTAGTAATCCGGTTAAAAAGGAGATATTGCCAGCAGTGATTTTCCATTTGTTGTGAGGGGGAATTGAAATAAGCAATACCCCAGCTACCCACAAAATCATCGAAACAATCCCGAAAAAGTTAAAATTTGTATAGTCCATGGCATTTAATCTTTTAAGTCTTTTCCTATCCAGAAAATATAGAGTGAACCGGCAAGTAACAGAAAAATCCCTGTGTAAACAACAGGCAGCCAGGGGTCTTTAATAACTTCCATCACACTTAATTCCGACCATTTACCTTTGGTCTCATCATAGCTGACCTGATACACTCTCCATCCCTCAATTTCAGGCGCTTTATTTACCTCAATTGTTAGATTGTAGGCTTCGGCATTAGGGGAATAAACTTTTACATACGATGCATAACGTCTGGCAGAAGGAACAGTCATTGCAAGTACGCTACTGGGCGAAAGCCAGAGAAATTCACCTTCTGTTGTAAAACTTCCGCAAGAAACCCATCCTTCAATTGTATAGTGATTACCTTGTTGTCTACTAATAAGGTATGCAGCCGGTGGCGAACCAACCTCATCTGAGAATACAAAGCCATTCTCCGTTCTTTTGGCCGATTCCAAATATTCTTTTATCTCGATTTCCCAATCATGTAAAAATATTTTAGTGTTAATGGTATCTAAAGTTGTAATAAGGTCCCTATTGCCATCCTTCATTAATTCACCTGTTTCTGCATCATATAAGGCCAATTTTGGCATATATTTATCTATTGTGAAATCCTCAAGTCGTAAAGCAAAAGGTAATTCTACCCGATTATTTTTGTCATCAATGGCATACCAACAAGTTTCACCCTGAGTAAGAAACATTCTGTATCTTTGCAAATCGCCTGTACCCAAGCTCCCAGCTGCTATTACCAGCCAAAGACCAAAATGATTCATTATAAAACCTATGTTTTTGCCAGTTATGGGCGTTGCTCTTCTCAAAATTACCAGGCTGAGTGAGGTAAGCAAAAATAATTTAGCGATCGCCATTGGCCAGCTGTTTTTTAAATGCGTCAGACCAATAGCTGCAATTATTCTATCATCGCCGCTTTCATCCTGTCGGGTAAATCCGAGTAAAAGGGACAAAAAAATGAAAAGCGCCAGTGAACTAATAGCTGCCTGACTACTGCTGAGCCACGTAACGTAGGGATGTGCGCGGTAAAATATCCACAAAAAACTAAGAAAAACTATAAAACTCAGTCCAAAATACATGTTCATTGGAAATGCTGGCATTTGAATGCCCTTTTGTGGGGTAAGCAATTCTGTAATTAATCCCAGCATTAAAATAAATAATGCGAACAGAAAGCTTTCTTTATAAGTCCATGGTTGTTCCCAAAAATTTTTCATATAAAAATTTAATTTTTAAACATTTTTTGGATTGGTACTCATAAGCACTGCAATTACTAAATATATTATAAAATCGCTTTATAATTTACATTTAATTACGAATTTTAACTTGCCTTGACAAAAATTGAATTTCTGGTTCCAAAAAAACTAATTCTCCAATTTACAAGAACCCCAAACACTCAAATGTATTGAAACTTCTTAACTTCGTAAAAAATAATTTGCAAAAATTACTTTAAATTTTTTGAAAAATAATTAGTTATTTTAAAAATTTATGCGGGCAATTTTAATTTTTAATAAGACACAGGCACTTTGCAAAAAACCGACAAATTGAGCTGAGAAATTAAAATTTTAATAGCTTTTCATGCAAAAGATTGTGCAAAACATAATACAAACTAATTTTTCAAACATTCTTAATATGAAACAGGCACTAAAATATTTTGTAGTTGTTATTCTTGTAATAATTGTTTTACTTATTCTTACTCCGATTTTTTTTAAAGGCAAAATTTCTCTGCTGATACAAGATGAGATTAGCAAAAATGTTAAAGCAAGGGTTGAGTTTACTGATGTTAGACTTACACTTTTCCGAAATTTCCCTGATCTGACAATTTTTGTTAAAAACCTTGGTGTAATAGGGACAGAAGTCTTTGAGAATGACACCCTTGTTAGCATGAAAAATTTAAGGCTCACAGTTGAATTAATGAGCCTTATCAGGGGTGGCAGCATAGGCATAAAAAGCGTAGTTCTTGAAAATCCGGTTTTACATGCAAAAGTACTTGAAGATGGTCGGGCAAACTGGGACATAATGATTGACACGTATGAAGAAGATTCAGTTGCTGTAGCTGAAGAGGAAAGTTCGTTTGTGGTTGCTCTAAAAAATCTTAATATAAGAAACGGAAAAATCGTATATAACGATGCCTCTCTTGCATTTTATTTGTCGCTGGAAGATTTAAATGCACAAATGAAAGGAGATCTTACACTTGATTTTACCACTCTTGAAATTGAATCATCATCAAAAGCTTTTAGTGTAGAATACGAAGGTGTGAGATACATAAATAGAGCTACATTGGAAGTAAATACCATATTGGAATTTGGGCTTGAACGGTTTAAATTTAGCTTTAAAGAGGCAAGTGCAAATTTGAATGCTCTTGAATTGGGATTTGACGGATGGTTTGAGATACCTGAGGAGGATATAGAATTTGACCTAAGGTTTTATTCCAGAAAAACCGACTTTAAAACAATATTATCGCTTATACCTGCAATTTACACCAACGAATTTCAAAATTTGAAAACTTCAGGAAATTTGTCTCTAAAAGGTTTTGCAAAAGGTACTTATGGAGAAACAACATTTCCCGATGTTGGAATTGATTTGCTTGTTGAAAACGGCATGTTTCAGTACCCCGGTTTACCGGCATCGGTTAAAAATGTTTCG
>BBPF01003538.1_pt1 | contig 10086 bp, 13 predicted proteins | sample 1343921 | NCBI WGS metagenome assembly BBPF01 (sample SAMD00019090, study PRJDB2971) | groundwater metagenome | isolation source: The Cedars highly-alkaline
GATGGGGATCGAACCCACGCAACCAGCTTGGAAGGCTGGAGCTCTACCATTGAGCTACACCCGCCTCTGCAGACAAGTGGTGGAGAGGACTGGATTTGAACCAGTGTAGGCGTCTGCCGGCAGATTTACAGTCTGCTCCCTTTGGCCGCTCGGGCACCTCTCCATGCAACTGTTACATTATAATTGGCGGCGCACCTCACGTCAAGCAAACCCTACTGGGATTACCAGCCTACAGCTCTTTTGATCTTTGATTTTTGTTTTTTGATTACTCCCCAGCGGATAGCGGATAGCGGATAGCCACTAACACCTCACGCCTAACAGATCACAAACTACGCCATCCGCTCTAACAAATAGCGCTCTAATTTGCGCTTGACTCGCTGCAACGCGTTATCGATAGATTTTACATGCCGGTCGAGTTCCTCGGCAATCTCCTGATACGACTTGCCGTCTAGATAGTACCTAAGCACCCTGCACTCTAAGTCGCTCAAGAGTTCGCCCATACGACACTCTATGTCCCTAAACTCCTCTTGATGAATCACCAGTTCCTCTGGGTCCGTAATCTTCCCGCCGGAGAGGATATCTAACAGCGTCCGGTCGGATTCCTCGTCGTAGATAGGTTTGTTAAGCGACACATATGAGTTTAGGGGGATGTGCTTTTGCCGAGTTGCCGTTTTTATGGCGGTAATAATCTGGCGGGTGATGCATAACTCGGCAAACGCTCTAAACGATGACAACTTGTCCGGCTTGAAGTCACGAATGGCCTTATATAGTCCAATCATACCTTCCTGCGTAATGTCGTCACGATCTGCTCCTACGAGAAAGTACGACTTAGCCTTAGCTCGAACAAAAGCGCGGTACTTGTTAATTAAATGCTCAAGCGCATACGTGCTCCCTTGCTTCGCTCCTTCGACAATATCCTCTTCCGGCATCATTTCCAAGGATACAGCATCGCGTGCCGGGAAATCCACTAAGCATCGCCTCCAGACTGGGAGTCCATGAATTTCAGAAAATCCATATTAAATTGTACAAGCTCCATTATATACTTGCTTTATGTAGAGGTCAACCCAAGAAATATCTTGAAACGCTTTCCCCCGCTGACTATTGCGTCATTTACCTACTCTGTGCTGTCGCACTATCTCAAACAACACCACCCCGGCTGCCACTGAGGCGTTAAGTGACCCTATCGGCCCCATGGTGGGGATGGCCACTACCTCGTCACAGTTCTCCCTAAGTAGCCGGGAGATGCCTGTGTCTTCGCTGCCAACGATTAGCGCTAAGGGCCAGGTCAACTTAACATCATATACGACCTTGCCGCTAGCCTCTGCACCTATAACGGTAAATCCTGCATCTTTAAGGCGCGCGACATGCTGCGCTAGGTTCGCCACGCGCGCTACCGGCAGATGCATTACCGCGCCTGCCGAGGCTTTAGCTACAGCCGTCGAGAGAGCCGCACTGCGCCGCTTAGGGATGATCACTCCCTGCGCCCCCGCGGCTAAGGCGCTGCGCAAAATCGCCCCCAAATTTTGCGGGTCTTCGATGTGGTCTAACATCACAAGCAAAGGGCGCGGCTCTGCTAAGGCTTTCGCCACGAGGTCTTCGAATTCTACATAGGACTCAACGGCCATGTCGGCTACCACACCTTGATGCGGCCTGCCTTCGCACATCTTGTCCAGAATCCCCTTTTCCGCTTCGACTATGACCACACCCTGCTGCCGCGCGAGTTCAAAAATCTGCCTAATTCCACCTCCGGCCTGCTTCTGCACAAACAACTTATTGATGGGTGCCTTCGCCCGTAGAGCCTCAAGCACAGGGTTACGACCTTCGACTTGGTTCATGTTGACCTCCGTCTAGTTCAGATTTGCTGTAGGGTGTGCCGCAGCTCATTTCGCCTTCACCACAGCCCCGCGCACTCAGGCAGTCTGCCCCGGCTTGGCCAAATACATGCGGCGCGGCAGTTTTAACTAAGCGCAGCATGTCCCATGCTAATGCGCGGATCTCCCATTGCGCCCGCCGGCAACAGCGCAAAGCGAAAAAGTTATAAAGACTCCGAGCATTAAGGGTAGCCACCAATTTCGTAGCACAGGCGTTTGGCAAGACATAGCGCGCGTCTTCCGCAGGCACCTGCGCCAACAAGGACGCGTAGGAGCGGCGGATAGCCTCCATAGCCTCCAAGAACAGAGCCTTAGCTTCCGGGGAATCAGCAATAGCGGGGGGAGTGACAAACAGAAAGTCCTCCATGCGCACATAGCGCTGCGATTGCTGGGAGTACGAGGCTATGCGATGGCGCACTAATTGGTGCGACAGCGCGCGACTTACGCCTTCAATCCCAAACGTAAAGCTGACATGCTCAAGCGGCGACTCGTGCCCGAGCGACAGGAGTTTAGCGACCATCGCCGCTCCCTTATCGCCGTGCAAGCGTCTCTGTATGGTGGCGATGTCCGCATCCGAATAGCACAACCGCGCAGCAGCCGCGACTATCTTGTCAGGCTCCGGTGTGTGCGTAAGCAGCGTTACACGCATGTGTCCCCCTCCTTAAGCAGGCGTATCGCACGGATAATCTCTAGTGCCCGCTCCTCCTCCTTAGCGAGGTAGAGGTAGCCAATTAGGCTTTCGATGCCTGTGCTATGTCTATACTCAGTGACGCTTGCGCTCTTAGGCACGTGGCCGCTCCTGATATTCCGCCCACGCCGTAAGATGTCTTTCTCCTTTTCGGTAAGTAGCTCCGATATGGCGTGAGCTGCCTTAGCTTGAAAAGACGCCCGCACAAAGTGAGCGGTTTCCTGGTGCACTGCACTCATGCGCTTTGGACCTTCGCAGAGCGTCAAAACGCGCATCGCTAACTCGTAATACGCATCGCCAATGTAGGCCCAGGCTGCGGGAGAAAAGTCGTCCGGCGACAGCACCCTCACTTGTACTTCCACCTGACGCCCTGCGGCGTATCCAGAAGCACAATCCCTAGCTGTGCGAGCTCTACGCGAATGTTATCCGCAGTCCAATAGTCACGCGCAAAGCGCGCCTCCTCCCGCCTAGCGATAAGCGCCTCTATCTCTTCGTCAAGACTCCTGTCGACTGTAAGTTCTACTCCCAGCACACCCGCGAGTCTTTGCATCAAACTTAAGGCCAGCTCGGCGTTAGCTATCCCTTTGTGCGCTAGGCCAGTATTGGCATCCCGAGCGAGCTCAAACAGCACGCCCCACGCTTCTGCAGTGTTAAAGTCATCGGCGAGCGCCCCTTTAAAGCGCGCCTCGTATTGGTCAAGGTTTAACATCTCGCCTGCCGCCTGTGGCGCGTTGTGCGCCGACAGCACATGCTCTAACGCGCCGCAGGTATTCCTAAGGCGATTGAGAGCGACAGTAGCGCTGTCTAAGGATGTAGCGTCAAAGGACAGCGGTTTACGGTAATGGGCGCTCTGTAGGAAGAACCGTACAATGTTGCCGGCGTAGCGTTTCAGGATATCGCTTAGTATAAAGAAGTTCCCTTGTGACTTAGACATTTTTTCATCATTGACATTGAGGAAAGCACCGTGCACCCAGTAGCGCGCAAAGGGCTCTCCCGAGCATAGCGCCTCACTTTGTGCCAGTTCGTTTTCATGGTGAGGAAACTGAAGGTCCATACCCCCCGCATGGATGTCTATATACCCCCCGAGCTCAGCGCGCACCATGGCCGAGCATTCAATATGCCACCCTGGCCTACCGTTCCCCCATGGGCTTTGCCAGTAAGGCTCGCCGGCCTTAGCGGCCTTCCAGAGCGCAAAGTCAGCGGGATAGCGCTTCAGCTCGCCTGCCTCAACGCGACTACCCATTACTAAGTCGTCAAGTTTCTGTCCGCTCAATTGGCCGTATGCCGGGAACTTCTGCACATCGTAGAACACGTCACCGCCGCTCACGTAGGCAAACCCATGGGCAATAAGGTCTTCGATAAAGGCAATGATCTCACCGATGTGTTCGGTGACCCGCGGATGCTTGTCCGCAGGCAGAATACCAAGTGCTTTGGCATCCTCAAAGTAGTTCTTTATCTCCTGTTCCACTAACTCATCGACAGTGATGTTGAGCTCCGCAGCTCGAACGATTATTTTGTCGTCAACGTCAGTAAAATTCTGTACGTACGTCACGTCGTAACCAAGGAAACTCAGGATACGCCGAATCGTATCCCCCAAAACAAAAGTTCTTGCGTTCCCGAGGTGAATGCGATTGTACACGGTAGGCCCGCACAGATACATGCTCACCTTCCCCGGTAGGCGCGGCACAAAAAGCTCTTTCTCCCGTTTAAGCGTATTGTAAATTTGAAGCTGCACTGCTAGGCCTCCTTAAGTCTGACTGTGGCGGCGGCATAGCACACGGCTCCTTCACCTGACCCCACATAGCCCAACCCTTCGTTTGTTGTAGCTTTAATGTTGATTTGATTCGCCTCGAGCCCGAGCGCCCCCGCGATGTTACTGCGCATCTCCTCGCGATACGGTCCGATTTTGGGTGCTTCAAGCAGCAGAGTGACATCAACATATATAGGTTGTACTTGGCGGGCCTTAAGCAATACCGCTACTCCCCGCAAAAGTTCAAGGCTATCCGCATCGAGATAGCGCTCGTCGCTATCTGGGAAGTGCTGCCCAATATCGCCTAATCCCGCTGCCCCAAGCAATGCATCCATAACTGCGTGCGTGACGACATCGGCGTCTGAATGTCCAAGCAGTCCCAAGCTGGAGGGGATCTCCACACCCCCGAGAACCAGCCTCCTGCCCGGAACCAAACGGTGTACATCCATGCCCATGCCCACCCGCGTAACACTTGATGCAGAGAAACGCGCTAGGTCACTTGGCGTAGTCAGCTTCACGTTCGCCGGCTCCCCCTCCACTACCACAACATGGTGCCCCCCGCTAAAGACCAATGCAGCATCGTCCGTAGCGGTAATTCCTGTAGCCTGCGCTTCCCTGTGCGCCCGTAAGATCAGCTCGCGCCGAAACCCCTGCGGGGTCTGCACTGCCACCAGCTCGTCCCGCGCTAAGACTTTAGTTAAGTGCCCGGCGCCGGCCTCGTAGACGGTGTCGGTCAAGGGAACGCCGGGGAAACAGGCACCACACTCGCGCGTAGCAGCGAGTACGCGGGCAATCAGCGCGGGCGTTACAAACGGCCGAGCCCCGTCGTGGATAAGGACAAATTCTGTAGTTTGTGGCACTGCGGCAAGTCCTGCGTAGACCGACGCTTGGCGCGTAGACCCACCTGTGACCAGCGTAACCGGCACTGGGCAAACAAGCCCCCTAAACAGCGTTTCACTTCCTGCCAGCACAACAAGGTAGATATCCGGCAAGCCTGCTTGGACAAAAGCCTCTGTCGTCCTTTGGATTACCGCCTTGCCGTCGCGATGCAAAGCGAGCTTGTTGCCAAGCGCCCCCATGCGTGTACTGCTCCCGGCGGCCGTGATAACTACCGCTGTATCCATAAGGCGCTACCGCAACTTGGCAAAAATCATGCGCCCGGCCGAAGTCTGCAGCACCGACGTGACAATAACCGCTATCGTGTCCCCGATGTGCTTCCTCCCTTGTTCCACCACAATCATCGTGCCGTCATCAAGGTAGGCCACGCCTTGCCCAAACTCTTTCCCTTCACGCATCACTTGTATGCTCATCTCCTCACCTGGGAGAACAACTGGTTTTAAGGCGTTGGCTAATTCATTGATGTTGAGCACACTGACGCCTTGCACCTCGCACACCTTGTTTAGGTTATAGTCATTAGTGATTATCTTGGCCTTAAGATCCTGCGCTAGGCGCACTAATTTACTGTCTACCTCGCTCTGGTCGTCATAATCCTGGCGGATAATCTCTACTTTTGCTCCACTTTCCTTCTGAATGCTGTTTAAGACATCCAGACCCCTGCGACCGCGGTTGCGACGAAGCACATCGGCGCTGTCGGCAATGTGGCGCAGTTCTTCCAGCACAAATGAGGGCACGAACAGCGTCCCCTCGAGGAACCCGGTGCGAACAATATCGAGGATGCGCCCATCAATAATCACGCTGGTATCTAAAACTTTGGGTATGCCGCCCTCACTCGACACCGTGGCGCTACGGCGCTGCCCAGGCAAGAGCAGCGCGGCAATTTCATCACTCTTGGTGACGGCAATGCGCAAGCCAAGATAGCCTAGTAACACGTACGCCGCAATCTTAAGGTACCCTCCCACGAGTGGGACAATGTCTAGCGGGCGAGACAGCAAAGTCGCCACAATTAGGCCCACCGTGAGCCCAACTGCCCCCATAACCATGTCTCGCACAGGGATGCGCTGCACGTAATTCTCGGCGATATCGGCAAGACGCAGACAGATGCCCATCAACCAGGGGGAAATAAAAAAGAAAATGAGTCCTCCAAGTAAAGCCCCCATCACGTTGACGCTAACTGCCAGCAGGCCGGTAAATTCCTGTCCAGATAATTGCCCTGCGAACGGCAAGAGCGCGGATGCGAGGCTATACGCGGACAAAGCCCCGGCTAGGACTATTGTCGCGCGCGCGATCTTCCTCCCCATAGGTAACACTCCCTTTCTAACTTAGTTAAATACAGTACTACAAATATAGCACATCTCCAAAAAAGGCTCGGTGAGTCTAGACTCAGGAGCAGGCATTGTGTACTAAGTGCTGCGCAGCCTCCTCGCTGACGTTTTCCACTAAAATAAGCTCACTCACTAGAATCTGCCGCGCCGTCTCGAGCATGCGCTTCTCGCCTGTCGATAAGCCCTTGTTCTTTTCGCGCGTGCAGAGTGTGCTGACCACCTCAGCTACCGCCAAGATACACCCGGTGCGCAGCTTTTCTAGGTTGGCGCGGTAGCGGCGATTCCAGTTGCCCTGTTCCTCGACATGCAGTTGGCGGAGCACAGATAGCACGCGCGGCACCTCACACGGTGCCACTATCTGCCTAAGCCCCATGTGGTCCACGTTGTTCTGTGGAATGTAAACCTTCATTTCCCCAAGTGGGATGCGCATAACGTAGTAGCTTTGCCTGGCCCCCAGTATCTCGCGCACCTCAACCGCTTCAATTACGCCCGCCCCGTGCATGGGGTACACAACCTTATCACCAATACCGAACACTCGCGCCACCCCCTACCCCTAATGTTACCATTGTCTAGGGTAGTAGTCAAGGAATTTAGTATTTTATCATACGACAAAGGCAGGTGTCAACACATAATTTGCCCGCCTGTCGCAGTTGACAAGGCTACCGGGGTGTAAGATAATCTAGCCATACTTAAGAGTTTCATTGAACACTGAAATTCAGGGATTAGGGGTGACTGGCTTGGGAGAGTTCTGCACAGAGTTTCAGCACACCGTAGGCGAGTACCTAGTGAGGCATCGCAGCATCCTTGACGCCTTGACCAAGTTTCAGGAGTCCTGCGCTAGGGTCAACCGCGCAGTAGCCAAGGCCGCCACGACCTGCGGATGCATCGAAATCGACGTGAGCAAGCAGAAAATGCCGGAGAGCTTGCTTCTCCAAGACTTTATGCGAACTTCAAGCACGCATATCGACGGCGAGCTGTGCGAACACTGCAAGGATGTCGTAGAAGCCGAGCTTGGCAACAACCTCTTCTATCTCGCGGCTATCTGTCAGCTCCTAGGATTCGAGCTCAATGATATTGTCACCAAGGAGCGCGAACGCGTCTCGGCACTGGGATTTTTCAAAATGGGGTAGGCGAAAAGCCTACCCCTTACGCTTTTCGCTGCGCGCAGCGCGCTTACTCAGGGCCGCAGCCTTCCTGTGCGTATACTTCACGCGCCAAGCGTGGGGGAGTCTCCGCCACAACATCCCGTGCCATCCTAAGCCCATGAGTGCATAGAGCACGAGCGGAATAAACACAAAGCGTCTGGCAAACCACAAGAGGAGCACCGTCAGTACTACAAAGGCGACCAATAGCCCGGCACTGCGGGGCAGGCTAACGGTCTTAAAGTCCGGGTAAGGCACGCGACTGACCATCAACAAGGCTAGCACCAAGAACATGAGCGGCACAACGAACGGCGGCAACACCTGATAATACAGCGTAGCCGTTGCGGCAATGCCGCCAGCGGCAGTGATGGGCAAACCTGTGAAATGTCCAAGCCTAGATACGGGTTGCGAGTTAAAGCGAGCCAGTCTGATTGCACCGGCAAAAACAAAGGCTGCGCCGGCAGCGTGAGCAAAATACGAGTCCGGCTGCAGAGAAAGCATCAACGCAACGGGTGCGGCTCCGAAAGTCACTATGTCCGCCAGTGCGTCAAGCTCTTTGCCAAAGCTACTGGTGACCTCCAAGAGGCGCGCTAGGCGTCCGTCGACTCCATCGAGAAACATCCCCACAATAACCATAAACGAGGCTAGCCGCCACTCCCCCGTCTGACTTAGGTAAATGGCCAACATGCCGAGGTACAAATTGCCTAAGGTAAAGGCCGAAGGGACATATCTCCTAAACCATTGCGCCACGCCTAATCACCCCTATCACCGTTTCTCCCCCTACCACCCGCGCCCCCTGCTTAACCCGCATCTCGGTTTCAGGCGGCATAAAAACCTGCAGGGACGAGCCAAACTTCATAAGGCCGAATTTCTCGCCCCGCTGCAGCTCTTCCCCTACCTNNGCCCAGCATACTACCCTCCGAGCCACTATGCCGACAATCTGCACAAGCAAACACTGCGTCTCGCTGTTCTGCACGACTAGGTAATTGCGTTCGTTAACGGACGGAGCGTCGGCCAGATATGCCGGCCTAAACTTACCCTGCCTATGCTCTACTGCTTTAACTCGTCCCCTAATGGGTGAACGATTGACATGTACGTCTAGGGGGCTTAAGAAGATCGTTACCATCTGTGCCGAACCGCGGAAAAGATAAGGTTCGTGTACAACATCCACCACTGTGACTCGTCCGTCAGCCGGAGCCAGAAAGTCTATTTCTCCCGCAATTTCAGGCGGATGGTCGCGTTTAGGGTCGCGGAAAAAGTAAAGGAGAAAGCCAAGTCCAAACAGCGGCAAGCTGAGGAGCAGCGGGTGGATAGCAAAGAGCGCTATCGCCAGCACCGCTACAATGGCTATGTAAGTACGTCCTTCCGCCAGCAGTAGTTTCAAGCGGCACCTACTCCTTATCTAGTCGGCAGACCTGAGATAGCGCTAGGTTTGATGTCTCAGGTTAAAAACCTGCTCTTCAAGCCTTTCTAAACCGTTCTTAACCGCCCTGGCGCGTACTTCGCCAATGCCTTCAACCTCGTCTAGCTCTTCCACTGAGGCATGCAGAATGCCTTGGAAATCTGTAAACGCCGCGACCAGATTCTTAATCACTGTTTCCGGCAGACGCTGAATCCTGCGCAGCAAGCGATAGCCCGCCGGAGCGATGGCTTGGTCTAGCGCATTGAGGCTGACGCCGTGGCCAAGTATGCGACAGACGTTAATCGGGTCTAGCATATCGTCCAGCGTAATCGCGCCGAGCTGAATCCTGATCTCTTCTATACTGCGGCTATCCCCGCTCTGTCGGTAGTCCTGGATCAGGAGAATCGTTTCTTCTTCTACGTTACGCGTTAGTTCAGTGAGCTGCAACCCAAGCAGCCGACCCTCTGTGCCCATCTCTACAAGGTGACGCCTGACCTCGCTCGCGCCGCGCATTACGAGCTCAGCGCGATGCACCGCCGACACCACATCAAAGACTGTCACTGTATCCTTAAACTCCTGTACGGACAGCTCAGCCAAAATGCGGTCTAGCGCCTGCTTGTACTTTTCCAGCGTACCAATGGCCTGATGGGCCTTAGACGTCAGCTCGGGGAACTCGCGCAATATGTAGCGAATGGATCCACGGTAAAGAGTGATAATGGAACGCCGCTGTGAAATGGCGAGCACAATTTCGCCGGTGTGTTTAGCCGTTCGCTCCGCCGTCCGATGCCTGATCCCGGTCTCAGCCGAGGGGATAGTCGCGTCGGGCACCAGTTCGGCATTAGCGTAAAGAATGCGCTTGGTGTCCTTGTTGAGGATAATTGCTCCGTCCATTTTGGCCAGTTCATATAACGCCGCAGGGGTAAACTCGCAGTCCAAAGCAAACCCGCCGTCTACAATAGCCATCACCTGCGGCGAGTCACCAATGACTATTAGCGCCCCCGTTCGGGCCCT
>BBPF01003553.1_pt2 | contig 10076 bp, 8 predicted proteins | sample 1343921 | NCBI WGS metagenome assembly BBPF01 (sample SAMD00019090, study PRJDB2971) | groundwater metagenome | isolation source: The Cedars highly-alkaline
AAGTCTTTGGGCGAAAAAATCGAAGGACGGCAGTTTCTTATGGTTGCCGTTAGTGACGCATATGGCGGACTCTGCCGCGATTGCGCAAAAGTTATGGAATCGCTGGTTATCCGGTGGCGTTAAACAGGCGATCGAAGCCGCGAGTACTCAAACTGGATGCGTGGAACGTCTGTTTGTGTTTTTGTCGGCAACACATGACCTCGGCAAAGCAACGCCAGTTTTTCAAACAAAAAAGTCTGCATACATTAATTTGGATAACTTGGCGGCAGAGCGTGTTCAGCTGACCGGGCTTCCGCTGAAGCCGGCATCTTATTTTTCACGCGCGTCTAAAACTCCGCACGCTTTGGCAACACAGCTCCTACTGGAACAAGCCGGATGCGATAAAAGCATTGCCGTAATCTTAGGCTCACACCATGGCAAACCTCCGGACAATACTACGCTGGCTAATTGTGGTATTGGTACATATGCGGAAAATTTTCATCTGGGGAAAGAAGGCAAAGATGCGTGGGTTGATGTTCAGCGGGAATTGCTGGACTTTGCGCTAAAGCTATCAGGTTTTTCCTCAATTAAGGAAATTCCACGTCCAAGCATGGCAGTGCAAGTATTACTGAGCGGAATGGTTATCATGGCGGACTGGATTGCCAGTAGCGAAACATGTTTCCCTTATATTAGCATGGATGACGTGCAGCTGCCGGACGCAAAATTACGCGCTGAATTTGCATGGAAATCGCTGAAGTTGTGTCCTCCTTGGGAAGTGGGTAATGCGTGGATGCGCTCTGATTTATATCAAAAACGTTTTAACTTTACATCAACCGCGGCACAACCTCTTACCGTAAATACGGCATCACCTCTTAGAGCAAATACGACACAAGTTATTACGGCACAAGTGGCTGCCGCTATACAGTCACCCGGCATTCTTGTTCTGGAAGCACCGATGGGAGTGGGCAAAACGGAAGCCGCGCTGGTTGCCGCCGAAATATTTGCCGCTAAAGCAAAACGAAAAGGCGTGTTTTTCGCTCTCCCGACACAGGCGACCTCCGATGGAATTTTCCCGCGCATCTTGGAGTGGGTTAAGCAACTGGATTCGGATGACTTCCATTCCATGCGCCTGATGCATGGCAAAGCAGAATTTAACGACACATTTCAAGCTCTGGCAGATGAAGCAAATATTGACGAAGAAGAAAACGACGGCGTTATAGCACATAAATGGTTCGAGGGACGAAAGAAAGCCATGCTTGACGATTTTGTCATAGGAACAATCGACCAGCTTCTGCTTGCCGCATTAAAACAAAAACATGTAATGCTGCGCCATTTGGGCTTAGCCAACAAAGTCGTCATCATTGACGAATGCCACGCCTATGACGCATATATGAGTCAGTACCTAAACATGGCGTTAAGCTGGCTCGGTGCGTACCATGTGCCGGTGATAGTGCTTTCCGCAACGTTGCCCGCCAAAAAAAGAAAAGAGGTCATCGATGCCTATCTGAATATTAATTCCGCACAGGAAGCTCCGTCAGACCCTTTGGGAAGGAGCAGATACATACAAAAACAGGCGCCGGAGTGGATTGCAAGCTGTGATTATCCGCTTATCACTTTCTCGGATGGCATTAATGTCAGCCAAAAAGCGATTCCAACAGATGGTGTTATCCGGAACGTACAACTGGAATTTATTTCAGAGGATCTGCTTTTGGAGAAGTTGGAGCATTTGCTCTCCGGCGGTGGCTGCGCGGGGATTGTAGTTAATACGGTAAAACGGGCACAGGAATTAGCAATGGTCTTACGCGAGCGTTTCGGCAAAGAGGTGGTGCGGTTGTTACACTCCCGTTTTCTTGCGCCGGATCGTGCCAAGAAAGAGAAAAAGTTGCTGGAAGAGCTGGGGAAACCGGGCCCAGGCAAACGGCGCCCGAACAAATGCATTGTCGTCGGCACACAGGTGCTGGAACAGTCTCTTGATATTGATTTTGATATTTTGGTTACTGACATTTGTCCGATGGATTTGTTGCTGCAACGCATCGGCCGCTTACATCGGCACGAGAGAACCCGCCCGGAAAAACTTCAGGCAGCACTTTGTCTGATTACCGGTTTAGACGGGGATGCTTTTGAAGCGGGTACGGAGGCGATTTACGGCAAGTATTTGCTCATGCGCACAAAAGCGTGTTTGCCGCAACGGCTTGTCCTGCCGCAGGATATTTCAAAGCTGGTGCAAGATGTTTACAACGACGGCTTCCACCCTTTACCTGAATCACCTGAGTATTTAAAATCGGTTACTGAACATAAAGAGCGCATAAAAGACAAGGAAAAACGAGCCAAGAATTTTCGTATTGGCTCTCCTTGGCCGGGAGGTGATTTAAGGGGTTGGCTGAATACGGACGTTTCGGACAAGAGCGGAGAGGCTGCCGTCCGTGATGGCGATGAATCCATCGAAGTGCTGTTAATTCAGAAAAAAAGCGACGGCAGACTGTATTTGCCGCAGTGGATAGAAAATGGACACCAGCTTGTGCAAAACGAAATTCCCTGCGGGGAAATCGCGCGTGCTCTTGCCCGTTGCAGCGTCCGTTTACCCGCAGTACTTTGTGCTCCCTGGACGATTGATAACACCATTAAGGCATTAGAGGCCATTAACGGTGACCAGCTTTCCGAGTGGCAAAAATCGCCATGGCTTGCTGGTGAGCTATTTCTACTACTGGATGACAACTATTCGGTAAACCTTTGCGGTTATCGTCTGGTCTATGATCAAGACTTGGGATTGCTTTATGAGAAGGAGGAGAAGCCGGATGTCTAAAAAGGAGTTTAACCTGCTGGATGAGCCGTGGATTCAGGTAATGGATGCGGATGGCGCGTTGAGAGAGGTTTCATTGCTTGAACTGTTTCGTAGTGCGCCGCAATGGCGAAGGTTAGCCGGAGAACTGCCGACGCAGGACGTGGCGGTGCTACGGCTGTTGCTGACCATTCTACATGCGGTGTTTGGCCGGTATGATCTTGACGGAAATTATGCCCCACCGTCGTCGCCCGCTGCCGCACAAAATCGCTGGAAAGCGCTATGGGATCTCGGTGAGTTTCCCGTAAAAATCATAGAGGATTATCTGTTGCACTTCAAGGACCGCTTTTGGCTCTTCCACCCGCAACACCCGTTTTATCAGGTGGCTGGTCTGGACAGAGCAACCGACTATACCGCCGCCAAGCTTAATGGAGAGTTGTCAGAAAGCGGCAATAAAACCCGCTTATTTCCCCAGCGTTCGGGGGGTGGCAAAGGCAAACTGAGATATTCTGAAGCCGCACGATGGCTGCTGTATGTCAATGCGTTTGATGATACGTCAGCCAAACCGAAAGAGAAAGGACTGCCAAGTCCCGGTGCGGGCTGGTTGGGAAAACTGGGGCTGATTACTGCGGTCGGCGACAATTTGTTTCAAACACTCCTGCTCAACCTGGTATTTCTTAAAGACGGGGGTGACGAGCTTTGGGGCACAGAAATGCCTATTTGGGAGCAGTCGGTTAAGGCAGGTGAACGAACCAAAATTACCATACCAGATAACCCTTCTGAACTCTTAACCTTGCAATCCCGCCGTTTGCTGCTCAGTCGTGAGGCAGATTCGGTTATCGGGTACGCGCTTTTAGGCGGTGACTTTTTCCCAGAGGAAAATGCTCTTGCTGAACAAATGACTGTCTGGAGAAACGCGGCAAAAAAAGAAACAGCTTTGCCGGAGTACCAGCCTAAACGCCACAATCCTGCGCGTCAGATTTGGAGGGATTTTTCCACACTTATCGCTCCGGGAGAGGGCAGGCATCGTTCAGGAGTCGTTAGCTGGCTTGCCCGACTGAAAGCGGAGAATCTTATTCCCCGTCCTCATTTTTGTTTTCAAACCGCCGCTGTTAAGTATGGTGACAAAGATTTCTTTATTGACGATGTGTTCAGTGACTCGATTTCTCTTAACGCAGGGTTATTAACCGCCTTGGGTGCGGATTGGGTCAACCGTATTATAGAAGAGCTGGAGACTACGGAGAAGCTTACCAGGCAAGCAGGACGGCTTGCGCAAAACCTTGCCAAGGCAGCCGGTAACGCAGACGGAAATAAGCAAAAAGAAGCTGCAATAGAACAGGCGTATTTTCGCCTGGATATGCCGTTTCGCAAATGGCTGGAAGAAATCGACCCAGTGCGGGACGAGATGGTTACAGTCTGTGATCAATGGTGGGAGCAGGCAAAAAGTATCGTTCGAGGCTTAGGCAAAGAGATAGTAGAACAGGCAGGGCCGCAGGCGTTTGTCGGTCGCACCATAAGAGAAAACAAAAAGGAGCAGCGTTATACCACACCGGAAGCATTTAATCAGTTTTTATATTACACATCAACCCGTGATGCGCTGAAAGGAGATGTGGCGTCGTGGCGGAGTGCCACCAAAAAACCATCAACCCGCAACGCACTGAAAGGAGGAGGACAGAATTGACCAGTCAAGCAAAACAGGCAAGTTGGTTTGTAAAACGGAAAATTGCCTGGTTAAGCGAGAACAAAAATGAATCCGCGGTCAGGGCAACGCTGGCAAGATTACGGCGTGGCATCGGCAAAGCACCTGGCAGCCTGCCGGATCTTTGGGATGTAACACTAAGCGATCTGCCGGAAGCATTGCATGGCAAAAGCGAAGATCCGACACACGCTGAATGGGCGGTACATTCGGCGTTGACCCTCTATGCCCTGCACCAGCAGGGGAAAGACATAAAGAAGCAATGCATGAACAGAGAAGAAAATTTTCTCGGCACTGCTGTCCGGAAACTGGCCGAGCATGACAAAAACAATGAAGACGCTGTCAGACGGCGTTTTCACGCGGTTGCCGTATCGGACAGCTTCGAGCGATTCTCCTGGCAATTACGGGGATTGATTCAGCTGCTAAGGGCTAAAGACATCCCGCTGGATTACCCCGCACTGACGAAAGATTTGTATTGGTATCAATTTCCCGACAGGCGGGATAGTATTCGCCTGAAATGGGGGCAGGATTTTTACCGCTCTGCTAAAAAAGAAGAAACAAGCGGCGAAGCTCAATAAAAAAGAAGAGGAGAATAATAATAATGGAAAACAAGAGAATTTATGTGGATGTGCATGTTTTGCAGACGGTGCCACCGAGTTGCGTCAACCGGGACGATACGGGCAGTCCCAAGACCGCTGTGTACGGCGGCACGACACGCGCACGCGTTTCATCGCAGAGTTGGAAGCGAGCCATGCGGGTAATGTTCAGGGAACTATTACCACCCGAGATGATAGGAGTGCGCACCAAAAAAATTGTCAGCATGATAGCGGACGAAATTCGTAAGCTTGATACCAATGCTAACGCGGAAGCACTGGCACTGAGTATCCTGACAAATGCCGGGCTTAAACTTAGGCCGCCTAAAAAGGGAAAAAAAGGGATTGAAGAATTAGAAGAAACAGAAGGGGCAGAAGGAACAGGCGCGCTATTTTTCCTGAGCGTTGCGCAGGCAAAGGTGTTAGCGAAACTGGCGGCGGAAGATCCTGAAACAACAAAAGAGAAGCCATCAAAGGAAGCTAAGGAAAAAGTGCAAAATGCACTAAAGCAGTCTCCCAGCATAGATATCGCGTTGTTTGGGCGCATGGTGGCGGACGACCCTTCGTTGAATACGGATGCCTGCGCCCAGGTGGCTCATAGCATTTCAACGCACAAGGTTAGTAACGAATACGACTATTTCACTGCCGTAGACGACCTTTCCGAGGAAGATAGTGCAGGTGCGGGACACCTCGGCACGGTGGAATTCAATTCGTCAACTCTCTACCGCTATGCGACAGTCGCAGTACATGAACTGCACAAGCAGTTGGGGGACGATACAATAGGCGTGGTGAATCAATTTGTCCGTGCCTTCGTGTGTTCTATGCCGACTGGGAAGCAGAATACTTTCGCCAATCGCACCTTACCGGATGCGATATTAGTTACACTGCGGAAGGATCAGCCGGTTAACTTCGTTGGAGCATTTGAAAAACCGGTGCCAGCCAGTGATGAAGGCTATGTAGCTGATTCAGCAAAACGGCTGGTTACCCATGCCACGAGTATTTATAAAAGCTTTGCCAAAGAGCCACCGCTATCGCTGGTAACCGGTGACCTGCTTTCCGAGCTGGGAAGCATCCAGCATCTGGATGGGTTGCTTGATTCGCTTGTAGAGGGGCTTCGCAAATGCCTGGCGAATGGTGGGGTTCGGCAATGAGCACACTGCTTTTGCGTTTGGCTGCACCCATGCAATCATGGGGTGTGGACGCGAAATTTGAGCGGCGCAATACCGAACGCCTCCCCACTAAAAGCGGTGTTATTGGCTTAATCGCTGCGGCATTGGGGCGGCGGCGCAACGAAAGCATAGATGACCTAAGTGCCTTGCGCTTTGGTGTGCGTGTTGATCATGAGGGGACACTGCTGCGCGACTACCACACAGCAAAAAGAGAAAGCAGCAAGGATCCATATGTCACTAACCGCTACTACCTGTCGGATGCAATCTTTCTGGCGGGTCTGGAGGGGGATGGGAAGCTTTTGTCAGACATCAAACAAGCTTTGAGATTCCCTGTATTTCCGCTTTTTCTGGGACGTCGCTCCTGCCCGCCGGAAGGCCAGGTTTTGCTTGGCATTCGTGCAGGCAAAACCTTGTTGGATGCTTTGCGGGAGGAACCGTGGCTGGTTAGCGATTGGGCCAAGAAAAAAGAGCCTGCCCAAGCCCGTTTGCGTATTGTGACAGACGCGGGGGAAAAAGACACGGCTATTTATTATCAGCGTGATATTCCGGTTTCTTTTGACCAGACCCACCGCAGATTTGGATTTCGCCGTGTTTTTGAACCCGGTCCAATTATAGTCCCCAATTCGCACAGCCGGCGCATGTTGTCGGATGGAGCGACTATGCACGACCCCATGGCAGAATTAGGGAAGGGGTAGCCGATGTATTTATCCCGCATACCGCTTAATGTAAAACTAAGAGATACGATGCAGGCGCTTGCTTCGCCATATGTGTTCCACAGCGAGGTGGAGTTAAGTTTTCCGCGTAGATTGGACGAAGAGCGCAAGCGTATGCTCTGGCGTGTGGACTATTTGGGAGATACGTGTTATTTGTTAGTGCTCAGTGCAGAGTTGCCGGATTTTCTGCATATTGCCAGTAAATTCGGTTATGGACACTGGGAGCGGAAGAACTATAACCCGTTGCTGGCCCGGCTTCAATCGGGCCAGATCTGGCGGTTTCGCCTGCGAGCCAACCCCATACAAAGCAGCTTTACAGAAAAGAACGAAAAATCAGGACGCGGCAAAGTCTTTGCCCATGTAACACAGCAGCAGCAAAGACAATGGTTAATTGGTCGGGCGCAGGCTTGCGGTTTCTCGCTGCATGAAAATGCATTCGATGTTGTGCATACAGAGTGGAAGAAATTCCACAAAGCAAAAAGAAGCAGCCACGAGGTTATTCTACGCATAGCTGACTTTGAGGGAATATTGACCATATCTGATGCAGAATCCTTTAAGCATACGCTACTGTCTGGGATTGGGCGGGCGAAAGCGTATGGTTGCGGGCTTTTGACGCTTGCGCGTTATCGTTATAATGGTGGTCACGATGAGTAACTTGCCAGGGATGGAAAGACCAAAATTACAGATGCTGCCAACTATTCGGGACAGGCTGTCGTTCCTGTATCTGGAGCATTGCCTGATAAGCCGGCAGGATGGAGCTATCACCGTCACAGATGCACGAGGAACGGTTTGCGTTCCGGTAGCGTCACTCAGTGTGTTGTTATTAGGTCCCGGCACGAACGTTTCCCATCGTGCAATGGAGTTAATCGGCGATGCGGGAACCAGCGTCATTTGGGTGGGAGAACATGGTGTGCGTTATTATGCCCATGGCCGCCCGTTGACACATTCAGCGCATTTACTGATTCGGCAAGCAGAGCTCGTTTCCAATGTACGGTTGCGAATTGCTGTTGCCCGCCAGATGTACCAAATGCGGTTTCCCGACGAAGATGTTTCTACGCTGACGATGCAGCAACTGCGCGGACGGGAAGGTGCGCGAATTAGAGCTGTCTACCGCCGCGTTTCCAAGCAAACAGGTGTTCCTTGGAATAGGCGGGAATATGACCCCGATAACTTTGGAGGCAGTGATGCAGTTAATATGGCGCTGTCTGCTGCGCATGCTTGCCTGTACGGCGTTCTTCACAGCGTAATCGTAGCCCTGGGATGTTCGCCCGGTTTGGGCTTTGTGCATACTGGGCACGAGCGATCCTTTGTATACGACATCGCCGACCTCTATAAGGCCGACATTACTATCCCTGTTGCGTTTGAAACTGCGGCAAAAAAGCCAGATGATATTGGTGCCGTTACCAGACGGAGAGTGCGCGACGCAATTTCCGACGGGCGTATTCTGGAACAAGCTGTCAAGGATATACGACGGTTACTTCTTGGCGACGCGGTAGCAGATGAGGAGATTGAAACAGATGTTCTTCATCTTTGGGATGAAAAAAAAGGTCTTGTTTCGCACGCAGTTTCCTATGGCAAAGAGCTTGACGAAGCTGAGGCGGAAGTGTTGGTGGACGGATACGGTACGATCCTCGAGGATGAAGCATGATTGTAATTACACTGACAGACTGTCCTCCTGCGCTGCGAGGCGATTTGACTAAATGGCTGCAAGAAATCAACACCGGCGTATACGTTGGACAAGTAAGCGCAAGGGTTCGAGACGAGATATGGAAACGGGTGAAAGATAGTGCCAAGTCCGGCAGAGCGACGCTAGTGTTTAGTACAAATAACGAACAACGCATGGATTTTCGCGTCCACAACACTAGCTGGGAACCAATTGATTTCGATGGGCTGAAGCTAATGCTGCGACCTAGCCCTGCGCGCGTTAAAAGACTAAGCGAACTGCGAATGGGGTTTAGCAATGCAGCCAGAATGCGTAAAGCAAAGGAGATGTCACGAAGAAAGAGCGCTGCCAAGCAGTTGCCGGAACGGTACATTGTTGTAGATGTGGAAACGACGGGCTTATCGGTAGCGGAACATGAAATTATTGAAATCGGCGCAATTCTGGTAAATGATCGTCAAATCGAGGGAAAGTTTCACTCCTTAGTGAAAATAAAGGCAAAGATTCCGCAATCCATTACAACGCTCACCGGTCTTTCTGATAAAATTTTACAACAGGAGGGAAGAGAACTTTCCCAAGTTCTAACGGAGTTCCTCGTGTTCGCTGGTGACTTGCCTGCGATTTCGCATAATGCAGAGTTTGATTACGGATTTTTGCGCGCTGCCTGCGAGAACTGCGGCTTGCCATTATTCTCGAATCAATGCATAGACACTCTAGCACTAGCCAGACGCTTAGTTGAAAACACAAAAAACTATAAGCTGGAGACACTTCTCAACCATTTTGGAATTGAGGTGAGCGGTATGCACCGCAGTACGGAGGACTGCTTGTCCACGAAACATCTTTATGAAAAACTCATTGAAATTAAACTGTCCAAGAATTAGAAACCCGCTAATTATAAGAGAATATTTAGTCTGTTCCCCGCACATGCGGGGGTGATCCAAAAATATGACCAACGCAGTCGAAGGGTATGAACTGTTCCCCGCACACGCGGGGGTGATCCCAAAGCAAAGAATACTGTTACTTCACTCCGGAACTGTTCCCCGCACACGCGGGGGTGATCCTGCGGAAATTACTTGGGATACGCGGGAACGGCGCTGTTCCCCGCACACGCGGGGGTGATCCCTCTCGTGCAGGTAGCTCAGGCATCTTGGCCAACTGTTCCCCGCACACGCGGGGGTGATCCTTTATCAGCGAAACGCTGTGCGGCGAGGACAAGCTGTTCCCCGCACACGCGGGGGTGATCCCTTAACGACCTGGATTGCACCGCCTGCAGGTAACTGTTCCCCGCACACGCGGGGGTGATCCTGTTGGGCTTGGTGAATCGCTGGAACTCTATATCTGTTCCCCGCACACGCGGGGGTGATCCCGGGGGTATTGGCGCTACTACCGGCAAGTCCCGCTGTTCCCCGCACACGCGGGGGTGATCCGGTCAAGGAAAATTGGCTACCCCGGAGTAGTTACTGTTCCCCGCACACGCGGGGGTGATC
>BBPF01002645.1_pt2 | contig 10051 bp, 9 predicted proteins | sample 1343921 | NCBI WGS metagenome assembly BBPF01 (sample SAMD00019090, study PRJDB2971) | groundwater metagenome | isolation source: The Cedars highly-alkaline
TTGCATAGGTTCTTTTCATCGGCGGGGTAATGCTTTTCCCACAACACTTTTGGTATCACTCCAAACATTGCTCCTCCGTCTATCTTAAAGTTTGTAATTTCAAGCGGGAAAATTTTTTTCATTACAGAGCTTTTTTTGATTCTGACTTAATAAAATATGAATAATTGTTATGCTTTTTACTAAGGAATACATTATTAAACGTTAATTTTCAATCTGTTGATGAAAATACTTTGTCGGCGGTTATTAATTGAACTGCTTTAACAATACCATCTTCATCAAAACCACACTCTTTATATAATTCTGCGAGAGTTCCCTGCTGAATAAATTTGTCGGGTACACCAAGCCGAATTATCTTGGCATGATAATTATTGTCCGCCATAAATTCCAGGATCAAACCTCCAAACCCTCCCGTTAGTACTCCGTCTTCTATAGTTATAATTCGGTCGAACTGTTTGAAAATTTTATGCAACAGATTCTGGTCAAGCGGTTTTACAAAACGCATATCGAAAAGTGCTGCGCTTATGTTCAAATAGCTTAAACGGTTGCATGCAGCTGCTGCAAAATTTCCTACATGACCAATACTTAATATTGCCAAATCGCTACCTTGCCTAATTATACGACCCTTTCCAACAGGAATTTCTTCAAATGCATCTCTACAGTTTATTCCAACCCCTGTACCCCTTGGATACCTTATAGAAAATGGTCCTTTGTTTTTAAGTTGGGCAGTAAACATCATATTGCGTAACTCTGCTTCATTCATGGGAGCTGCTACAGTCATATTCGGAATGTGCCGCATATATGCTATATCAAATACCCCATGATGTGTTGGGCCATCTTCCCCGACAAGGCCTCCCCGATCGAGGCAAAAAACCACATTAAGGTTTTGCAGCGCTACATCGTGTATTACCTGATCATATGCTCTTTGCATAAAAGAGGAATAAATGTTGCAAAACGGAATAATTCCTTGAGTGGCGAGTCCGGCTGAAAATGTTACAGCATGCTGTTCTGCTATTCCAACATCAAAAGCACGTTCGGGTATTTTTTCCAACATCAGGTTCAATGAACAACCTGTTGGCATTGCCGGGGTAATGCCAACAATCATGGGATTTATAAGGGCTAGTTCAACTAAGGTTTCACCAAAAACATCCTGGTATCTTGGAGGTTTTGTCTTATCTGGCTGGGTATTTAACAGGGCTCCGGTTTCTTTATCAAACAAACCGGGTGCATGAAAAACAGTTGGGTTTATTTCGGCCTGTTTAAATCCTTTCCCTTTGACAGTGCACACATGAAGGAGTTTTGGCCCGTTAATCTTTTTCAAATCCCTTAGAACTCTTACAAGATAATTTATATCGTGACCATCAACAGGTCCGAAATACCGGAAGTTCATTGCTTCAAACAGATTACTGTTCCTCAGCAAGGTTGTTTTCAAACCGGTTTCTATTTGTTTAATTAGTGTTTTTACGTTTGGCGCAAGTTTTTCAACCTTAACCAGTAAATTCCAAACATCGTCTTTCAATTTATTATAGGCAGAAGAAGTGGTAATATCGAGAAGATAATCTTTTAATGCGCCTACGCTTGGATCAATTGCAATGTTATTGTCGTTCAGAATAACAAGAATATTTGAATTCTGCATTCCGGCATTATTCAAACCTTCGAATGCAAGCCCCCCGGTCATAGAGCCATCTCCTATTACGGCAACAATTTGTTTATTTGGCTCTTTCAGCAATTTTGAGGCAACCGACATTCCAAGAGCAGCAGAAATTGAAGTAGAGGCATGTCCGGTTCCAAAAGAATCGTACTCACTTTCACTAATTTTCGGAAAACCGCTTATTCCATTGTATTTACGGTTTGTATGAAATTCTTTTTTTCTGTTAGTGATAATTTTATGTCCGTAAGCCTGATGACCTACATCCCATATAATTTTGTCATTAGGTGTATCAAATACATAATGAAGCGCAACAGTTAACTCAACTACGCCTAAACTGGAGCCAAAATGACCGGGATTGCAGGAAACCACGTCAATAATGTACTGACGAAGTTCGTTGCAAACCTGGCTCAGCTGATCCTCGTTAAGTTTTCTGAGATCTGTTGCATTTTTAATTGCTTCAAGAAGATTTTTTGTTGTTATACTCATTTCTGTAACAGAAATTAATTACGAAGATACGAAGTTAATTTTAGAGTCGTTTATAGTTTTAATTCAGCCTCATATCAATTCAATAAAAACGGGTAAATTTGCATCAAATTATTAATTACAATTTTATTCCCATGAAGCCTTTAATTTTGAAATTATTTGTTTTGACTTCCTTTGCGGCGACCTTCATCTCATGTGTTTCGCTACCAAAATACAATACTTTAAGAAAAACCAATCAGGGTTTGCTGTCAAAGACTGACTCATTGATTTTAGAAAACAGGACCAAGGATGTACTGCTCACAGAAAGCAATTCAAAGTTGGATATCCTGACCAGAGAGGTACAATCCCTTATTAATGACAGCCTTGCCCTCTCAGCCGAACTAAAAAGGTCACAATCCGAGATTACCAGATTAAAAAACCAGATTTCGGAATTTCAAAAATCACAAGAAGCCCTTTTGCGAGGTTCGGCAATTGAAACTACCCGTTTACTAAGACAATTGCAAGTAAACCAGGAGGAGCTATTAAAAAGGGAAGACTTGCTAAGGCTTCGCGAGAGTGAATTATCTGAAAAGCAAAAAGAACTTGTGGCGAGAACCCAGAGATTAAATGAACTGGAAAAAATTCTTGCCAGTAAAGACTCTGCGGTAGTTGCCTTAAGAAATACAATTGCAAACGCACTGAGAGGTTTTGAAAAAGACGGGCTGAGTGTTTATGAAAAACACGGGAAAGTTTATGTTTCCCTTGATGAAAAATTATTGTTTAAAACCGGAAGTTCTGTGGTGGACTCCAGAGGTATAAGTGCACTTAAAGATCTTGCAAGGGTACTGGAACAAAACCCTGATATAAGTATTATGATTGAGGGGCATACCGACGATGTACCAATTAGACCCGGAGCGGTAAATATCGACAACTGGGACTTAAGTGTTCGCAGGGCTACAGCAGTAGTTCGAATTTTGTTAGATGGTGCAAGAATTGATCCTGCCAGACTTATTGCAGCAGGCAGGGGTGAATTTATGCCGCTTGACAGAGCCAGGACTCCCGAAGCAAGGCTAAAAAACCGCCGCACGGAAATTATCCTTACGCCAAAACTGGATGATTTATTTAAAATATTAGAAACTAATTAATCTAAAAGGCCATATAACCCGGAAATTCCGCTTCTGCCCCAATACTTGCGGGCAGACTTGGATTGTTGGCGTATTTTAATTCCCAAATAATTTATAGGCTCTATAAAGTATCGTTTGGATTTATTCTTTTTGCCGAAATATTCCCCGGATATAAATGCAATTGAAATGCTTTTGAAAAAATAAGAAGGAGTGCCGCACAAAATTGATATTTTAGTACATTGCAAGAAATGGTAAACGAATTATTCGACTTTTGGGGCAGGTTTTCTGAGCCTAATGGAGAACCCGCAAGATTATGCGCATTTATTTAAAACGCTTATTATAGTTAAACTTGTCAAAAAAAATGATAATTTAGTTTTTTTATTAGTCTTCCTGAACTCAAACGCACTAATTTATATAAAATAAAAGGCTCACACTACTTATTCCGGTGGTAAAATGGAAGCTTTTTTATTTAATAAAAAGCTTTAATTTATTATTCCCAATATTTGTTTCCTCGGCCATAAAATAGTTTTTAATTACAGGAGCATAAATTCCTTGCCTGAATTCGATTTTGCCATAAAACACCCTTGCTTCATCCCACAAGCCTTTGTCAATAAAAGTCTGTAAAAGCATGGCTCCGCCCTCTATCAACACCGATTGAATGTTTTTTCTATAAAGAATTCCCAAAATTTTCTCAGGTGTATTTTCATTAAATTCAATTTTACAAAACTCAAGGTTTTCTTCGCTTTTCTTTTCCTTTTCAGTAATAACAATGGTTGGGATAGATTTGTCGAAAACATAATTTTCAGCCGGCAAGCGCAGGACTCTGTCAATAACCACCCTTAGAGGGTTTTTTCCCGGCCATTCCCTTACAGTTAGCCTGGGGTTATCATAAAGTATGGTATTTGTTCCTGCCATTATGGCCATTTGCTCGCTTCGCCATTTGTGTACGAGTTGTTTGGCCGGTTGGTTTGTAATCCACGTTGGCACAGAAGAGGCATCAGCATTTCTTACAACATCTATAAAACCATCGGCACTCTGTGCCCATTTCAGAGTAATATATGTTCGCTTTTTTTCATGAAAAGTTAAAAATTTCCTGTTTAGCCAAAAGCACTCCTGTTCCAATACCCCGACTCTGATGTCTAAGCCCGCTTCGAGCAATAATTTAATTCCCTGCCCCGAAACCAAAGGATTTGGGTCCTTGCAGCCAATAAAAATTTTAGGTATTTTGCTTGATATTATTAGGTTGACACATGGAGGTGTTTTTCCGAAATGAGAGCATGGTTCAAGGTTTACATATAAGCTTGATTCTTTGAGCAATTCTTGTCTTTGCAGCTTATTAATTGCGTTGGCTTCGGCATGCGTACCGCCAAAAATTTCGTGATATCCTTCGGAAATAATCCTGTTATTATAAACCAAAATCGCTCCTACCAATGGACTAGGCTGAACCCTGCCCTCGCCCATTTTGGCAAGTGTGAGGCATCGTCTCATATAATTCTCATCGGAAATTATCTGTTCCATTGAACTTTATTTTAATTTTGCCGGATGAACTCCGACAAATATACAGTAAATCAAATTTCTGCCTTTATAAGGAAAGAATTACAAAATTACTACTCTAAGAGAGAAATTCAACAGTTTGTTTTTTTACTTTTCAATCATACTTTGGGTTTTTCAAAACTCGACATTGTTTTGCGCTCAGGCGAGGTCGTTGATGAAAAAACCTTTATGGAATTTTCAGATTATATTTTTCAATTGAAACAATTCAGGCCAATTCAATATATTCTCGGCGAAACGGTTTTTTATAATTTATACTTAAAAATAAATCCTTCCGTTTTAATTCCACGTCCGGAAACAGAAGAACTGGTAAGCTGGATAATAAATGAAAAAATTCCGTTGAATTCCCGTATTTTGGATGTTGGAACCGGAAGCGGATGCATAGCCATTGCGCTAACTCATAAAATCCCGGGTATTGTTGCAGAAGCTGTCGACTTGTCGGGTGAAGCCTTAAAACTCGCCCAGGAGAACGCTGAAAAACATAAAGTAAACATTTATTTTTCACAAGAGAATATTCTTGAACCTTCCGAAACTCTGAAAAAAAAAGTGTTTGATTTGATAGTAAGCAACCCTCCATACGTTACCAAAAGTGAAAAAAAGAAAATGCACAAAAATGTCATTGACTACGAACCTCATCTGGCGCTTTTTGTAGAAGACAGCACCCCTTTGAAATATTATGATGCGATTTTAGCATTTGCGGCAAGTTCATTAACAAATAATGGCCTAATATTTTTTGAAATCAATGAATCTTTTCACAAAGAAATTGTTGCCTTAATGAAAAATCATAATTTTGCAGAAATAGAATTGAGAAAAGACATCAATAATAAATTCCGCATGATTAGGGGAAGGAAATCTTCCACCCATATATAACAAATTAAATGAATAGTACGAAAAATCTTCTAACCTTTCAGGAGGCGCTTCTGAAAGCCCAGAAATTGTGTTCAACTGAGGAAAAGTGTAAGTCCGATGTGAGGAAAAAACTTTTTGACTGGGGCATACCATCCGACAGCACCGAAAAAATAATTGCCCAACTCATTTCCGAAAATTTTATTGATGAACGCCGGTATGCAAGAAGTTTTACCAGGGATAAATTACGTTTGAACAAGTGGGGAAAACAAAAAATTTCATTCGAACTAAACCTGAAAAAGCTTCCCCGGAATGTTATATTAGAGGCTGTAAGCCTTATAGATGAAAATGAATATTATGAATTGCTGAAAAAAGAAACCATCAAAAAATTAAAGTCACTTACCGATAAGGATTCTTATATTATGAGGGGTAAGTTACACCGCTATGCCAGCAGCAAGGGTTTTGAAAACGATATCATTTATAAAGTACTTGATGATTTGATTGAGGTATCCGATGATATTAATAAAAGTTCTGCAGAAAATATTTAAATCTTTAAATTAATTTAAAATGGTCACTATGGAGCAGGTAAAAGAGCTTGTAAGACGCTCCGACGCGTTGAGGAGGCATCTTTGACATTGAAACAAAATTAATCCGCATAGAGGAAGAAGAAGAAAAAACCCGTTTCCCCGATTTCTGGAACAACCCCAAAGAGGCCGAAAAACAGTTTAAAACGATCTCATCGCTTAAAAGCTGGACAGATTCATATAAAGAAATTAACTCAAATCTCGACGATCTGCAGGTTTTATTCGATTACCTTAAAACGGGAGAAGCAGATGAAACAGAAATTGAAAAGCAGTATAATAAAACCCTGCAATTAATCAATGACCTGGAGTTCAAAAATATGCTTCAAAACGAAGAAGATCGTTTGGGTGCAATATTAAAAATAAACGCCGGAGCAGGGGGAACCGAAAGCCAGGATTGGGCTGAAATGCTCCTGCGTATGTACCTGCGCTGGGGAGAAAAACAAAATTTTTCCCTGAAACAACTCGATTATCTTTCGGGAGAAGAGGCTGGAATTAAAACGGCCACCATAGAAATTACCGGAGACTACGCCTATGGTTATCTAAAGGGCGAAAATGGCGTTCACAGGCTGGTAAGGCTTTCTCCATTTGATTCGAACAATAAAAGACATACTTCTTTTGCTTCGGTCTTTGTTAGCCCGCTTGTAAATGATGATATTGAAATAGTTGTGAATCCTGCGGATATTACATGGGAAACATATCGCGCCAGCGGAGCAGGTGGCCAAAATGTAAATAAAGTTGAAACAGCCGTCAGGTTAAGACACGCGCCCTCAGGAATTGTTATAGAAAATCAGGAATCGCGCTCCCAACTTACAAATAAAGGGAATGCAATGCGATTGCTGAAATCCTATTTGTACGAAATTGAAATTCAGAAAAAAAATGCCGCTCAGGCTGAGGTAGAAAATTCCAAGAAAAAAATTGAATGGGGCTCCCAAATCAGAAATTATGTTTTGCACCCTTATAAACTGGTGAAAGATTTAAGAACCGACTATGAAACATCAAACACACAGGCCGTGCTTGATGGGGAAATTGACAATTTTATCAAGGCCTATTTGATGGAATTTGGAGGCAATTAAAATCTTTTTCTTATATTGAATTCAAATTTTAAGCTGCAACTGAAATTAAAATTTATTAATTATGCCAACTCCCGAATTCAAGTACCAAAATATTTACCCGATATGGGAAGACAAAACAGAATACTATTTATTAACCTGTAAATATGTTTCTCAGGTAAAATTTGAGGATACAGAAATTCTCAAAATTGAGCCACATGCACTCACTTTGCTTGCCAAGGCAGCGATGCGCGACTGCTCCTTCATGCTTCGCACGGCTCATATTAAGCAGCTTGCTGCAATTTTAGACGACCCCGAAGCCAGCGAAAATGATAAATACGTAGCACTAACTATGTTGAAAAATGCTGAAATTTCTGCCAGAGGAATTTTGCCCTTTTGCCAGGACACAGGCACTGCAGTTGTATTTGCAAAAAAAGGGCAACAGGTTTGGACCGGAGGAGGAGACGAGGAAGCTGTCTCAAAAGGAATTTATAAAACCTACAACGAGGAAAACCTTCGTTATTCGCAAACAGTGGCAATTGATATGTATAATGAAAAAAATTCAGGCACTAACCTTCCTGCCCAGATTGATATTTATGCAACTGCGGGTATGAATTACGAATTTTTATTTATTGCAAAGGGCGGAGGTTCAGCAAATAAAACTGCCTTGTTTCAGGAAACCAAAGCACTGCTAAATCCTGCCACCCTCGAAAAATATCTTGTTGAAAAACTGAAATTGCTTGGAACAGCTGCCTGTCCACCCTATCATGTGGCTTTTGTAATTGGAGGAACTTCTGCTGAGGATTGTTTGAAAGCAGTTAAGTTAGCCTCTGCCAAATACCTTGATAACTTGCCAACAACCGGAAACGACGGAGGACGGGCATTCAGAGATGTAGAACTTGAGCAAAAGATTCTTCAGGCCGCATATAAACTTGGCATAGGCGCACAATTTGGCGGAAAATATTTTGCACTTGATATCAGAATCGTCAGATTGCCGCGTCATGGGGCTTCCTGCCCGGTAGGAATTGGCGTATCCTGTGCAGCCGACCGAAATATAAAAGCTAAAATAGACAGGGATGGGTTATGGATTGAAAAACTTGAAAATAATCCGGGACAATTTATTCCGGAAAAACACAGAAAGGAACAAGACAGCGGAGTAATAAAAATGGACCTGAATAAACCCATGAAGCAAATTCTGGCTGAATTATCAAAACATCCGGTTGGCACACGGCTTTCGCTTGACGGAACCATAATTGTAGGCAGGGATATTGCTCACGCTAAACTAAAGGAAAGGTTAGACAGGGGAGAAGGATTGCCTCAATATATATTGGATCATCCGATTTATTATGCCGGCCCGGCTAAAACTCCTGATGGACTTCCCTCAGGTTCATTCGGCCCTACTACCGCCGGCCGCATGGATACATACGTTGATTTGTTCCAGCAAAACGGAGGCAGTATGATCATGATAGCCAAGGGCAATCGAAGTAAGCCTGTTACCGATGCATGTAAAAAATACGGTGGTTTTTACCTTGGCAGCATAGGGGGGCCGGCAGCTATACTGGCACAGGATAACATAAAAAAGGTAGAATTGATTGAATATCCCGAATTAGGCATGGAGGCAATTTACCGTATTGAAGTTAAAGATTTTCCTGCATTCATACTTGTAGATGAAAAAGGAAATGACTTTTACAGTATTTGTGAAATGTAATGTTAATCGGTAAAAGTTACGACTTGATTTGACATTTGCGAGGGCAAAATTAAAGTAACAGGGATAAATACATTAGTTAGGTTTAAGGCAAAGTGCGACAGTAACATGACTTCCAACACGTAAGCAAGAGTTTGGCGGTCCATCCCTGCAACCGTCCCTTCACCGCCAAACACATGCTTTTTTGAGTCCTTTAAAAAATTACATTGTAATGATTGTTTTTGGAATTATTCTGATTGTATCTGGAATTCTATTACGCAGATTTCTTAATAGACCAGAACCTTATACGCCAGCAATTGCGGTATATGTGCTATCCCATATTGTACCAACAATTTCAATACTGATTGGTATAATTCTTCTTATTATTGGTATAATAAAATCTTAATTATCAACAAATTAATTAGAGTAAGAAAATAACAATGAAAATACATAGACTTTTACTCCCTAAACAAGAAAGGGAGATTTTAAAAATTTGTGATGATATTAACACATATTGGAGGACAAACAACAATTTTGAAGTTGCCATAACGAGATATCTTGAGGATTTGTCTTTCAGATATAATTTAGAATTACCACAAGATACAATAATCGGGATTGTGAATAAAATACTCTTCAAATTATTCCATGATTTTGATATCTCATATACTAACGCAATATATGTTTTTGCACAGTTTATCATTTTCTTTATCTTTAAAGGATTATCGCCTAGACATTCAAGAATTAATATTCAGGAACTTATGAATGTTGCAGAGAATATAGAAAATACTCTTATTCCGCCTGAGACTGGTTTAGGTGGTTTTAAAGTAGTACTTAAAGGTTTATAGAAATATCAATATTTAAGTACATCTCTAAAAACCCATTGTTGATATAATCATTTGAATGTTAATAATATATCTATAATATAATAGATATATTTGCTTAGTTTTACAGTATAAAAATAAGCAAATTATGAAAAACATTAACCCACACGGACTATTTGACGATCATTTTTTATTGGAAACTCTCAGTAAACTTGGTGATCCGCTACAAAAATTGAATAAATTTATGTGAGGTATGCACATAAGACATATTAAATAAATCAG
>BBPF01002265.1_pt2 | contig 9992 bp, 13 predicted proteins | sample 1343921 | NCBI WGS metagenome assembly BBPF01 (sample SAMD00019090, study PRJDB2971) | groundwater metagenome | isolation source: The Cedars highly-alkaline
ACGAGGACACATTTGGCGATGAGGATGTACCGTTTTAAGAAAAAGGAGGGCAAATTAATTGGGCTTTAGGGACAAGGTAAAGAGCAACACACCAAGGGTCGCCTTAGATGCAATTGTGTCGTTAGTTGCTGGCACTTTTAAGGCAGGGAAAACCAGATTGTGGAAAGAGGTGACCGAACTTCATTACCCTGATGAACCACAAGCTGCGTTGTTGCTTGCATGGGAGGCTGGGTACGAAACTTGGCAATTAACCAACGTTATTCCGTTGGTGGAATTGGTGTCCACAGAGGCAGATCGTTGGGAAACGTTCCGCAGGGAAATTGTCCCCGGGCTTGTGGAAGAAGCTGGCACTGGCAAAATTACAAAATTAATCGGCATTGACACCATAGACAAGTGTATCGATGCAGCTACAGCATGGATTTTGCTAAAGACAAACAAAAAGTACGGCAAACAGTTTATGGGGCTACAAGAGATTGGAGATAATACATCTGAGAATGGCTGGGTGCTATTATATGATGAATTAAGTACCCAATTTGACAAACTTCGCAATGCTGGTTACGGCTTGATGTATCTTGCGTGGACTAAAGAAAAAGAAACAACATTGTATGACGGTCGCAAATATAATGCAGTAGAGTTGATGATGCACAATACGGCGCGGAAAGTATTTGAATCACAAGCCAGTTTTATATGTTGTTTGCACAATGATGTTACATTGCTAGATAAAGCTGGTAATGTACTAGAGGAAAACCCAAAGAACAAAAAGGGCAAAGAAGTAGGCACCAAGTTCCATGAAACGCAGGTCTATATGTATTTCCGTCCTTCTCAGTATATTTCCATTGCAGGTGGGCGCTTTGTTAACTTGCCAGAAAAGGTGGCATATAGTGCAAAGGGCTATTTAGAAGTATTTGAAAATGCCGTTAAGGGGCAGTTAAGTGATCCATCAAAACTTAAGCAAATTAAAGAACAACAATCATCAAGTCGGGATATACAAGTCCAGAGACATGCAAAGCAGGTGGTGGCACAGGCGGTAGAAGAGGTGCACGAAAAATCACCAGCAGTATTGGTGCAAGAAATCACAGACGCTATTGCGGGGTTGGAGAAGGCGGTGAAGCCTCGGGCCGCCGAGCGGATTCGGTCTATTCTCGGTGTTACCAATGCATTAGCATATAAGCAAGCTACCGACACCGAAAAGCTGTTTGCATGTTTGCATGCTATCAAATCTCTTTAGTGCCCAATAAAGTGTAAAAATATAATCAAAAAAAGGAGAGAAACAAGATGAACGTACGACCACTCTCCCTAATTGTTTTATGTCTCATGCTTTCTGGTATATTGTTAATGTTTGTGGCGGGTGGCGGTTTTGTTGCAAAACTGCCACCATCACCCATCTCTGTTGTTGAGACGACTATAGCGTACACGAATACATATTCATATATCGCGCTTCCGATTGAAATGCCAATATATAATATCCCATTGTCGCTGTCGTTACAAAAATTCATATGGGAAATGTGCCAAGAGAACAATTTGTCGTATGAACTTGTGTTGAGTATTATTAGTGTTGAGTCTAACTTTATAATTGATGCCGTTGGTATAACTAAAGATTTGGGTTTAATGCAATTAAATCCATTTAACACAATGAATTGGCTTGCCGAACAGGTGAATATATCAGATTTTGATCCATTTAATCCATATCATAATGTTACTGCAGGCATTTGGTATCTGTTGTATATTAGAGATTATTGGGCCCAGTATGAGTTTGATCAACAACACATATATTCACTGGTGTTGCTGTCCTATAATCGTGGCATTAGGGGCACTAAAAATTATATTAGACGATTAGGGGAAAGGGCGTTTCAAAATAGCTATATTTTAAGGGTTTCAAGTTATAAACGCATGTTAGAGCGTGGGTATTAATGGATAGGTATCATAGCATGTGTAGATACCAGAGATACATATTTGTAAAGGTTAGTGATATATAAAAAAGGGGTGAGTAAATGACTAAACACCTGTTATTTTCTCTCACTAAAAAAGATTTTGAATTAGAATTTTATCGTGGTAGTGGGGCGGGTGGTCAGAATCGGAATAAGGTGTCTTCGTGTTGTCGTATCTACCACCGTGCATCGGGTGCGGTTGCTGAAGCGTGCGAGGAACGCACCCAAGGACAGAACAAAAAAATAGCATTCAATCGACTATTGGAAACTGACAAATTTAAGGTATGGCACAAAATAGAAGTGTCGGCACGTATTCAGGGATATCAGGACTCTGAGGCTATGGTGAATAAAATGATGCAATCTGAGCATTTAAAAGTGGAAGTGTTCACAAAGCAAGGTTGGCAGCAAATATGAACAACCTAGAATTCCACTATCTAATTTATGTTCACATAAAAGGGGTTGAGGAATGAAAAGCGAATATTATGTTGATAAACTTGACAACAATATCGAAAAAATTTTGGTCTACACAGAAGATTTAGATGCTGTAGTTAAATTTAGAAAACCCAATGCTAATTACATGCGAAATGGCAAGTTTGGCGTTCATTACATAGTAGATGGTGGGAGTGACGAACAGAAGCAGGTGTTTAAATTGCTAAATATGATTACAGCTAACAATATGACAAATGCATGGAAGATTACAAGGAAAAAGAAAATACAGGGGAAAAAGTAGAAATGAGAATCATAGTTTGTTCTAATATTGCTGGTGCTGGTAAAGATGTGACTTGTGCGTATTTGGTGGAAAAATACGGCTTTACCCAATATGCTTTTGCAGACCCTATTCGTGAAATAGCGTATAAGTATTTTGGAATGACTACAAAAGACAGGGGGTTGCTCCAAAAGATAGGCGAAAAGATGCGAGAAATTAATTCTAATGTGTGGGTAGATTACACGTTTAAACGCGCCAATGAGTCTGAGAAGACTGCCATATCAGACCTGCGTCGTAAAAATGAAATTAATACTGCTTTCATGCACGGCTATTTCCCCGTACGTATTGTAGCCAAACGGGAATTGGCCATTGAGCGTATTATTAAGCGCGATGGACACTGTGACATTTCCCTGTTGGATAATGAAAGTGAAACGGGGACACGTGAGTTGCCCATGTACGAAATCACAAACAATGGTGACTTTGAAGATTTACATCGAAAGATAGACAAGTTGGTTGAAGTTGTGCAACACTTGCATAGGTTGAAATATGGTGATTAAGTGCTAAGAAAATATTTTTATACCACATAGTGCGCAAAATGGATGCGATTAAATAATAGATGATATTACGAAAAAGCGTCTTGGGCAGTAACACCCCAACGAGTTGGTGTCCAACACTAACCATCTTGTTGACGATAAAAATGACTGTTTTAGGAGACGAATTGGTGGAAACAAACACTATAATTTGCGGAAATTGTATAGATGTTATGAAACAAATGCCAGATAACTGTATTGATTTAACAATCACAAGTCCACCATATGATAATTTAAGAAACTACAATAGTTATACATTTGATTTTAATGCAATAGCAAGGGAATTATACCGTGTAACCAAACAAGGCGGTATAGTTGTGTGGGTGATTGGAGGTGCGACTGTCAATGGTAGTGAAAGTGGTACGAGTTTTAGGCAAGCATTATACTTTAAAGGTATAGGATTTAATCTGCACGATACAATGATTTATAAGAAGAAAACCCCACCACTAACACATAAAAGGTATGAACAGGAATTTGAGTACATGTTTGTTTTCGTAAAGGGGAAAATAAAGACATTCAACCCGATTACGGTTGACAAAAAATATATGGACAAACGAATCAATAAGGCATTTACGAGGAACAAAACAAATGAACATGATTTAGGATTTTCATCTTCCAAAACAACGTGCATCAAGGGAAATGTTTGGGAATATTTAGTTGGTGGAGGCAAGTCCACCAAAGATAAAATTGCCTTTCAGCATCCCGCCATATTTCCTGAACAGCTTGCAGAAGATCACATTATAAGTTGGAGCAACGAAAACGATTTAATTTTTGACCCAATGTGCGGCAGCGGTACAACCTTGAAGATGGCTAAATTATTGAACAGAAAATATATTGGTATAGACATTTCAAAAGAATATTGTGAAATTGCACAGCAAAGAATTGACAGTTTGTAAATCTAGGAAACAGTAAAATATTAAGGGGTGGCGTTAATGCAAGTAAAGTGTAATTACTGTAATGGCAAACAAGAGCGAGGCGAAATGTATTGCGATACAGGAAAGCAGCGCAAATATTATCACCATCCCTGTTGGCCATTAGAATTGGAGCGTAGAATTGATGTTGAAAAAGAAAAAAAACAATGGAAAGATTTAATTGCATTTATACAAGAAATTCATAATTTACATGAAATCCCTCGTACCTTTTATGCTTTTCTCCAAGACATAAGAAATGGTACAATTAGGTTTCAAGGGCCAGTAAATCAACAATATAAACAAGGTGTTGGGTATGATATACTTCTAGAATCATATCGTCTTTCTGCTAATGGTATCAAGTGGGCACAGCAAAATAGAGACTTCAACGGCAATGTTTTTACTGAGCTAAAATACGGACTGGCGATAGTTAAAAACAATATAGGTCAGGCACGAGAAGCGCATAGAGCAAAAATAAAAATTCAATCCTCTCCTGTTGGTGTTCCTGTTGAAGACCGCGAAACAAATTACAAACCACGCCAACACCAACAAAATATCACGGCGTTCCTAAAGGAGTGATACATTGACACAATCCGCAGCACAACAACTTAAAGATGATGCATACGTTGCCGAATCTTTGCTTGTTGCATTGTTTTGGCAATTTCCTGAATACTATACTCATTACAATGATGAAAAGATAAATTCAACTCATTTCCTCAACCCAATATGGGCATTTTATTTTCATCTTGGTAGACAACTTGCCAACAAGGGGCTAGTAGTATTTGACGATATTGCCACATATCGCATGGTTGTAGATGTGGCCCAAGGCGAGAAATATAAAGAGTACAATGGTTATGCCACCATAAAAGAATTAATGCAAGAGGTGGAAGGTTCGCGAAGCAACTTTGACAGCTATATGGAAGAAGTAAAAAAATATAGTGTACTTAAGGCATTGTTTAGGAAGTTTGGCGAAGTGATAGTAAGGGACAAGACTAACGTCAAATATGACTATAAGGCCATGACTGTGGAGCAGATACATGCATATTGGATGGATGGCGTTAATCAGCCATTCAAGGACGTAGATAATAAACATGATGTTAAATCTTTACTTAAAGGACTAAAGGAGAGAATACGCAGTTGGAGCAATCAGCCCAAAATAGGGCTACCATTTTTTCAAAGTAATGGAATGACTGGTATTTCTGTGGGGTGGGATTTTGGACAGGTATACCTTAATGGGTTTCATTCTGGTAGAGGTAAAACGTCTATAACGGTAGCTAAGGTGTTAATGAGTTGCATTGAACATAATGAAAAATTATTAGTTATTGCTAATGAACAAGACATTGATGAATTTGCACAGTCGTTAATTGTTACGATCGCTGGATGTGTAACAAAGAAATACATTAACCGTCAGAGGTTTTTGAAAGGTGATTTCACAGCAGATGAATTGGCCAGAATGGACGAAGCCGCCGATTGGGTCGAAAAACATACACGTGATGATGGCCTGATACAATTTATTTTTATGGATTCTTATACTATTGACAATGTGAAAAAAATCTTAATTCATTATGCAAGCAGAGGGTATCGGAGTGTCATTATTGACACTGGCAAACCAGGTGATAACATGGGCGGCATGAAACGGTGGGAACGATTTGCGCTAGACATGACAGAGTTGTATAAAATAGTAAGATCAAGCGGGGGGGGGTTAAACCTTCGGGCGTGGGTGAACGTGCAGTTGGCTGATGACGCTGTGGGTCTTAGGTTTTTAGACGAAACAGCACTGGGGGACAGTAAAAAAATTAAAAATGAGTGTAGTGTTGTATTTTTGGGTAGACCCATTTGGGAGGATGAGTATCAAGGGGGTGCCAACGCTGTCAAGTGTTACAGACAGGTGTCGAATGAATTGGGTGATGGCACCCTCGAAAAGGAGGAATTCTACATGGTGCCATATTATACCGATGATAATGGCAAAGAGTGGAAAAACAATTACTTTTTCTTGTTTACTTCAAAAAATCGTCGCGGGCAAAGCAATGATACGGGATTAGACGTATTGGTCTTTAATGTAAATTTTAATAGCAATCATTGGGCAGAGGTGGGTTGGGCGAAGATACCAAAATATTCTTACGGCAGCAAACGAAACGCCAAGTGAGTTAGGGGTGTGTGATGAACGACCTCCAAAGCATTAAAAGTAGAATATATACAGAAGGCAAAATTCACACACTCCTGAATGCGTTGGGTTGTACGGATGTGCGTGCCGAGCAAGGGGGGGGGCTAATTGTTTGTATGCTTCCCCCAAAATTTCAATCAGACAACAGGCGTTCAGTTCAAATTAAAAACACTGAAATGTTATGGGGGTGCATACGGTCAAGGGGAATATTTGGTGACATTTATTGTATAGTGGGGTATATCTACTACGGATTAACCACTTTCGATGACGTGCGAGCCAAAATTCATGACATTAAACATTGGATATGTACAACATTGAATTACAAAAATGATGTGTGGGGCAACGAAATTGCCAAAGATTGGAATGCATGGATGCGCCCCATACAGCGCCAACGGCCGAAAGATGTTTATGAAATATCTAATGAAGTGCTAAATGAACAGATTCTACACCAATATGTTCCATATGGACACATGCTATGGGTTAAAGAAGGAATTACACTACAGACACAAAGAAAATTCGGGGTAGCTTATGACATAGACAGTGACAGAATAGTGTATCCTGCACACAACAAATATGGACAATTGATAGGGGTAAAGGGTAGATATGTGGGTAGCGACACTGACATTCTTAAAGAATTTAAGTATGTACCACTTGTTGCATGGTCTAAAAGTATAGAGTTGTTTAATGTGCATAGGGCGCTTCCATATATTCAAAAACAAAATCAAGTGATTGTAGTAGAATCCGCAAAGGCTTGTATGTTGCTTACACAATGGGGGTATGAGAATGTAGTCGGCATTGAAGGATTTCCTATTGCGCCGACGCAAATTAGGCTATTGAAGGCACTACAAGTATCAATTATTTTTGCACTAGATAAGAATGTTTCAATTGACCAGTTAAATGATTGCACTAAAGCTATAAAAAATCGACTGGTCTATTATGTGGTTGATGCCGATAATTTATTGAATAAAAAAGATTCCCCGACAGATAATGGCGTTCAAGTGTGGGAAAAATTATTCCAAAAGAAAGTGAAAAAACATTGACACGCAGTTTGCCGTGTGATAAATTGTAGATAATGAAACTGTAAAGAAAATATAGGAAAGGTGAGGGGGGTATTATGACAGTAGTTTATTGTGATCATGCAGGTTGTGGGTTTTACAAAGGGGGACAATGTGTTGCTACTGAGATGCATGTAGTTATGGATGACGATGGATATATAAGGGTGTTGTGCCCCGAAATCACGGTAGGTACGCAATAGTGTGGGATTATACAAATGAAGAACGTGTAGATTGTCCGCATTGTGGGCAGCCCCAAACAGTATTAGAGGTGGACATATATGTCATAGGCACATATAATTCACAGCAACATATCTGCGAGTGGTGTGGTGAAATATTCATTTGGCGTGTGCGAACATTGACATTTGATTCAATGATAGGGTATTGATGGTAGGAAATAGCAAAAGATTGAAGGGGTGTACAATTTATGACAATGTATCAAAATGAAACGTATGAGTTTCAAGGTGACGAACTAGAAAGTTATGAAGTAGAAATAAGAGCTATGTTATACGATGCATTGAAAAATAAGACTATGGCAGCATTTTCTGAATTGCAAACACTTAGAGAAAAATCTCAACATCAACATGATACAATTACAAAGTTACGCGGAGAGGTATTTAAGATGCAACAAGTACGAGAAAATGAATTGCTAGAAAACACCAAACAAGCCGAAACAAACATTAGAAGACAATTTGCCGCTGGCTTTAATGTTGGCGACGAGATATATGTGATTGGCTCACAAACCACACGCACACAATGCGAGAAATGTACGGGGTCCGGTAAAGTAATGGTTGATGTTTTGGGGAAAGACGTAAAGGTTAATTGTCCACATTGTTCTTATGGTGTTATTATCGCGCATTATTATTTTCCCCAAAGGAGGCCAATTCATCACATAAATATTAATAGTAATATCTGGCGCAATCACAAAGACGGTAAGCAAAACGTAGGAAGAATAGACACTCAAATTACGTTATATTTGTCTGAATCCGGCGATGGAATCGAAGTTCACAAAAACAATTCGCAAGTATTTCACACACTAGAAGAATGTCGGATGGAGTGCGACATGAGAAATAATGAGGTTAGATAAAATGTGGGTTTTGAAGGGTGGTGGAGTTGCCGTAGCGCAATTTAAGCCTACAAAGTTAAGGAGTGAATCCTCATGTTAAGCCAATCCCTCCAGCAACTTATTTCTGACTTATCTAAAGCCCAGGTTTATACTGGACAGTTTGAATACATCCAATCAATTAAAGCTATAGCAAGGGGTTTGGGTGCTGCACTTGTCAACTATACTGAAGATTCTGTGTTAACTGAATGGGATACTTTGTACGAACGGGTTGTGCCTACAAACAACACATTGCGCGATACGTTTCTCAGTACGGTAATGGAAGCGTGGATAGAGAGGTGGATGACTGTAGGTTCAGAGGTGCTCAAAGACAAAGAGGTGGTGGTTTTTATGCCATATTGGGTCAATCTGAGCACTAGTGCCAAACCGGAGCTACGAGAGCGATTAGAAGATGTTGTGCAATGGTTGAGAGCGGAGGGGGTGCCATATTTGACCATGAAGAGATGCAGGTATGAGGTGTTAAAAGAGAAATATGCGAATAGAGCGCAGATGGTGTATGCCCAACAGGTGGACTTTCACAATTAAACCTATCGCAGATTTGTTAAAAGAAGAAGTAGTGGATGGCATTTGGGTAGACCCTTTTGCCGGAGAAAGTAATTTTGCAACCATAACTAATGACCTAAACCATGAATATAAGACTGATTATCATATGGACGCACTAGATTTCTTGAAGATGTTTGCCGACAATTCCGTTGATGGCGTATTGTACGACCCACCTTATAGTCCACGACAAGTTTCTGAGTGCTATAAAAGGTTTGGATATGAAGTAACTATGCAAACCACTCAGGCAAGTTTTTGGGGTAGGCACAAAAAAGAGATTGCACGAATAGTAAAACCTCAAGGTAAAGCAATCTGTTTTGGATGGAACAGTATGGGCGTGGGCAAGACTAGAGGATTTGATATGAGTAGAATTCTACTTGTGCCCCATGGTGGACATCATAACGACACGATATGTACAGTGGAAGTGAAAAGGTAGTTGTTTAATTTTATGTTTGTAAGTGTTGCGATATAAGAATGACAAATGCTATATATGTACACACAAAAAATGGAGGTGACGGTTATGTCATATACCATTGGCAGCCTGTTTGATGGGATGGGGGGCTTCCCCCTTGCGGGTATGAAAGTAGGGTTGATCCCCGCATGGGCAAGTGAGATTGAAAAGTTTCCAATAGCGGTAACAATGAAACACTTTCCCAAAATGAAACATCTAGGAGATATTACGCAAATAGATGGGGCAACTATTGAGCCAGTAGATGTTATCACGTTTGGGTCACCGTGTCAGGATTTGTCAGTAGCGGGTAAACAAGGGGGATTATTCGCGGGGCGAAGTAATTTATTCTATCATGCTGTAAGAATTATTAAAGAAATGAGGAGTGCGACCGATGGAATATACCCAAGATTCGCTGTTTGGGAGAACGTCCCTGGGGCATTTAGTAGCAACTCAGGACAAGATTTTAGGTCAGTCCTTGAAGAAATCTCAGAGACCAGCATTCCAATGCCTAAATCTGGAAAATGGGCAAA
>BBPF01006395.1_pt1 | contig 9935 bp, 10 predicted proteins | sample 1343921 | NCBI WGS metagenome assembly BBPF01 (sample SAMD00019090, study PRJDB2971) | groundwater metagenome | isolation source: The Cedars highly-alkaline
TTTTATACTAATTCATTGTAGTGTCGAAAATAACTGGTACTGTGCCAAAACCAAGGGGGAGAGCGACCCCGAGAGCCAGAGTGTAGCAGAGACCTGATTACCGGCTACACGACACACGGCATTGAGAGGGCAAGATCTATATCCGTGCTCTGATAATGAACAGGAGAACCTGCGTGCTGGTGCAAAGAGAGAACGCCGGAAACCTTTAAGGCAAGGCAGAGGGTATCGATGCAGCGGAGTAGGGGCGGATTAACTCGTAGTAGTGACTTGTGCCAGCAAAAGGCTCAGGAAACTTTGCCACAGCAAAGGGGCTAACGGACTCAAGGCAATTTTGCCAAGCTCGCTCACACGAGGGATGAGCTTGTTACCGCCTGCCAAACTGAAATGGTTGTACAAGTTCGAGGAGCCGTATGATGGGAGACTGGCACACACGGTTGGTTCTGGGAGAGGCTTTGGGGTGAGATTCCCCCTTGCCTACTTGATTTTATTTAATTGTCATTGTCAGCAAGTCCTTGATTCCACCGATAGAACTCAATACTCCAGTCGCTTCATACGGCATATATATTATCTTATTATCTTTTCCGCTTACCATTTCTCCCAGTGTGTCAATATATCGAACCGCTAAAAGATAATTTACTGGATCGCTTTTTGTTGCACCAATTGCTTGAGTAATTTTTTGAATTGCTTCTGCTTCGCCTTGTGCTGTTCTTATTCTTGCTTGGGCTTCTCCCTCTGCTTTTAAAATCTGTGATTGCTTTTCACCTTCGGCGTTATTTATTTTAGATTCTTTATCTCCTTCTGACTGCAAAATCATTGATTGTTTATCGCCTTCTGCTTCTAAAATTTTTGCTCGCTTGTCTCTTTCTGCGCGCATTTGTTTTTCCATTGCTGCTCTTATTTCTTGTGGCGGATTTATATCCTGCAATTCAACTCTATTGACTTTGACTCCCCATTTATGACCTGCTTCATCTAAAACATTTCTAAGTTTACCATTAATTGTGTCTCTTGAGGTAAGTGTTTGATCTAAATCCAATTCTCCGATTACATTTCTCAATGTTGTTTGAGTTAATTTTTCAATAGCATCTGGCAGATTTGAAATTTCATAAATTGCTCTAACCGGGTCGGTAATTTGAAAATATATAATAGCATTTATTTCTGTGCCAACGTTATCTTTGGTAATCACATTTTGTTTCGGGAACTCATAAACAGTTTCTCTTAAATCTATTTTTGTGACCGATCTGGTAGTAGCAATACTTCTTCCATCAAAACCTGCATCTTGTCTGACAAATCGCCACATGATTTCTCTTGGCCGATCTATGATTGGCCAAATTATATTTATCCCCGTTGGCAATGTTCGGCTGTATTTCCCAAGCCTTTCAATTACTATAGTTTCTGATTGTTGAACAATCTTGAAACCCAAAGCTGCAAAAATAATTACGAAAAGCGCAATTACTCCTAAAATGATAATGATACCCATAATTTAGTTCTCCTTTTTAATTAATTTTACTTTTAATATTGTGCTCATTACTTTTATTATTTCAACTCTTTCCCCAACATTTAGGATTTCGTTGTTTTCTGATTCTGCTTTCCAGTCGTCTCCTTCAACTGTAACTCTACCTTGATTTTGAGCATTGTCTATGGTTACTGTAACTTTCCCAATTTTTCCAACAAGCGCATCTACATTGGTTTTCAGGTCGCCACTTTGTTTGTACCCGTATTTAAGAATAAAAGGCCTTACTCCCAATAAGCTTGTAAGTGTACCCATAGAAAATGCAATTAATTGAATTCTTATTCCGAAGTCAATGGCTGAAAATATTCCGGCGAATATACATCCTATGGCAAGGCAGGCCGCTAAAAATGATGGTGTAAAAATTTCTACAATAAATAGTATAATCGCAATGATTATCCAAATGTGCCAAATTTCAATTTCCATATTTACTGTTTTAAGTTTGTATTTTATTTTTCACAGGTGGTTAATTCGTCCAAAAATTGTATGCGGCTTTTCCTTTCTAATGAATATGTATTGCTTTTTTCGTCAATGTATCTGAGAAGGTGCAAAGCCTTCTTCAATAAATTTATTTTTAATTCCTGGTCAGAATTTAGTATTCCATCATGGTAATATAATTCCGATAAAATAGTGCATCTGGCCAATGTATTATCATGATTATCGTCGATTATACTTTGCTTGATTTTTTCTATGTCATTATAGTAAAAGAACGCATATTCATTACCAAGTTGACTCAGATATAAATCTTTAAGTTTTACAAGTATTTCATCATTACCAACATTTCGTTTATTGTTAATAAGATTGTTCAAAGCAGCAAAGAACTGCTGTAAAATTCTCATTATATAATCCTTTTCAATCATTTATTGTAATTGCCCGACTTAAATTGATTATTCATTTATGTTTAATAATTGAAATCGGTGGTCATTCCCAAAATGCCAAATTACAGCCAGCTTTCTCAATAAAAACCGCACTATGTTTCTAAATCCGAATTTTGGTTTATTGCATTCCAGCCCATAGCATTAATTTCGGTAGAGTTGCCATCAGATAAAACAAGATGTTTTCCCTCAGCTGCCTGTATAATGTGTCCAATTACTGTTACGCCTGCGATGCTTGTTAATTTTTCATAATCCCTGGGGTTAACTGTGAAAAGCAATTCGTAATCCTCGCCGCCATTTAAAGCAGCAATAATAGGTTCAAGGTTCAATTCCTTTGCTGTACTTTTTGTTTCGGGATGAATAGGTATTTTATCGGCGTAAACTTTACATCCAACTTCCGACTGTTTTGTGATGTGGATTAACTCAGACGATAATCCGTCTGAAATATCTATCATTGACGTTGGCGCTATACCTTTTTCATTTAAAACCCTAATAATATCTCTTCGGGGTTCAGGTTTCAACTGCCTTTCAAGTACATAATCGTAGCTATCGAGTACAGGTTGGGAAGCAGTGTTTGTTAAATATATGCTTTTTTCCCTTTCAAGAATCTGCAATCCTATATACGAGCCGCCAAGATCTCCTGAAATACAAATCAAATCGTTTACTTTAGCACCTTTCCGGCAGGTTATTTTTTCTTTTTCGCCTCTTCCAATGGCAGTAATGCAGATTGTTAAACCGGTTAGACTCGCAGAAGTATCTCCTCCAACCAGATCGACGTTGTAAATATTGCACGCCAGTTTAATACCTTCATAAATTTCTTCAATATTTTCCAAAGTAAACTTCGATGAAAAGGCGATGGAGACCAAAATTTGCAATGGTTCACAATTCATTGCATATATGTCGGATAGGTTTACGGTAACCGCTTTATAACCCAAATGTTTAAGGGGTGTATAAATTAAATTAAAATGTATGCCCTCAGTGAGAATATCGGTTGTAACAACAATATGACTGCCGCCATGATTGAGTACCGCTGCATCGTCTCCTATGCCTTTCACAGTTGTGGCTTGCTTTATGGCAAATGATTTTGTCAGATGGTCGATAAGTCCAAACTCACCAAGCTCAGTAAGGGTAAAATTCTTTTTTTTAATAGTCATTAGACTGTGTTTTGTTAATTTCTATAATTGAAATTTTCTGAATAAAGTTATCTTTTTGTATATTTGCACTTATTTAGATTAATTCTATTTTCAATGGGTTTGTTGTAAGAGAAATTTCAGTCAGATTACAAATTTATTAAACTTCAATATACCCTGAAATAAAAAAATAGCGAATTTGAAATTTCCTGTTAAGTATTAACAAATTACTAAAAGTAAAACTGAAGAAAGAAAAATACATGGCTTATGAATAAAGATAAGGACCAGAATCAGGATATATTACTGAATGAGGTCATACAAAGTGATTATAAGTACGGTTTTTATAGCGATATTGAAAACGAGGACATTGGCAAAGGTTTGAACGAGGATGTTATCAGAGCAATTTCCGGTAAGAAAAACGAGCCCGCGTTCATGCTTGAATTCAGGTTAAAGGCTTTTCGTCACTGGCTCACAATGAAAACACCCAATTGGGCTAAGTTAGATATTCCTGCCATCGATTATCAGGATATAATATATTATTCGGCGCCAAAACAACAAGCCAAATATGATAGTTTGGACGAAGTGGACCCCGAATTAATTGATACCTTTAATAAACTGGGAATCCCCCTTGAGGAGCAGAAACACCTTGCCGGCGTTGCCATAGACGCAGTAATTGACAGTGTTTCAGTAAAAACCACGTTTAAGGACACGTTGGCCGATCATGGAATTATTTTCTGTTCATTCAGCGAAGCTGTTAGAGAGCACCCCGACCTGGTTCTGAAATATATCGGATCGGTTGTGCCATATACCGACAATTTCTTTGCTGCCCTAAATTCGGCAGTTTTCAGCGATGGCTCATTCTGTTACATTCCAAAAGGAGTACGCTGCCCCATGGAGCTGTCCACTTACTTTCGTATTAATGCAGCCAATACAGGCCAGTTTGAAAGAACCCTTCTAATTGCTGACGAAGGCAGCTATGTTAGCTACATGGAAGGTTGTACTGCTCCCATGCGCGATGAAAACCAGCTTCATGCAGCTGTGGTTGAGCTTGTTGCACTTGGTAATGCAACCATCAAATATGCAACAGTTCAAAACTGGTATCCCGGCGATAAAAACGGTAAAGGTGGAATTTTTAACTTTGTAACCAAAAGGGGTATTTGCAAAGGCGATAATTCTAAAATTTCCTGGACACAGGTAGAAACCGGTTCGGCCATTACATGGAAATACCCAAGTTGCATTCTCATGGGAAATAATTCAACAGGGGAGTTTTATTCGGTTGCTGTAACTAATAATTTCCAACAGGCCGATACAGGCACTAAAATGATTCATATTGGTAAGAATACCAAAAGCACAATTATTTCGAAGGGAATTTCGGCCGGTAAAAGCAGTAATAGTTACAGGGGTATGGTTAAAGTGCTGAAAAAGGCCGAAAATGCACGAAATTTTTCACAGTGCGACTCCTTATTATTAGGAGACAAATGCGGAGCGCATACTTTTCCATACATAGAATCTGAAAACAGAACAGCTATTGTGGAACACGAAGCAACCACATCAAAAATAGGTGAAGATCAGATTTTCTATTGCAATCAGAGAGGAATATCAACTGAAGATGCCATAGGACTTATTGTAAACGGATATGCTAAGGAGGTAATTAACCAGCTTCCTATGGAATTTGCCGTAGAAGCGCAGAAACTTTTGCAGGTTAGCCTCGAAGGCAGTGTAGGATAATTAATTGTTGAATTTTCAAAAAACCAAATATGCTTTTAATAAAAGATTTATATGCATCAGTTGCCGGAAAGGAAATTTTAAAAGGAATTAATCTTGAAATTAAACCGGGAGAGGTTCATGCTTTAATGGGGCCTAATGGCTCAGGTAAGAGTACGCTTGCGTTGGTCCTTGCCGGACGTGAAATGTTTGAGGTTGTTAGCGGCAAAATTCAATTTATGGGTGCCGATTTAATTGAAAAGTCACCCGAGGAAAGAGCAATGGAGGGAATTTTCTTGGGTTTTCAGTACCCTATAGAGATACCCGGAGTAAGTATGGTAAATTTTATGAAAACTGCTGTTAACGAAAAGCGCAAATACCTGGGGCAGGAGCCCATTTCTGCATCAGATTTTTTGAAAATGATGCGTGAAAAGAAAGAACTGGTAGTCATAGATTCTGCACTTACAGCGCGATCGGTTAACGAAGGTTTTTCTGGCGGCGAGAAAAAAAGAAATGAAATTTTTCAGATGGCCATGCTCGAACCTAGGCTGGCAATACTTGATGAGACTGATTCGGGCCTTGACATTGACGCCCTGCGAATTGTAGCCAACGGGGTAAATAAACTCAAGTCGAAGGATAACGCAACCCTGGTTATTACACATTACCAGAGATTATTAGATTATATAGTTCCCGATTTTGTACATATTTTGTATGAAGGTCGCATAGTGAAATCGGGGGGAAAAGAACTCGCCCTCGTACTTGAAGAAAATGGTTATGACTGGATTAAAAAAGGTGTAGAAGTTTAAATGGCATCGGTTTTCGTTTTTTTATTAAAATAAACAATGAGCGTTGTAGCAGATAAAATAAATATAAAAGATGAATTTGTTCGGCTTTACAGGGTAAACGAAGAGTTTTTAAATTCAAATTTTCCCGGAATGTTTGCCGAAACAGCAGAGTTGGCTATAAACAAATTCAGCGAGCTTGGTATTCCTTCAAAAAAGGGTGAAAAATATAAATATGCCGATTTAGATAACCTGTTTAAGGGAGATTTTCTCAGGTTCAGCGATCCCAAAAAGATTACTTTTAATGTACGCGATATTTTCAGGTGTGATATTCCAGAGCTTGAAAGCGATACACACATGGTGCTTAACGGCTGGTACTATAACGGCCAACCCTTGCGAAAGTGGGAAAATGGAGTAATTGCAGGCAGTCTTGCCGCAGCAGTTCAAAAATACCCGCAACTGGTTGAAAAACATTTTAACAAGTATGCCGATTTTAATGATGATGGAATGGTTGCTCTGGCTGCAGCTTTCGCCAGAGATGGATTTTTCATGTACATACCAAAGGGTGTGGTTATTGAAAAGCCCATTCAGCTAATTAATATTATGATGGCCGAAACAGCCATGATTTCATACCATCGCAGTCTTATTATAGCTGAAGAAGGTAGCAGCGTTAAAATGGTAATTTGTGATCACACCCTTTCAGCGCAAAACTTTATTACCAATTCTTTGCTTGAATTGTACGCAGGCCCAAATGTAGTATTCGACCTTGTGAAAATGCAAAACGAGCATAATTCTGCCTCACAGATATCGCATGTATTTATACATCAGGAAAAGGGAAGCAAGGTAACCACCAATACGGTTGCCTTACATGGAGGGTTTTTAAGAAATAATCTGAATATTAAACTTGCAGGGGAATTCTGCGAAAGTAACGCTTATGGACTCTGCCTTACCGACCGTGGCCAGTATATAGATAATTACATATTTATGGATCACGCTTATCCTAATTGTAACAGTAACCAGATATTTAAAGGTGTGCTTGATGACGTGGCAAGGGGAGCATTCAACGGAAGGATTATCGTGCGTATAGATGCGCAGAAAACTAATGCTTATCAGGCAAACAACAATATTTTGCTTACCGATGATGCAAAAATGTACTCAAGGCCCCAACTCGAAATTTATGCCGATGATGTTAAATGCAGTCATGGTTCCACTATCGGACAACTTGATGAAAATGCTTTGTTTTATTTGCAGTCAAGAGGAATTCCCGAACGCGAAGCAAGACTTATGCTTATGTATGCGTTTGCAAATGAAATTATAAGCAAGATAACATTAGCTCCCTTGCGCGAGCGCATTGACCACCTCGTTGATTTGAGGCTTAGAGGGGAATTATCGCGCTGCAATAGTTGCCCAATGCATTGTTGTTAATTTAGCATATTTTGTTCCAAAAGCTTAGTATTATGGATATTGAATTAATTCGAAGCCACTTTCCAATTCTGGGCAGAAAGGTTTACAACAAACCATTGGTTTATTTAGACAATGCAGCAACAACGCAGAAACCACTCAGGGTAATTGAGACCATAGAAAGGGTTCATAAAACTATTAACAGTAATGTACATCGCGGAGTGCACCATTTGAGCGATGTGTGTACAGATGAACACGAACAGGCACGCTTTAAAGTTCAGAGATTTATAAATGCAGCCCATTCGCATGAAATTATTTTTACTGCAGGAACTACAGCGTCAATAAACCTTGTGGCCTTTTCGTTCGGTGAAAAATTCGTTCATGAAAACGATGAAATAATAATTTCAGCCTTGGAGCACCATTCCAATATTGTACCATGGATGATGTTGTGTGAAAGAAAAGGCGCTGTCCTGAAGGTTATTCCAATGAATCTGGACGGAGAATTAGAGATAGAAAAACTGCCCGGATTAATTTCCGAAAAAACAAGGCTTATTGCTGTGGGGCAGGTTTCGAATTCGCTTGGAACTGTGAACCCTATAAAAAAAATAATACAATTGGCTCACTCACATAACATTCCTGTATTAATTGATGGTGCGCAGGCTATTCAGCATAATAAAATTGATGTGCAGGAATTGGACTGTGACTTTTATACTTTTTCGGGGCACAAGGCCTATGGGCCAACCGGAACAGGCGTGTTGTACGGGAAAGAAAAATGGCTTGAGGAACTTCCTCCGTATCAGGGAGGCGGGGAAATGATAAAAGAAGTGAGTTTTGAACACACCTTATATAACGATCTTCCATTTAAATTTGAGGCAGGTACGCCTAATTTTGTCGGTATAATAGCCTTGGGAGCAGCGCTTGATTACCTTGAAGATATTGGCCTGGACAAAATTGCCGTCAGGGAAAAGGAGTTGCTGGAGTATTCCACGAGAAGGCTTCGCAATATTGAAGGACTTGTTACTTTGGGAAATGTCCCTGAAAAAATAAGTATGCTTGCCTTTTACCTTAAAGGCATTCACCCATACGATACAGGCATGGTACTCGACAAACTTGGCATTGCCGTTCGCACGGGTAACCATTGCGCACAGCCGGTTATGGATTTTTTCGGGATTCCCGGAACAGTTAGGGCATCTCTCGTATTTTACAACACTATTGACGAAATTGATATGCTGGCCGAGGGACTGCTAAAAGTTAAACAAATGTTTTCGTAAACAAGCAGGTATGACTTTGAAAGAAATACAGGATGGAATTGTCGAAGAATTTCTGATATTCAACGATTGGTTGGAGAAATATGAATACCTAATTGAATTGGGGAAATCGCTTCCACAAATTGACGATAAATTTAAATCGAACGAATATTTAATTAAAGGTTGTCAGAGCAGGGTTTGGCTGCATGCCGAATTGAATAAAGGAGTGATTAATTTTACAGCCGACAGCGATGCAATTATAACCAAAGGAATTGTAGCCTTGTTAGTAAGGGTTTTGTCGGGACAAAAACCCGAAGAAATTATTGACTGCGATTTATATTTCATTGACAAAATTGGGTTGAAGGAAAATCTTACTCCTACACGTTCAAACGGAATGCTTTCAATGATAAAGCAGATGAAAATTTACGCCCTGGCCTACAAAACACAACAAGAAAAAAAATAATATCATGGAAAACAATTTTTTGGAACTGGAAACCGAAATCGGAAGGGTTCTGAAGAATATTTACGACCCCGAAATACCCGTTAACATTTATGACCTGGGATTAATTTATGAGGTAAATGTTGACGAAGAAAAGAAGGTGGAAATTGTGATGACTCTTACTGCACCTAATTGCCCAATGGTGGATGAACTTTTAACCGAAATCAATCAAAAAGTAAAAGCGATTGAAGGTGTAAAAGACCTTATTATTAATCTTGTTTTTGATCCTCCATGGCATAAGGACATGATGAGCGAGGAAGCAAAACTTGAATTGGGCTTTTTATAATGATTTAATGTCTGAAATCACTATTGTAAGCCCAAAAACCTTCTCTTTGTTCAAACGCTCAGACGCACGGGATTTTACTTTTTTTCTGCAGTAAAAAAAGTAAAAAATACCGCCACTGAAACGAATTTACTAAAAATCAGGTTAATTGTCTGAAATCCGGAAACTCGCTTAGCTCAAACAGCCCGGATTTCTTAACGCCAATTTATCTGATTTTATTAACGGAAATTCCCGGGGCGGAAATAATCACCTTCAATAAAAATTGGTCAATCAACATTGATTGTATTTTAAACTTCATTTTTTATTAAAATTTTACCGCACAGTAAAGGCCTGAAATTAAAAAAAGGCACGCATAATAAACGCGCGCCTTTGTGGCTATACAATAAGTCATGTAAACTAAAGTATTATATTCAACAATACTTTTAAAAGTATCATTGCCAGAAGTAGTCCGCCGGTTATGATTACAACTCCAAGCCACGAACTGGTATTATTTTCATGTTGTTTCAT
>BBPF01002497.1_pt1 | contig 9849 bp, 6 predicted proteins | sample 1343921 | NCBI WGS metagenome assembly BBPF01 (sample SAMD00019090, study PRJDB2971) | groundwater metagenome | isolation source: The Cedars highly-alkaline
ATAGCTGAAGCAAGGGGCTTTACGGCACTCTCAGGTAATATAAAAACAAAAAACCACTGGAGCTATAAACTCCCGTGGTTTCTATATTCTCTATGGCTAATCTACTATAAAATGATACAATGTGAATATTTCACCCTGAAAGCATCACCAAGTTGCTCATTTGAGCATCAGCAATTCGCAATTAGAGCATCGGCAATATTCTGTTAGAGCATCATTATGATGTTAAATTGCGTACTGCCGTGAGGCAGCACGCAGGAATCCCTAAAATTGGTTTTGTTTTTTTGCGTAAAGTTGCCTCATGTTTAGATTGCCTGTAAATATCCAGACAGCGTTATGAACAATTCTATCCATCATGGCATCGGCATGGACACCTCCACCAAGGCGTGTGTGCCAGTCTTCCTTCTTGAACTGAGTACAAAAGACGGTAGAAGTTGTTTCATGCCTACGTTCGATCAGTTCAAATAAAAAATGTTGCTCCTCATCTGACAGATCGTCGAGCAACCACTCATCAAGAACGAGAAGCATGTAGCTCGTAAATTTCTTAAGCAGTTTAGATATCCCCAGCGGGGTCAGTGTTGCCTCATCGCGTAGCATCAATAGATCTGGAATTCTGATGTATCTGGTCCTTATCCCTTGAATGCAAGCTTGCTTTCCAAGTGCACAAGCTAGGTAGCTTTTGCCCGATCCCGTGAATCCATGGAATATGACACTGGAGTAAGTATCGATGAACTGTGCAGTAGAAAGATTGAGAAGCATCTCTTTATTAAGTCCGCGGTCAATATAATAAACATCATTGAATGATGCATTTGAGATTCGGAACTTTGCCGTCTTTATCAATCGTTCTACTTTGCCGTTGTACTTTCTTTGATAGACGAAATCTACTGCTAACTTCATCCGGTCTTCAAATGGCATTGTTAAGTAACCGATGTCCTGGGCCTGTTGATCCATTGCTTCGATCATTTCACTGAGGTTTAGTTCGCGGAGTTTTCTTCTGGTTTCTTCATTAAGCAGACTCATTTATTCGTCACCTCCGCCGTAGTATTGTGACCCGCGGACGTAACCTTGAACGGCCTGATTAAGTTCATTAGATTTTGTTTCGGCCTTCTTTGACAGAAATATTTGATCCTGATTTGACGATAGAATTGCTTTTAAATTTTTATACCTTGGAGATCTGACCTTTTCAAGTGCAAGCTCACATGCGACTTCAAGACGTTCAGTTGAGTAAGTTTTGCTTAACCGTAGTACGGATAAAGTAGAGTTGTATCCTTGCTCTTTGACTCGGACGCTTGCGAAGATTCGCTCTACAACTTCACTTGTACACGCCCCAATGGAATACGCCCATTTTTTAATCCGCTCATCATCCCACTCCGTATGATGAAACTTGTCCGGCATATGCTCATCACAAGTGGACCATTTGTATCTTACATAATCCGGGAACTTTTTGTGGGAGTAAAGTCGTTCGCTTTTATAGTAGCTTTCAACCAATGAATCCGTGGCCTTGAGATCCACTTTTTTACCGACGTATTTATAAGGTACTGAATAACGATTTGTTTTGTAAACAACATGGCAGTCCAGGTTTACAGTATGGCCGTACACCCATTCAGCGACTTCATATGGGGTTGAAGGCAACGCACGCAGGTGCTTACTTTCAACTTCATTAAATATTTCTGTGCGGCTGCCTTCTCGCTTTTGAAACGGTGCATCATTAAAGTCCTTCAGCTTCCGTACTACAGCAATTTTTACTTCTTCCAGTGAGTGAAACACTTCATTTCTAAGTTGAGCGATTATTGCAGTAGCTATTTTCCCTACGGTGCCTTCTACAGATGCTTTCTGTTTAGGTTTTCTCACCCCAGCTGGCATTATGGCAGTTAGGTAGTGGTTCCCGAAGTCTTCATACTTTTCATTTAAGACAATCTCACCCTCGCGCGGATGGCTAATAACGCCTGTCTTTAAATTATCGCATGTAACCCGAACAGTTGAGCCACCAAAGAACTCGAACATATTAACATTACATTTCAGCCATGTATTTTGCTTCATGTCAAGGCATGGCTCGACATACGAGTACTGGCTGTACGGGAGTGTAGCAGCAAAAAGATATGCTTTGATAATTTCACCTGTAGCACGATCGATGATAGCCATCGTCGAACCACTCCAGTCAACTTCACAAACCATTCCCGGTTTGTGGCGTAAATGGTTTGTTAGGCTATTTGCCGTTACATATTCAGAGTAGCCCTCACAGAATTTCGTGTATCCCATGGATAAGGCACTTGAAGTTTTGCATGAATCTTTGTATTCACGCCATAAGAGTTTTAGATTAACACCTGTCTTCTTCAGTTCTGTATGGATGTAGTTGTACTCTGGGGCGCTGTAAAGAACCTCGGATACATACTTGTCTGGATAGAACATCCGGTATACTTCTTCTTCTGTCTTGTCCTTGACATCGTTGTAGACGATGCAGCGTTCATCGGAAAGTCGATAAACATCACCAACAGAGTGTTGAGATATCTTGCGCGTGCGGCAGATTTCTCTTTGCGACATTTGTGCTGCGCGAAGCTCTAGTATTAGCTTCACTTTGATTTTCTTGGCCATATTTAGGCCTCCTTCCTATAGATGTGAGAGATTTTCCCTCATACATTATTCTACAGGAAGTGATGCTCTTGTGCGGATTGGTGATGCTATTTCGCGAATCCTGGCTAACGGATATGGCGATGCTGTTCGGCGAATTGGTGTTGCTCAAATGCGAATCGGTGTTGCTCAAATGCGAATCGGTGTTGCCCTAACAGCGAAATAATCACTCATCAAAAAATCCTTTCCCCGTGGTTTGTCCACAAGAAAAGGATACATGCTGGCGACGCGAAAGTATTTCCCCCGGATTTCCCCTGTTTTTACCCCGGATTTTCCGTGATGGGTTCTTAATGAACATTCGCCGAAACAATTAAACGGAGGTCAGAAAGATGGACAAGGAACAAAATATTGAGAAATGGTCATCTATGGATACCATTACTGACTATCTGGATGTAAGCCGAGAGACGATTTTGCAATGGATTAACAATCGCGGGATGCCTGCCCACAAGGTCGGGCGACAGTGGAAATTTAAGATTTCAGAGATTGATGAATGGATTCGCTCTGGCGGAGCGGCAGATAAGGAGCAACAATAAATGGGAGAAATCGTTAGCGGTAAAAGAATGGGCATATCGAAGTATAAGAACAGCCTGTTTCCGATTGTGCTTTGTAATCAGAAGACGATTGATGAGCAGGCAATCGTTGATGCTGGCTATCAGCGCTGTGCTTTGAATCATCCGCTTGCCAGGGCATTAGTCTCATTGCCGGAGGCCGAGAGGATTGCTATGGTGCGGGAGACAGTCCTCGCATTGATACCGAAACGAACTGCTGTTTATCTGGTTGATTATGAGATGCTGTTCGACCCTCGATATGAGATAGACGTGCTGAAGCTCTTTTATGAGGTTTCACGTCGGCAAAAGCTTATCGTTAAATGGTGCGGCAGATTGGCGGCGCAGATGCTTGTCTATGCCGAACCGGGTTACCCGGAGTACAAGCAATACAGTATTGCAGAACATGACATTATCTGCGTGAGTTAAGGAGGAACCAAAGTGAAGTATTCGGAACTAATCAGCTTTGACCCGATTGAAAGCGTCATTCAGCTTACAGACGCGAATGACAAAACCGAGGCTGCCGGGCTGGTTAAAAGCTATGTCATGTCTGATGACATGGCAGAGAAAATCAAGAACAACATGTTTTCGCAACTGCGGCTGGACGAGGTTGTCGATAACAAGGGCGTTCTTCTTGTCGGTAACTACGGCACTGGTAAATCCCATCTGATGTCGGTGGTTTCTTCTGTAGCTTTGGCTGCTGCCAATCTGGAATATTGCCAAAACAAGCGGTTTGCCGAGGACGCAAAAGTAATCGCCGGACAGTTTGAAGTGCTGCGTATAGAGATAGGCGCCGTCACCACTCCGCTCAGGAGCATCATCCTAACCAAGGTGCAGCAGGACTTCCAGAATCGCGGGCTGAGCTTTAGCTTTCCGGCTGCCGATTCCGTGGCGAACAACAAGGAAACCCTCCAGAATATGATGGCGTTGTTTGCTACCAAGTACCCGGACAAAGGGTATCTCATTGTTATAGATGAATTTCTCGACTTTCTCGGCGGTAAAGACGAACACGCGGTAACCTTTGACCTGGGCTTCATGCGCGAAATCGGTGAAGTTGTGAAGAATTCCCGAATTCGTGCCATATTCGGTATGCAGGAGAAACTCTTTGATAATCCAAGGTTCTCCTATGTTTCTCAGACCATCAACCGGGTTCGCGACCGTTTCGAGCAGGTTGTCATCCGCAAGGAAGACACCTCCTATGTGGTCTCTGAGCGTATCCTTAAAAAGAATGCTGAGCAGAAAGCCTGGATTCGGGAACACCTGCAAAAGTTTTGCAGCCTGTATTCCAATATGTCCGAGCGCATTGAGGAGTACGTTGATTTATACCCGATTCATCCGTCATTCCTCGACGTGTTCAATAAAATTTACATCATCGAGAACCGCCATATCCTGAAAAACATTTCAGAACTTATCAAGGGGATACTGGCCGACGATGTACCGGAAGAAATGCCGGGCATCTACTCTTTTGACAGCTATTGGGCGTTTATTAAGGAGAACTTTTCGTATAGGACGGATGTCAGCATCAAGGAAGTCGTTGAAAAGAGCGGTCTGCTTGAAGACATCGTAAACCGCTCCTTTCCCAAGCGGCTCTATAAGCCGTTGGCGCAGAAAATTATCAACGCGCTTTCCGTCCATCGGCTGACGACCGGCGACATCTCAATCCGCACCGGTCTAACCAGTGAAAACCTGCGTGACGACTTGTGCCTCTATCTTGAGAACATGCCTGACCAGAGTTCGGATACGCTCCAATCCATCGTTCAACAAGTCCTCAAGGACATCATGACGACAGTGAGCGGCCAATTTATCGACCACAACACCGAAAACGGCCAGTATTACCTTGATTTACAGAAGGATGTGGACTACGATGAGAAAATCACGCAGCGAGCCGCAATTATTTCAGAGGATAGCCTTAACAACTATTTCTATAACGTAGTCTACTACTGCCTGGATTGGGATCAGAAGGAGCATGTTGCGAACTTCAGGATTTATGAGCATACCCTGAATTGGGCATCGCACAACATCTTCCGAAGCGGCTACCTGTTCCTTGGAACACCGGAAAACCGTCCAACGGCGCAACCGCCGCGCGATTATTACATCTATTTTTTGCCGCCCTACGGCAATGCGAGTTACGTGGATGATAAAAAGAAAGACGAGGCATTCTTCCATTTCAAGCCCAACGAGGAATTCAAGAATACCTTGCGCCTGTATGCTGCTGCCTTGATGCTCAAAGAGTTGGCCGAGGAAAAGAACAAAACGGCCTACCAGAGCAAAGCGGAGGTCTTCCGTAAGAAGTTGAACAAGTTCCTTGCCGAAAACAAGAACACCTGCTTTGAAGTGACCCATGTCGGCGTCAAGAAGCAGCTCATGGAAGTGATGAGCGGCAAGTACAACTCAGCGAATCCGTTCAAAGAGACGATTGACCTCGTTTCGTCGTTGCTTCTGGATGGCTGGTTCACCGAGAAGTACCCGGAGTTCCCGGTGTTTAAGACCAACATCACCATCAAGAATCAGGCAGATGCTATCCGAAGCGCATTCGACCGTTTTGCCGGTCGTAAAAATGTGCAAGCCAACGCTATGCTGGAGACATTCGGGTTGCTTGATGGCGAGAACATCAGTGTTACGCATTCCAAATATGCCGGACACTTCATCAAGGAACTGAACAATCTGCCCGCCGGAGCGGTCATCAACTTCAACGATGTTTACGAAAAGACATTTGATGACTATCTGGACAAGAAGTTCGGCATATCCTATGGGCTACTGCCGATTGTTTTCCTCGGGCTTGTGTATACCGGCCAGGCTGTAGTCGCCATGAGAAACGGCGTTACACTTACGGCATCCAATCTCGACATCATACCAAAAACAAGCGTAACGGATATATACGAATTCAAGACACTCTCGAAACCAAAGGATATTCAACTCGCTGAATTGGTGCGGCTGTTTGAGATATTGCAGCTCCCGGTTGGCCAAATTAATAACCCATCTCAGCGGGAAGCGGGTTTAGCCTCTCTTCTCCAGAAAGCTCAGGACATTGCAGGTGTCGCAGTAAAGGCAAACAACCGGTTAAACGGCGACTTCTCACAGTGGGGTGAACCGCTAATACCGACCCATGTAGCTGATAAATACAAAGAATCCATAAAGCGCATTCTGGAGATGTTCAGCAACTTCCAGAACCGCTTCAATACGGTTGCCAAGCTGAATAACTTTAATTACTCCATGCAGCAGGTGGAGCAAATCGGAGAAGACATCGCCAATGCCAGCATCGTCATGGAGTATGATGTCTTCCGCAGTCAGTGCAGCAATACCGTATCCTATGTAACGAACCTCGACACGATAGATTTGGGCGAAGCGTTTAAAACGGAAATCAAAGCCGCCCGTGCAGAGTACGAGAAAACCCGTGACGCCATTGCGGATGGCGAAAGCGGAGAGAATCAGGCTGCCGAAGTAGAAGAACGCTTGGGCATCGTGAAGCAGAAGTACATCGACATGTACTATGCCGAACATCAAAAGCGCCGTTTGGGAGTGCAGGAAGGCAAACGCAAAGGCGAATTGGTCAGTTCAGTCAGGCTGGCAAACCTGAAACGGCTAAGAAGTCTCGACATCCTATCCGGCTCGAAGCTGACGGCAATTGAGAACGAATTGGCGGCATTAAAAGTCTGCTTTGAACTGACGCCGGAGATGCTGAAAACCTCGACATTCTGCCCGAAATGCGGTTTCCAACTTAACGAGAGCATCCCGCCGGTCAAAGGCGTTTTGGAATCCATTGAGGACAGGATTGATGCTTTAGCCGAAGAATGGACAAAGACGCTGTATAACACCATCTCCGACCCGTTGCTTGCGGAACAGAAAGGGTATCTCAAACCGGGGCAGCAGGAGACGATTGATGAGTTTTTGCGGACGAAGAAACTGCCGGAGGCCGTAGACCTCAACTTCGTCAATGCCATTACGGAACTGCTCCGCGGCTTTGACCCGGTGACGGTCTCCGCCGAAGATTTGACTGACAAGCTCGGCGCTTTCGGTCCCCTTGACGTTGATACTTTTAAGGCAAAAATAAGCGAAGTGGTGGATGCTCTGTCAAAAGGCAAAGACAAAAACAAACTCAGAATCGTAGTGAAAAAATAGCGCCAAAGGAGAGCGTAACACATGGAAAAGCGCAAACTGACCAAAGCGGACATTGACAAAGTCCGGAATATAGAAGGCTTTCCGATAGCGAAGGACGAGGACATCATCGCGCTGTCCGACGCGCCTTATTATACCGCTTGCCCGAATCCATTCATTGAGGAGTTCATCCGAGAGAACGGAACTCCATACGACGAGGCGACAGACGACTACCACCGGGAGCCGTTTGCGGCTGACGTGAGCGAGGGCAAGAACGACCCGATTTATAACGCTCACAGTTATCATACAAAAGTGCCGCACAAGGCCATCATGCGGTATATCTTACACTACACCAAGCCTGGCGACCTCGTGTTCGATGGCTTTTGCGGAACGGGCATGACCGGCGTGGCGGCGCAGATGTGCAGTAATCCTGACCGGGATTTCAAGATGCAGATTGAAAGCGAGATGCCGGGCGTGAACTGGGGTGCGAGAAAATCGATTCTCTCCGACCTCTCTCCTGCAGCGACGTTTATCGCCTATAACTACAACATGCCCCTGGATGTGGCGGTATTTCAAGAGGAAGCCGAGCGCATACTTGCCGAAGTGGAGAAGGAATATAGCTGGATGTATGAAACGCGGCATTTGATAGACGGAAAGCCGCAGACGACGTTTGGCGGTATTTCAATGGGACGCATCAACTACACGGTTTGGAGTGATGTGTTCATCTGCCCGACCTGCTCTAACGAGCTGGTCTTTTGGGATGTTGCGGTTGATAAGGAGAACGGTAAGGTACGGGACGTGTTCACTTGCCCGCATTGCAACAGTGAGTTAAAAAAGACGAGCTGTACACGAGCGCAGGAAACACATATCGACAGCAAGATAAACGATACCGTGACAATGGCGAAGCAGGTTCCGGTGTTGATAAACTACTCTGTATACAAGAAACGATACGAGAAAACGCCGGACGAATATGACCTCGCACTCATTGAAAAAATCGACAATATGGCAATACCGTACTGGTTCCCAACAGATGAACTTCCCGCAGGATACAATACGGAACAACCAAAGCGTTCACACGGCGTTATGCACGTTCACCAGTTTTATACACGGCGGAATTTGGCTGTGCTGGCGGCGTTTGCCGCCAAATCAAGAGGTTTAAGATATGGAATTGTGTTCCAATCCATAAATTCAACACTGACATCGAAAATTGTCCGTTATAACATGGGGCATCGTGGTAATGGTCCTGTGAGCGGGACACTTTATATACCTTCTCTCGTAGCAGAAGCTAACGTGTTCAAGCTCATAGAAGGAAAGCAAGCCGATTTTATTGGAGCGTTCAATCGAATTAGAGATTTCAAAGGCGCATGCCTAAACCTAGCGTCAACAAGTGATTTGAGGAATATCAACGATAATACCATCGACTATATTTTCACAGACCCGCCGTTCGGTGGTAACTTGAACTATTCAGAACTTTCTTTCCTTTGGGAAGCATGGCTGAAAGTCGTCACTAACCCAAAAAGCGAAGCAATTATGAACCCTGCGCAAGGTAAAAGATTGCCAGAGTACCAGACGTTGATGACGCAATGCTTCAGTGAATACTACCGCGTCTTGAAACCTGGGCGTTGGATGACAGTAGAGTTTCACAATTCAAAGAACGCAGTTTATAATGCAATCCAAGAGGCGTTACTTAGGACAGGATTTATTGTTTCCGATGTTCGGGTTTTGGATAAGCAGCAATTCAGCTTTAAGCAAGTGACAACAACTTCTGCCACAAAGCAGGACTTGGTTATTTCGGCATATAAACCTAAAGACAGTTTCAAACGTGAATTTGCCCTTAAAACAGGTAGCGAAGAAACGGCTTGGGCATATGTACGAATGCGTTTAGAAAATTTGCCAGTTGCTCCAATCAAAGAAGGCAAGATTGAGATAAACAAGGAACGGCAAGAGTTTTTGTTATATGACCGAATGTTAGCATACCACATTGTGAATGGTATAGCTGTCCCGCTTGACGCAATATCCTTTTGTCGCGGACTAGACGAGAAGTTCCTTAAACGCGACGGGATGTACTTCCTCCCCGACCAAGTGAACGAATACGATACCGCCCGCATTGAAAACGATGTGGAGCTAATCCAGTTTGAGCTGTTCGTCACCAATGAAAAATCAGCTATCGCCTGGCTCTATCAGCAGTTGGGAACTAAGCCGCAGACCTACGCCGAGATTCAGCCGCAGTTCATGCAGGAGTGCAAGACAGTGGATAAATTTGAGGCTATGCCGGAGCTTGCAGTTATGCTGGAGGACAATTTCCTGCAAGACGAGAACGGCAGATGGTACGTTCCCGACGTGACCAAAGCGGGCGATGTGGCGAAGCTACGCGAGAAGAAGCTGCTCAAAGAATTTGAGGGCTACCTTGCAACCAAGGGCAAGTTGAAACTGTTTCGCACGGAAGCCATCCGCGTGGGCTTCGCCAAGCTGTGGGCCGACAAAAACTACAAGCTCATCGTCGAAACCGCCAACCGTCTGCCGGATAGCGTTATTCAGGAGGACGACAAGCTGCTGATGTATTACGATTTGAGCGCAGGGAGGG
>BBPF01005247.1_pt1 | contig 9846 bp, 12 predicted proteins | sample 1343921 | NCBI WGS metagenome assembly BBPF01 (sample SAMD00019090, study PRJDB2971) | groundwater metagenome | isolation source: The Cedars highly-alkaline
AATCAACAAAATTAAGTTAGACAAAGGGCTTGTTTGTAGAAAAGCTTATCGTCGTTGACTTTTGATTTTTGGTTGTGATAGGATGTTTAATAATATGACTCTAATTACTATTCCGAAAAAAGAACTAAAAACAATAATTAAAGAGAGCATCCGGGAAATTCTTGAACAGGAATCAATGAAATTCCGAGCTTTGTTTATGCCCTTGGTATCCCAGAAGGAACAGAGAGACATTGGAAAGCGTTACGGCAAACCTTCTCGAAAGATAGCGAAATCAACAGAGATTAAAATTTGAACTGGCGTATTGATTTCTCCGCGAGTTCTCTAAAGTTCCTCAAGCAGAATAATCTTGAAGAAAATTTTGTTATTGATAAAATACAACTTACTCTCCGGAAATTTAAAGGAGAAAATGCGAATATAAACATCAGGAAACTTAGTGGAGAATGGGAAGGATTTTATAGAATTCGCTCCGGTAAACTGAGAATCATTGTTGAATTTCAATTTGAACAAAATCGAGCTTATATTGAAGAAATCGACTGGCGAGGTAATGTGTATAAGTAAGGTTTATCTATCAAGGTGAGGCCTATCGAGGTTGAACCTCAACTTATAACTTACAACTGATAACTTACGACTATAAAAAGGTTCGGATAGAGAACTAAACAGATTTATTGATATTGTTAGTCAATTAGGCGGTTTCAAAAAGAAATTAGCTCGAAGATTTAACTGAAAATTTATATGTCGCATGTTGTAGGTCGTAAGTGGTTTGTAGTAAGTTAAAATCAATGAAACATTATGGCCAAAAAGAAAGCTAAAAAGAAAATTAATAAAAAACAGTTATCTCCCCCGGAGCGTCATTTTGGAATGGTTTTGGAAGATATTGATTCTAAACTTGATTTAGTGGTAGAAGGACATCAAGGATTAGATAAAAAAATTGAAGATTTCAGGAAAGAAACTGGCGAAAGATTTGACGAGATGGATTATAAATTTGAGATAGTTTTTGAAAAATTTGATGAAATTGATGCGCAGTTTAACAAAGTGGATGAGCGGTTTAACAAAGTGGATGAGCGGTTTGACAATGTGGATGCGCAGTTTAACAATGTGAAAGATGAATTGTATATTATTCGCAACGAACTTAAAGAAAAAGTTGGCAGAGACGAATTTACTCTTTTGGAAAAACGAGTCATAGCCCTGGAAAAATCAAGAAAAAATTAAGGTCATCGCAAGATCTTCTCAAGAATGGCGCGCCCGGTTTACGATTCAAAGGGCATTTTAACGAGAGGCTCTTAGCAGGTTTCTTATAAGCCCATTCCGTGTTAAAATTGAATAAGTTGATATGCCCAGTACTACAACTTAGATGGTGTTCTTCTATGTGTATGTTCTGGAAAGTTTGAAGGACGGTAAAAGATACATAGGGCACGCCAACAACTTAAAGAAAAGAGTAGAAGAACACCGAAAAGGAAAATCACAATCAACCAAACCAAAGACTACCGATGAAACTAATATATTTTGAAGCCTGCACAAACCAAGAGGATGCCGAAAGAAGAGAGGGATATCTCAAAACCACAGGAGGTCGCAGATTTTTGGTTAAAAGATTAAGGTCGTATTATAAAAAGTCGAAGTTGTAGTACTGGGTATGAAACAATCTGGCATAGCAACGCTTCCTGTTATTCTTCTTATTTCCGGTATTGTCATAGGACTGGCGATAGCGGGCGTAGTTATGGCCACCCTTTTGTCAAACACTATCCTTAGTTCCAGACTTTCGGCAGAAGCATTAGCTGTGGCTAGGGCTGGAGCGCGGGACGCTATCATAAAAATTATCCGCTATAAGAATTGCAATGCTAGCTTCTGCGGCGGGGCGGTGCCCTACACCTTAACTCTCGGCTCTAGAACCGCTCTTGTGAGTTTGGTTGATAACGGCAACAACACCTTGACAGTGACTTCCACAGGCACGGCTGTAACGAGTAGAAAACGAATAAGAGCGGTGGTAGGCGTTGAACCACTATCCGGTAAAATAAGCATCGTTTCGTTTAAGGAGATTTCACTATAGCAAGAGATGAACATTAAAGGCGCGACATCGGGTTTGGTACGGTTTCTTTTAACCTCGCCGCAGATTGGAGGATTGGAGATCACCGATTCGGCTATCCGCTTCTTTGGGATTAAGAAGGACGGTTTTACAACCGCTTCTTTAAGGTTGCCCCCGGGCATCATTGGGTCCGGCAAGGTTAAAGAAGGGCAGAAGCCGAATCTGGTCTCCGCGCTAAAGAATATTCACTCACAGCTTTCCGCAGACAGTAAGAAAATAATTAACGTCGTCCTTACCCTGTCCGATAGCAGTATCTATATTCAGTCTTTCGGCGTCTCAAGGGTCGCCGAGAAAAACTTGGCTGAAGCAGCCGATCTAAATCTGCGGATGTTATCTCCTATGCCAATAGAAAGTTCTTATTTCGGCTGGCAGAAGATAAGTGAAAGCGAGACGGGCGGGGGAGTCATTGAACTTCTGGGAGCCTTTGTTCCAGCCTCTAACATCGACGACATGGTTTTTGCCCTGCATGATGCTGGGTTTGGAATAGCGGCGGTAGAATTCACTTCCTTATCTTTAGTGAGACAACTTAAGGAACTTAAAATGATAGACAGGAACTTGCCGTACCTTGTCATCCATGTGACGGCTGAAGGTTTGAATTTTATAGTTATAAGGAATGGCAATCTTTACTTCGACTATTTTTATCCCTGGAGCTTAATTCAAGGTGACGGTCGTAATATTTCTCTCCATAGCTTTAAGGAGGTCGTGGAAGCCGAAGTAGGAAAAGTTTTTAATTTCTACTTAGGCCACTGGGGGAGTCAGGTTAAAAACGCGCTGGTGGTCACTCCCGCGCTTCACGAAGAGTTTAAGAGCGTATTAGACGAAAAATTCCCCTCTTTAAAGACAGAGGTGGTGAATGCTAAGGGGATAACGGCGGTTCAGGGAGCGGCGTTGCGAGGAAAGCTGTCCAGAGGAGAAGACTTTGATATAAGTCTCTCGAGCGAAACGGTTGCCAAAATATTCGAAGAAAAACAAGTGTTGTATTTTATTTCCATTTGGAGGAACGCGCTTTTTACCGTAGCGGGATTTATTCTTCTTGTCTTCGCCCTCACGGATATTTACTTAGGCGGGTCGGCCGACAAAATAGCGGGGAACGATGATTCTATGGCGTCCCGGGAGGCGGAACTTTCGGAGTTGAAACGACTTGAAGATAAAGTCGGCAATTTCAACAGGTTGGTTGAACTTGTCGGTTCCGCCAAGGGCTTGAGCAGGGACATATCGCCTTTCTTGATTCACCTGAACAACTTAGCCGGGCAAAGAGTTTCTTTTGATAGAATATATCTCCAAGCTTTGGATAGGCCGGTTACCGTATCCGGCGCGGCATCGAGCGAGAGAGCCATCCTTGAGTTTAAACGGCAACTTGAAGCCCAGAGTCAACTTGCGGACGTCAATCTGTCCCTTTCGAGCATCATTATGAAACCTGACGGCCAACTTTCTTTCACTGCCACCTTTCTTATAAAGAGTTTAGATTTTCCCGTTTCTACCCCTGCGGAAGAAGTCCAAAAACAACAAGAAAAGAAGCAAGACGAAACGGATCTTGGAAAAGAACTTGTAAACATAACCGAGGATTTAAAGAGTAGTAAACCGGCTGTCACGGAACCTCTTATAATTTTTGGGAAGCTTAAATTTAAATCCGTTTCCGATCCGGCGACGCTCGACGTTTCGGCTATTGATGAAGAGACAGCCAATCTTTTCAAAAGTAAGCTTGAAGAGTCGGCCAACTTTTACAATGTGCAGATCATTTCTGGTTTCACCAAAACGGGTGATGGAAGGGTGAAATTCCAGATAAGATTTTTCGTCTCGTTATAAGAGTTCTTTCCACAGCTCATCCGCTAAGCCGTAGACGAGCTTAATATCGTTTTTTCCCACCTTCTTTAACACGAATTCGCCAGCTTTCTCTCTCTTTTCTCTTGCTTCTTTTCTCACCCCCACCCGGAGTCGGGCAAATTCTTTTGTTCCCAGCGTCTTTATTATGGATTCTATGCCCTTATGGCCGGCTGACCCGCGAGAGAAAGAAAGCTTATATTTACCAAATTCTATGTCGGAATCGTCGTGGATTACGAGAATGTCATTGAGTTTGATTTTTTTGAAGTGTTTCAAGGCGGATTTTATGGCTTCCCCGGACTCATTCATAAAAGTTAAGGGTTTTATAACCACAATATCGCCGGTTTTGGCGTATTCGAAGTTCTTATAAGTTTTAAGCTCGTTCTTTGCGACTAACCGGTCTAAAAATAATAATCCGATGTTATGATAAGTATTCTTATAATCCTCTCCTGGGTTGCCTAGACCCACAATTAGCTTAAAATTAGTCATTGCCATAATAATTATATTGTATTAAAATGCTCCAAATGAAACAAATTTTTCCGCCTTTCTGGGAAGTCTTGGAAACTTTAGCGAAGGCTCTTGTATCATTGTTTATAATATACACCTTTATAGCTCAACCTTTCATTGTCCAAGGCGCGAGCATGGAACCTAACTTCTCCGACGACGACTACGTCTTGATAGACATGATTACCTACAGGTTCGGCGAACCGCATAGAGGAGAGGTGGTCGTATTTAAAAATCCCAGGAACGAAAAAGAATTCCATATTAAGAGGATTATTGGCCTTCCGGGAGAAGAAATAACCATAAACGGCGGAGAGGTTAAGGTAAACGGCGCGCTGCTTCGCGAAAACTACTTGTTGGCGGAACACGGACTCGCGGGCGAACGCGTTTTTGACTTAGGAAACGATGAATATTTTGTGATGGGGGACAATAGGTCTGAAAGCTTAGATTCGAGGAGTTTGGGTCCTTTAAAAAAGCATAAGATTACGGGCACGGTCCGTTTACGTTTTTGGCCGCCAGTAAAAATTCAAATTTTCATGGAAGCCCCAACCCGCAACTATTCTTAAAATGGCCAGTCCTCAAAAAGAAGAAGTTAAAAAAGAAGGCAGGGCAATTTTGTTTCAATCCCCTAAAGGGATGCGTGACATACTGCCCTCCGAGTGGACTACTCTGGATAAGATTTACAAGGCTGCTAAAGAAGTCGCTGAGTTTTATAATTTTTCCCGTCTTGAGACGCCCATCTTAGAACCCGTTGACCTATTTATAAGAGGCGTGGGTGAGGCGACCGATATCGTCGAAAAAGAGATGTTTGTCTTAAAAACCAAAGGCGGCGATAAATTAGCCTTGCGTCCGGAGTTTACCGCTCCGGTCATAAGAAGTTACCTACAGCACGGTTTACACCGCCTGCCACAGCCCCTAAAGCTCTTTTATTTCGGGCCACTTTTCAGGCACGAGAGGCCCCAAGCGGGAAGATACCGTCAGTTTAATCAGTTGGGCTTTGAAATAATAGGCGGCGAAGGAAATCCGCTCTACGACGCCCAGTCTATTATAACGGCGTACCGTTTTCTTGAAGAAGTCAGGATAAAAAACTTAACAGCGCAGGTGAATAGTATTGGTTGCCGAGTGTGTCGCCCGAACTACCGTCGCCGGCTGATAGATTATTATAAGAAGCAAAAAGTTTGCCGCGATTGCGCCAGACGTTTGGAAAAGAACCCATTGCGCCTCCTGGATTGTAAGAACGCCAATTGCGCCCAAATTAAATTAGGCGCGCCCAGTATTCTGGATAGTTTATGCGCGACATGCAAGAGACACCTTAAAGAGGTTTTGGAATTTTTGGACGAAGTAAACATACCTTACTCTTTAAATCCATATCTCGTACGCGGGCTTGACTACTATAATAGGACCGTATTCGAGATATTTACCGAAGGGAACGACTTGGCTCTTGCCTCCGGGGGGCGCTACGACTATTTGGCGGAGATGTTGGGCGGTAGGGTCACTCCCGCTTCAGGAGTCGCCGCGGGGATAGAAAGAATAGTTGAAACGGTAAGAAACGAGCCGGTTTTTCAAAATCAGAGGGCAAAACCCAAAGTTTTTCTTATCCATGTGGGCGAGGTGACCAAAAAGAAAGGATTGGCGCTTATTGAAGAGTTTAGGAAAGAAAATATGCCAATATTTGAAGTCTTAGGCAAGGATTCTCTCTCGGCCCAACTTGAAAGAGCGGCTAAGATGAAGTCGCCGATAGCTTTAATCTTTGGTCAGAAAGAGGCCTACGAAGAAAGTATTATAGTGCGCGATATGGAAACCGGCGTGCAAGAATCAGTGACCTTGAGTAAAGTGATTGAGGAGGTGAGAAGAAGATTAAAACAAGTTTGTTAGTTTGTTAGCTTGTTAGCTAAACGGCGAAGCCGCTAAAGAGCTATTCCATGGATTGTTTATTTTGTAAAATTAGCAGAGGTGAAATCCCCGCGGATGTAATTTATGAAGACGAAAGGGTTCTGGTCTTTTTAGACATTCACCCCATTGCTCCGGGGCATACGATGGTTATCCCTAAGAGGCATGCGGAAAACATCCTGGATTTGGGAAAAGAAGATATTGGTCCGATTTTTGAAGCGGTAAAGAAGCTTACCGGCGTCTTAAACAATGCCCTTAACCCTCAAGGCTTTACAATAGGTATAAACCACGGTAAAGTAAGCGGGCAAACGATTGACCATCTCCATGTGCATATTATCCCGCGATTTGATAAAGATGGCGGCGGGTCGTTGCATTCCGTAGTCAATAATCCGCCCGAGATGCCGCTTAAAGAAATAAAGAAAAAAATATTAGAAATTATTAACGATGGGAGTATTGGTTAAAAAAAGAGAAGGAGAGCCCTCTAATTTGCTCATCTACCGCTTCACGAAGAAAATCCAACAAAGCGGAGTTTTGCGCGAAGCGAGAAAAAGACGTTTCAGCAGCAGACCTGCCAACAAAAGGAAACGTCATCTTTCGGCGCTCTATAAAATTAAAGAAACCAAGAGAATCTTAAGGGAGAAAAAGTTAGGTATTTTATAGAAGTTTCCGGAGTTCGTGAATAATTTAAAGTGATGAAAGAGGTTATGAAGCAGTTAGCCGGACGGGCGGAAGCGAAGCGCGTCGGTGAGTTGGTTAAGAAAAATCTCACGGGGTAAGTGAGGAAGAAAACCGAAACAAAAAGGCTTAGAAACTTAGCGAAAGAAGTTCTTGATTCTTTGGGTTACAAAAGGTCTTTTATTGAGGTTAACCTCGTAACCAAGGGCGTTATGAGGTCCTTAAACTATAAGTTTAAAGGGAAAGATTCTGCTACTAATGTCCTTTCTTTCGGAGTTCCCCGAGGTTTCCCCGATCCGAATAAAAATCTTCTTCGTTCCTTGGGAGAAGTCTACCTTGATCCGTCTTATATAAAAAGCAGGGGCGAAAATATAGATTATCTCTTAATACACGGGCTTCTTCACTTGTTAGGTTTTGGCCACGAACGATATGATGATAGAATGAAGATGATGAAGTTAGAAAGGAAGATTTTGAAATGGCAAAAAATCAAATTTTAGGTTTAGATGTCGGCTCCGGTTCCTTGAAGGCGGTGGTGGCCGAAACCACAGATGATAATAAACTGTCGCTTCTTTATAACATAGAGAAGCCCTCCAGCGGGTTACGAAAAGGAGTGGTGGTTGATATGGAAGACGCCGCCTCGGTCATTAACTCCGTTTTGCAAGAAGTAAAAAGTTTTTCAAAGAGCGCCCTAAAGAATATCTACTTAAACATTGGGGGCGCCGACGTTCACTCGCAAATATCCCGCGGCATAATTGCCGTCTCGCGGGCGAGTTCCGAAATACATCGCGATGACGTGACTCGCGCCATTCAGGCGTCAGAGGCGGTTCACTTGCCGTCGAACCGCATGATACTTCACACCATTACGAGGGAGTTTATCGTCGATGGCGTAGGTGATATTCGAGATCCGTTGGGTATGGTGGGGGCAAGGCTTGAAGTGGCGAGCGTAGTCATAGACGCTTTTGAACCTACGGTAAAAAATTTAATGAAGTGCGTGGAGCTTTCCCGCGGAAGCGTTGCCGGATTAATTTTTAGTCCACTGGCATCAGCTTTATCCGTTTTGACTAAGAACCAAAAAGAGCTTGGAGTTATTTTAATGGACATCGGCTATGGAACAACCGGCATCGCCGTTTATGAAGAAAATAAACTTTTACATACGAATATTTTTCCGGTGGGAGCGGGTCACATTACGAACGACTTGGCAGTGGCTTTGAAAATTCCGGTGGAAGCCGCGGAGAAACTTAAAGTTTCTTACGGCTACGCGTTTTCCAAAGAAGTCGCTGGCAGAGAAAATGTGGACTTGAAGAAGATAGATTTAAATCTTAAAGGAGCTCCTTCGAGAAAATATATAGCAGAAATTATCGAAGCCAGGTTGGGTGAGATTTGCGAGCTTATCAATAATGAGTTAAGATTAATTAGTAAAGCAGGGCGATTGCCTGGAGGGGTAGTGCTCTCCGGGGGCGGCTCCAAGCTCCCGGGAGTTGTAGAGCTTGTGAAAAACGAACTTAAAATGTCCAGTCAAATTGGACTGCCACACCCGGAATTCTTTAAAGGTAACGCGGTGGCAGATATTATAGAATCGCCTGAATATGTTGCTGTTTTAGGGCTTCTCTTGTGGGCCAGAGAGCTTCGACCAGCCGGTCGGCCCATGATGAACAGCAATTTTTTAATAAAATTTTTAAAGAATCTTTTGCCATAAATCTATGTCTATAAGAAAGAAACGCTCAGCCGGTAAAACCCAAACTCCCAGGAAAAAATCCAGGCCAAAATCATCTATACGTATTAAAGTAGTCGGCGTGGGCGGCGGCGGAGGCAATGTCATCACCCGAATGGGAAATGACTTTGTGAGAGGCGTTGAATTTATTGCCATTAATACCGACGCGCAGGACTTAGAGCACTGCGAAGCTAAAGAGAAGTTACACATCGGAAGAATCGCTACCCGCGGTATGGGAGCGGGCATGAATCCTGACCTTGGCAGGCAAGCAGCGGAAGAAAGTCAAGTTGATATCACCGAAGCTTTGAGGGATGCCGATATGATATTTTTGACAGCCGGTTTCGGCGGCGGTACGGGAACAGGAGCCACGCCCGTTATTGCCGATATCGCGCGGGAGTCTGGCGCCTTGGTTGTTGCAGTTGTTACCAAGCCTTTCGCTTTTGAGGGGTCACAGAGAACGCGAATCGCCGAAGAGGGCATTTTAAGATTGAAGGATAAAGTGGATGCGATGCTCGTTATTCCCAACGATAGGATTTTTAGCGTGATTGATAATGACACGCCGATTTTGAAAGCCTTTGAAAAAATTGATGATATTTTGAAGAGCGCTGTTTCTGGAGTGGCTGAAGTAATATCTTCGGCTGGTTTAGTGAATGTTGACTTCGCCGATGTGCGCGCGATCATGGCTGATTCGGGAATGGCAGTAGTCGGGGTCGGCGTTGCCGAAGGGAAAGAAAGATCTATCAAAGCGGCGACGCAGTCAGTTAACTCTCCACTCCTTGAAACTTCCATTGACGGAGCAAAAGGAGTTTTGTTCTGCGTGGCTGGCGGCAGAGATATGAAAATGGTTGAAATAAGCGAGATTGCCAAAATCATCACCGAGAATGTTGACCCGGGAGCGAAAGTTATCTTCGGAGCTTATAATGACCGCAGGCTTAAATCCGGTCAGATTAAGGTAACGCTTGTGGCGACGGGTTTTAACGGCTTATCCCCAAAGAGAGAAGACTCCTTGGGCCTTTTTACCTCTGCCGAGACATCGCCTAAACACGCCATAATCGAAAAAGTTATCCCCGAAACGACCAAAAAGGAAGATGATGCTTGGGACATACCGACTTTCTTGAGGAAGAAAAAAAGATAATCGGCGCGGGGCTTGCCCCGCACCGAGCCGAGC
>BBPF01000434.1_pt1 | contig 9823 bp, 7 predicted proteins | sample 1343921 | NCBI WGS metagenome assembly BBPF01 (sample SAMD00019090, study PRJDB2971) | groundwater metagenome | isolation source: The Cedars highly-alkaline
AATTCATGATGACATAAGCAACGGTCCCTCAGAGGGAATTAACAATAGGATTAAATTCTTACACCGAAGGATCGGGGGCAGGGCTAGCATCTTCTTGCTCAATGCATACATGCTCGCATAGAATAGTACCTCTGCCGCCTTCCTGTCATCGCAAATGAGTAAGAGCCCACTATTGTCCCATAACGGGTTTCGTTTGTCCAGAGCTGTTTTGCGATGAAATATTTCCACCTTACAGCTTAAACCCTTAGCAGACGAGCCTTTCTGAATTCATGCGTCAGTTCTGCCATCTTATGCTTTTTATAAAAATATCTCAAAAAACTTTTTTTCAGGCAGGAATCCTATTGTCATATCTTGAATAATTAAAAACGGTAGTACCAAATTTAATCTTGTAACACTAATTTCATTTTTATTCATGAGTATCAAGTTACCTCAGGAAGGCACGGCAACAAGTTTATTGTAAGTGATAGTATCTGTTAATACACATGCATTGAGCAGTCGGTTAAACAGCTGACCCTTGAACTTTCTGCGATTAAAGCGGTAACTAAATTCATCTAAGTAAGACTATAAATGCTACGATCCTAAACCGTGGTAAGTTCCGGCAATGTAGGCTTTAGCATTGGAGATGATGGTATGTAACCATTTTAAATGATCAGGGTTGTCTTTATAAGTGAACTACTCGCCACCTGTAGAGGTGGGAGATTTATAATGCTCAAGATATGCAACCATATCAGTATCGGCAGGCTATCCCCGCAGTCCCTGCGGTTCGCATAATGGCAAGAAGCTGCTTTCGTGCCTTGGATATTTTACGCATGGAAGGCAAAAACTCATCGCTTGGTTTTCGCATTCAGAGTTTTTCGAGCCTCCATGCAACCCTATATATCCAGTTGTCAAAGTGCAATATTGCCTACTTATAGTATACCAAAATATCAAGACCTTGCCAATTCATCTTTAGAGCTTGTTGTTCAGCCAACTTTATCGCCTTCCGAACTAATGTTTGCCTAACTACATTATAACAAACATATGTTCCGGTTGGCAAGGGGTTCCTGACTAAACTTGATACTCATGTTTTTATTTTCCAAAGGAGATGAAGAAATGTTAAAAAGGTTAACGGTTTTAACACTATGCTTTTTGATGATCACCGCCGTATTCACAGGGTGTGGCAGGCAAGCTGCAGACACCCCACAAGATGTGCCCAAAGAGCTGGCAGCCCTACAGCAGGTTGTTGCAGGATTAGGCAGGGATCCTGGCGAAATGTACGGTTACGGCGCACACCCTTCCCTGACGAGGGTACTTGAACCATTAATTTTTCGGGATCTGGATTTAGGGTTAATTCCCGGGCTGGCCGTTAAGTGGGATGTTTCGGGAGACGGGTTAAGCTGGATCATTCAACTGCGGGAAGGCGTACAATTTCATGACGGCACCCCTTTTAACGCCGATGCTGTGATCCATAATTTATGGAGAATTTTAAAGATGTCACCGGAACGGTTCGGGTCCGTGGAAAAGATTGAGGCTCTGGAAGAACTGAAGATTGAGGTTACTCACAGCGAACCTTTCGTGCCTTTTCTCTATTCACTAGCCTGGCCCGGTGCAGCAATGATCAGCCCCAACGCTGTAAATGAAGACGGAAGCATAAAAGAACCCATTGGGACGGGGCCATTTGTCAGGGAAAGCTGGACTTCGGGCGAAGATATGGTGCTGGCGAGAAACGACGGCTACTGGGGAGGAGTCCCCATCCTTGAACGTATTACTCTCAAGTATATACCGGATCCTTCCACGAGAATGATGGCTCTTGAGGCAGGAGAAATAGACATGATCATTGATACGGGCGGAGTACTGCCCGAGCAGGTTCCCACACTTCTTTTGCACCCTGAGATAGAGGTGTTAACCACTGCCGGAGCTGTTCCCCATTATATGACTCTGAACACCAGAGAGTGGCCATTTAATGATCAACAGGTAAGAAAGGCAGTAATGTATGCCGTTGATCCGGAAAGCATTATCCAGCATGCCCTTGAAGGTTACGGTAAGGTCATGACCACAGTTATTCCACATTCAGAAAAGAATTGGATGCATGCGGATGCCCTTTATGAATACAACAACCCTGACAAAGCAAAGGAACTCTTGAAGCAAGCGGGTTGGGTCGATTCGGGCAGCGGTATACTACAAAAAAACGGGCAGGAATTACGGGTTAAATTTCTTTTGTCTTCTGCACTTGCAAGACGCTGGCCCTACGCAACCATTGCAGAGATTGTGCAGGCCCAGTTACGGGATGTGGGAATAGGTGTGGAGATTAAAGTTGTTGAAGCTGGACTTTGGAGGGAAACCCTTCAAAAAGGAGAAGCGAACATGTCCATACGTCCCTGGGCAGGAATTTCTCCCCAGTGCCGTCTGTACGACTGGCTCCATTCCAAAGGAGAAAATACCGCTGCCATGGGAATTTTCTTCAACAACCCGCAAATTGACGGACTAATTGAAACACTGTTGAGGACCACTGATGAAAAAGTGGCGAAGGAACTGGCTTTTCGAATACAGGAAATCGCCTCTGTAGAAGTACCTATCATTCCCATCTACGATGAAGTCCTGATCAATGCGGTAAGAGGTAACATAAAAGGATACAAACTTCATCCCTGGTTTACGGTGAACTGGGAGGATATCTATGTGGAAAGCTTACAGTAAATGTTCATAAGACATGGGGACAGTTCAAGCGTCCACCGCAGCGCAGCGGAGGTCTGCCAGGGAAGACGATAGAACCGTCCCCATGTCTTGCACAGCGAAAAGCAGAAGGGAAGATGAAACCTGTTGGTTGAGTTACATCAATGTTATCATGAAGTAACAGGGCAGGTGATCTAAGGTGACACACTACCTTTTACGTCGGTTTTGTGCCATGATTTTTATCCTGCTTTGTGTTTCCATGATCACCTTTTCCCTGATGCACTTTGTGCCGGGCTGCCCTGCAGAAATAATCGCTGAAGAAAAATACGGGGAAAATGTTACAACAGAGACTGTCGAACGGGTGAGAAGAGAAATGGGCCTTGACCGGCCTATTTTCGTGCAGTATTTTCGCTGGATTGCTGGTGTCTTTAGGGGCGATTTCGGGTACTCTTTTAGCACCAGCCGCCCCGTTTGGAATGAACTCATGACCAGGCTTCCGGCCACGGCAGAGCTTGCTCTGGCGGCCATGCTCGTATCCCTGATCATAGCCATTCCCGTGGGAATAATATCTGCTGTGAAGCAGTATTCCATAATGGACAGTGCCAGCATGGTGGGAGCCATGCTGGGGGTCTCCATGCCAAACTTTTGGCTGGGACTGCTGCTCATCCTGGTGTTTTCTGTGAATTTCGGCTGGCTTCCCGTTTATGGCCGCGGGGAAATAACACAACTTATCCTTCCGGCTTTAACTCTGGGGACAGGTATGGCTGCTGTTACGGCCCGGCTGACCAGATCCAGCATACTTGAAATCCTCAAGCAGGATTATATAAGGACAGCCAGGTCCAAAGGCCTGGTAGAAACGGCGGTTATTAACAGGCACGCTTTGAAAAATGCGCTCATTCCAGTGGTCACGGTTGTGGGTCTGCAATTTGGCGCTCTATTGGAGGGCGCTGTTGTAGTGGAGGTTATCTTTGCCTGGCCGGGATTGGGAAGACTGCTCGTTGATTCCATCTTTGCCCGGGATTTTCCCGTAATTCAAGGTTGCGTTTTTGTAATTGCCGTAATGTACGTAATTGTAAACCTGCTCATTGATATTTCCTATGCCTGGCTGGATCCAAGAATACGTTACGAGGTTAAGTAATGCATGATCTAGTCATTAAAATTGTGGAAAGCGGGCCTCCTTTCCTTGAAATGGTAAAGAGGCTGAAAAAACATAAACTGGCGGTTACTGGGTTGGCTATCATTACAGTGCTCTGTTTCATTGCCTTATTTGCCCCCTTAATTGCTCCTCACGACCCTAATAAGCTGCATTTAGCCCACCGTCTCTTTTCTCCGGGGGACGGTTACCTGATGGGTACCGATAACCTGGGCCGCTGTCTGTTCAGCAGACTGGTTTTCGGTTCAAGGGTTACGTTGCTGGTGGGGTTCTTCGTTGTGGGAATAACGTCAACGGTGGGAGTTGCGCTCGGGGTGGTTGCAGGCTACCAGGGCGGAATAATTGATGAGATAATCATGAGGTGTGTAGATATCCTGCTGGCTTTTCCCGGCATTATACTGGCACTGGTAATCGCTGGGATACTGGGCCCCTCCCTTTTTAACATTATGTTCGCCATGTCTATAATCGGATGGACTGGCTATGCAAGGGTGGTGCGGGGGGCCGTACTATCCGTTAAAGAAAGAGAATTCGTGGAAGCGGCCAGGTCCCTCGGTGCCAGCGACAGCCGCATTATGCTTCGCCACATTTTACCCAATGTCATGGCGCCTGTAATCGTGATGGCCACACTGGGGATGGCGCACGTTATTTTGGCAGCTACTGCCTTGAGTTTCCTGGGGCTGGGAGTACAGCCGCCCGATGCTGAGTGGGGCTCCATGCTCAATGCGGGCCGTCTTTTTATGCGCACAGCACCGCATATGACTGTCTTTCCGGGCTTGGCGATTATGATCACCGTACTTGCTTTCAATTTCCTAGGCGATGGACTCAGAGATGCTTTGGATCCGTGGTTACAGGAAACGGGTTAAGGAGAATGCTGCATGACACTGTTGAACATACGCGATCTTCGCACCCATTTTTATACAGGCAATGGCCTGGTCAGGGCAGTTGATGGCATAGATCTCTTCATAGACCAGGGAAAAACGGAAGGCTTGGTTGGAGAATCAGGCTGCGGAAAATCTGTTACGGCTCTCTCCATTATGAAACTGCTCCCCCGCTCAGGCAAAACTGTCAGCGGAAAAGTAATTTTTGAAGGTGAAGACCTACTCCTGAAAAACCCCCGTGAAATGAGTAAAATCAGGGGGAAAAAAATATCCATGATCTTTCAGGAATCTCTAAGCTCTTTAAATCCCGTTATGCGAACAGGGAAACAGATAGAAGAGGCTATCATACTGCACCAGGGGCTCAGCCGCCCTGAGGCACGAAAAGAGGCTGTCAGAATGATGGAACTGGTGGGAATTTCCTCTCCGTCTGCCAGAGCAAGGAATTATCCCCATCAACTAAGCGGGGGAATGCGGCAGCGGGTCATGATCGCCATGGCCCTCTCCTGTAATCCTTCACTTTTGATTGCCGACGAGCCTACTACTGCTCTGGATGTTACCATACAGGCCCAGATACTGGAACTGCTGAAAGAGCTGATCAGAGAACTAAACACCTCCATGCTTTTGATCACCCATGATTTTGGTATCGTGGCCGAATTATGTGACAGGGTTTCCGTAATGTACGCTGGAAATATTGTAGAAAGGGCACCCACAAGGGCAATTTTTAAAAAACCCATGCATCCCTACACGCGAGGTCTGCTTAGCTCTATTCCCAGAATCGACTTAAACGTTGACCGGCTTGAGAGCATCAACGGGGTGGTTCCCAACTTAGCACACCCTCCTGGAGGCTGCCTGTTTAACCCGAGGTGTCAGGAACACGAAGAAATTTGCCACAGAAAGAAACCTCTACCTGTTGAAGTTGAACCTGAGCATTTTGTAAGCTGTTGGAAGTATTGAACAAGAAGGTGTTAAGATCTTGCAGGAAATACTTGTAGAAGCAAAAAACCTAAAAAAGCATTTCCAGTCAAACAGCTTCTTTTCCAGAAGGGACAAAGCGGTACGTGCCGTTGACGGAATAAGTTTTTGCATTCCAAGAGGGGAAACATTTGGCTTAGTTGGGGAATCCGGCTGTGGAAAATCTACGACGGGTAGGCTTCTTCTGCGCCTTCTGGAGCCTACGGCAGGCCAGGCATTCTTCAGGGGGCGTTCCATCTTTGAACTGGAGAAAAAGGAACTGCAAAAATTAAGGCGTGAGATGCAGGTGATCTTTCAGGATTCCTTTTCATCCCTAAACATGCGCATGAATGTGGGAGATATAATCTCTGAACCGCTGGAGATACACGGTATTGGAGGTAAAGGTGAAAGAAAAGATAAAGTCTCGGAACTGATGCATCTGGTCGGTCTAAGCCCTGAACATGCAGGCAGATTCCCCCATGAGTTCAGTGGAGGTCAGAGGCAAAGGGTTGGAATTGCAAGGGCTCTAGCAGTAAATCCCCTCTTTATCGTTGCTGACGAACCGGTGTCCTCTTTGGATGTCTCCATGCGTGCCCAGATACTCAACCTGATGAAAGACTTACAGGAAAGACTGGGGCTTACATACCTGTTCATAGCTCACGATTTAAGCACTGTCAGGTTTTTATGCGACAGTGTTACCGTGATGTATCTGGGTAAAATTGTGGAGATGGGTCCAAACGAATGCATATTTCAGGACCCCCGGCACCCCTACACACAAACACTTCTTGCAGCGGCTACAATTCCTGACCCCGAAATCAAACGCAACCGAATCATTCTGTCCGGCGAGATGCCAAGCCCCACAAATCCACCGCCGGGCTGCAGATTCCACACCAGGTGCCCCCGTGTCGCCGATAAATGCAAAACCATAGAACCGGTGCTTAGAGATGTTGGTAACGGGCAGATGGTAAGCTGTCACATTGCATAACAGCATAACCAGAAAGGAGTCTTATATATTTTGAAGCTTCCTGATAGCAACTATTACGACAGGGCCTGGCAGCAGGCAAGGCAAAACTCTTCCCTGTGTAGCATGGAGAAAGATCCGGCTGCCTGGCAGATCTTTTGGGACCTTTTCTCACCTTCATATCTTAAGATCTGCAGGGCCTTAAGGCCTGCATGCCGCGCGATGGCTTCTTATTGGAAGGAAGAGGGCATTTTTGACCAAAAGTCGCGTATACTGGATATAGGCTGCGGACCGGGAACTTTTGCCCTTCCGCTGGGAGAAATCGCAGAGGAAGTTGCGGCCCTTGATACCTCCGCAGGGATGCTGGAAATGCTCCGGAGTGATGCATCCAAAGAAAAAGTAAACAACATACATCCTATACAGGCAGACTGGGATAATTTTCAATGGAAAAAGAATTATGACTTTGTTCTCGCAGCGAATTCTCCCGCCATAAACAGTTATCAAACCCTCATGAAAATGAACGAGGTCTCCAGCAGTTACTGCATGCTTATCTGCTCTGCCGGGAAAGTAAGCCCTACCCTACGCCACCTTCTTTGGGAAGAAATCATGGGTGAAAAACTGCAGGGCAACGCCTTCGATATTTCTTTCCCCTTTAACATCCTATACCTGGAAGGTTATTTCCCCCACCTGAGCTTCGAGGAGCAGCAGTACTCTTATCTGGAAGAAGCAGAAACAGTGCTGCAGAATTATCGTGCCTACTTTAAAATTTTCGGGAAAGAGGGCCGTGCCGTAGATAAGGTACTCAAGAAATGCATTCAAACCAGGAGTGTAAAAGAATGCATAGAAGAAAAAGTCACGTATAAGCTGGCCGTGATGTGGTGGAATGTAAAGGAGAAGCAGAAACGGTAAATTTGTTTTTTCCTGCTTTTTCCCTCAAAAAGGAAAAAGACCCCTCAAGGCCTTCTCCAAAGTGGCTGTTTCATAGAGAACTTGATAAATAATTTTGTGTAAATGGGAGATACTGCCACAAAAGGAGTTGACTATTTATGCAAGTAGTAATCCACCCAACTAAAGAACGCGCGAAACTCTTTGCGCGTGCCTAAGAGCTGATAGTAAATTTGCCGCAGCGAGTTATCTAAACGGTGAAACACCAAGACTTCATCTTGCAATAGCTCTCTGGTCTTTTTAGCGTCTGCGAAAGGATTGTTCAGCTCCCCTGTCATAAGCTTTTCGTCTTTGCCTAGGCTGTGGATTTCGAGGTCCACATAGGCGATGCGCTTCACCGTCTCCACCTCAACTTTCACTCGGATTTACAGCCAAAATAACTGGTGACAGGGATTCTCTCGGTGGTTTTCACTCCTCTCAGACATATTTTTATCCCCGCACCAGTTCCCACAATCTGTCGTAACCGTCCACAACATCGTAGATTATATTTTCGCCGCTGATAGCGCGGAAATGCTCACGGGCGCAGTGGGCTTTGGCTTCCTCGATTTTGCGGAGTTCCAGAGAGGACATATCGCCCTTCGTTTCGGCGACGAAATATATGTGCTTCACCTTGCCTTCATAGAATGCAATCGCCCAGTCGGGGTTGTATTTACCAACAGGGGTGCTGATATAGAACCCGCGCGGCAACTTGACATAGACTTCGACTTCTTGGCTATGCGCTTCTAATGCCGAAGCAAAATCGCGCTCGTTTGTGGAGTCGTAAATAACATGGTCGTAAAGATGACGCTTCGCTTCCATAGCGTTTACGCCAAAACTTCCTTTTTTCAAGTCAGGTTCGGTGAATATTTCCGTACTAAAAGCGGCGGTCAGCTTATCGTAGGTAATATGCTCGATAATCGCCGTGGCTTTTTGCTCGTTGATAATATTAGAAGCGCGGATAATATATTCTTCGGGGTTATCCCCGAACTGATCAAAGATGACTTTTTTGAGACCGACCAGAATCTTTGTCACGGTTTTTCGGGTCAGCCCTGTTTCAGCTACGATTTTACCGACAAGGTCATATCGGACAGAGGAATTTGCTCTCATCGTCATGAATGGAGCGGCTTCCTCTCGCACTAAGTCTGTACGGACAAAGGCTTCACCGGATTCAAGCTGTTCTTTGGAATCGATGTTCTTTGCCTGTTCGCCTGTCTCGACCTTGAAGTATATCTTTGAAACACGCAGTCGGGCGTTTAATTCCTTGACGGCCTTTTCTACCAATTCGCTCTCATCAAATCCCACGACATAATAACTCTTGTGGTTAATACGCGACCACAGTTCTTGGAACGCTCGGCTATCCAGTTTGCCTTTATCAAGCATGACCTCAACAGTGTTTTTGCGGGCATTCTCCGGCTGATTAGCGTTCGGGTCGTAAATGGAATTCAGCACGGCGATGACATCGGCAGCGCGTTCAGCGGCTTCTTCCGGCACGGCGATTATACCATTCTTTTTGTCTTCATAATATTTCTCGGTCAGTTCGCCGCGTTTTACATACCTGTTTTCTATTAAGCTCTCATGTATGGCAAGGGCTGTGTCCTCACCAAACTTCTCTATAAACAGCTTTGCTTCCACCTTGAGCGGACGGTCGGCCACCGCTTCGGCTATTTCGCTTTGCAGTCCTTTGGCGAAGCTGTCGTAGCTTTCGTTGGCGATAACTGTCAACACATTGATGTTGTGAACTTCCTCACGGGAGAGGACGGTTTCATCCATGCGCTCGCCGTCTTGATTGACGGCAAGGCGAAGCCCGCGGCCGACTTCCTGTCGCTTACGGACATCGCTTCCGCTTTGCTTTAAGGTACAAATCTGAAACACGTTCGGATTATCCCACCCCTCGCGGAGGGCGGAGTGGGAGAAAATGAACCGTACCGGCTCGCGGCGGTCAAGCAGCCTTTCTTTATCCTTCATAATTAAGTCGTAGGCGTCTGCGTCGTCGGAGGTACGTTCTTTTTTGTCACCTAGTTTGCTATCTACTATGCGACCGCTCTTTTTGTCGATGGAGAAATAGCCCGCATGTGTCCGCTCTACTTCTATGCCGTTGAGGTATGCAAGGTACTCAGGCGTATCGGTTAAGGCAAGCTGCATACTGCCGACAATTGCCTTATATTCTTCCTCAAAAATCTCGGCGTAAGTGCCGCCTTGGGGATTGCCGGACGCGTCGTACTGTTTGTATTTTGCCACTTCATCGATAAAGAACAGCGACAATACCTTGATGCCTTTGGCAAACAATTGCCGTTCACGCTCGATATG
>BBPF01000203.1_pt1 | contig 9777 bp, 10 predicted proteins | sample 1343921 | NCBI WGS metagenome assembly BBPF01 (sample SAMD00019090, study PRJDB2971) | groundwater metagenome | isolation source: The Cedars highly-alkaline
TCAACAATATCTTGAATTTGCTCAACATGAAGAATCTCTTCGGCTTTAAACCCCGTTAGAGATTTATCTCTAAACGGGGTAAATCTTCTGTTTAAAATTTGAACCACTCTATCAGAAAGTCTCTTTGCCTTTTTCCCATCGCCCTGTCCAGTGGCTGTTATTGCTTTGAAAATGGCTTCTTCAATCCGCGATTGGTCAAAATCAACAATCTCTCCATCCCTCCTTTTAACTTTGGTGATTTTATTTTGAAGCATTATTGTATTTTACTCTAACAAAAAAACTGGGTCAAATCCCAGTCAAATCCTATTAAAAATTAGAGTTATCCACAGCACAAAATTAGAGCGGGCTTGTATCGGAATTATTGAAATTCCGATACAAGAACTTTTTCTAACGAGGTCAAAATCCAGTGGCTATGACCATCACTTTTATTTCTCCCTTTTTTAATTCTTTGTCATAAACAGCGCCAAAAATCACTTTAGCCTGCCCTCTAGGGAGCCAAAGGCTCTCCTTCGGAACTTCCGGGTTAACCTCTTGAGTAATAAATTTAGCTACTTCTTCTATTTCAGAAAGGGTAATATCTTTGCTGCCGGAAATATTAAACAAAACCCCCTTGGCTCCCCGGCAAGATATTCCCAGTAGGGGTGAATTTAGAGCTAACCTAGTTGCTTTCTCTGCTCTTTTTTCTCCTCTGGCCCTGCCTATACCAAAGAGAGTGGTCCCTGAATTTTTCATAATTGCTTTAACGTCGGCAAAATCAACATTGATTATTCCCGGCAGTAAAATCAGATCGGAAATGCCGCTCACCGCCTGACGTAAAATGTCATCACAAAACCAAAAAGCAGAAACAATTGGAGTTTTCGTGTCTAAAATTTCCAGCAGTTTATCATTTTGAATAATAACCAAGCTGTCAACTTTTTCTTTTAGTTTTCTTATGCTATTTTCGGCAATTTTTTTTCGGAAAGCGCCTTCAAAAGAAAAGGGCTTTGTTACTACTGCTATGGTTAAAGCTCCTAAGTTTTTGGCAATTTCAGAAACAATAGGAACAGCCCCTGAACCCGTGCCACCACCAAGTCCTAAAACAAGAAAAATCATATCTGAGCCCTTCAAAATATTAGCAATCTCTTCTTTACTTTCCAAGGCAGCTTTTTTCCCAAGTAAAGGATTCATACCTGTTCCCAAACCCTGGGTTAATTTTCTGCCAATCTGCAATTTCAAATGAGCCCTTGTTTTTTTAAGGTCTTGAATATCAGTATTCAAGGCGATCAGTTCCACGCCTTTAATTTTGCATTTTTCCATTCGTGAAATAGCATTACCACCAGACCCGCCAATTCCTATTACTTTAATTTTGGTGCTTGCTTTCATACATGTAAAATTTAGAAAAAATTCTGTTGAGCCCGACTAAAAATTTTTAGTTTAGGGAATGAAAATTCTAAATATTTTTTTTATTTTTCCTCCTATTTTTTTCCAAAAGCCCGGGAAAATGCCGTCTTCTAAATCTGTTTCTTGTTTTTCAAAATCAGTCCCGCTTAAAACTAAACCGCAAACAACAGAAAACCTCGGGTCGTCCTCAATTAAAGAAAATCCTTTTGGTTTGCCTATTCTACAAGGCAAGTGAAATTCTTTTTTTGCCAGTTCTTTAATTTTAGGCAAATTAGCTCCTCCACCGGTTAAAACTACGCCTGAAGGCAATAATTGCTTCTTTTCAATCTTTTTCAGCTCTTTATTAACTTCCCTAAAAATTTCTGCGACTCTTGCTTCAATAACCAAGGAAAGTTGTTTCTGAGAAAAAATCAATGTTTCTTCTTGATCTATTTTAATTTTTTCTCTTTTATCTTTTCCTTGAAAAAACAAAGTGCCGAATTCCAATTTTATTCTTTCAGCAACCTCAATATCGCTTTTTAAAAAAATAGCAATATCATTAGTAATATGGCCAGAACCAATAGGTAAAATTGCCAAATGTATTAAATCTCCTTCTTCAAATACGGCAAAACTTGTTGTTCCGAGTCCAATATCTAAAAGCACTACTCCCAGCTCTTTTTCCCGGGTTGTCAGAACCGCACGAGAGCTGGCTAACGGAGAAAGAATTAAATCATTGATTTGGAGACCGGAATTTAAAACAGCAGTATTTAAGTTTTTTAAATAAGGACTAAAGCCGCCTAAAACCAAAACCTCTGCTTCTAATCTCACCCCTTTGAAACCCTGGGCTTCTTTTATTCCCCCTTGTCCGTCAATAATAAATTCTTTAGAAAAAACCTCTAAAATTTCTCTATTTAAAGGAAGAGAAAAGGTTTGAGCTGCCTGCAAAACTCTTTCAATGTCTTCTTGAGAAATTTTTTGGTCGGCGCGCGAAACAGAAACCAAACCGCGGGAAGTAGTAGAAAAAATGTGGCTCCCCCCAACATTAACATAAACAGAATTAATTTCCTGCCCTATTTGTTCTTTAATTTGCGCAAGGACTTTTTGAATAATATTTGACACTTCAGCCGGGTCAATTACAATTCCCTTTCTAACACCAAAAGCAGCTTTTTCAGCCAATGCCAAGACCTCAATATTTTCTTCTGTTTTTGATTCTTTAACTGCCAAAGCCTTAATCGTTCCTGAACCAATATCCAAACCAGCAATGATATGATTTTTAGACATACGAATTTTATGCGAATAATTGCGAAAAATAATGTTTCTCTTTTTCACTCATTTTTTTAGCCCTTGTTTCACTTTTCTCGTGGTCTTCGCCTAAAAGATGCAAAATTCCATGGATTAAAACCCGGGCTAATTCTTTTTCAAAATTTAAACCAAACCTCTTAGCATTTTTTTTAATCTCCCGGGAGCAAATTACTATCTCGCCAAGTCCTTGAATTTTCTCAACCGGACCCTTTTTAAACTTTTCTAACAACACTTTTGATTCCGGAAAAGCTAACACATCTGTTACTTTATTTTTTCCCCGATATTTTTTATTTAATTCTCTTATTCTTCTCTGACCAACCAATGCAATAGATAAATCAATGTTCTTTTTATTTTCATCTTCCAAAACTTTTTCAGCAACTTTCTTTAAAATTTCTTCCTCAATTAGGGTGGTAGTTAAATTATTAATCTCAATCATAACCTCATTTTTGAATTACTTTTAAACTAGTGACAATTTTCTCAAAGACGTTTAATACTTCTAAATTCTTACTATAAGTCCCAATGATATTTCCCTCAATTTCTGTACACTTCCCTAGGCTACAAAGGGAAACTAGATCTATGTTTTTTCCTTAATGGGTGGTGGGTAGGTGACGTCCATATATTCTTTATATTTTTTTTCGGTCTCAGGTATTTTAAGCATTTTAGGGAATAAGTAATTCCTTAACAATTTTTGAAACTAGGCTGCCTTCAGCTCGGCCCTTGACTTTTGGCATTAATTCGGCCATGACTTTTCCCATGTCTTTGGGTTCAGTAGCGCCGACTTTTTCAATTACTTCTTTGGCTAATTTTTTAAGTTCTTCTTCTGAAATCTGTTCGGGTAAATATTTTTTTAAAATCTCAATTTCTTTTTTTTCTTTTTCGACCAAATCTTGCCTTTTTCCTTTTTCAAATAACAATAAGGCTTCTTTTCTTTTCTTAATTTCGGAAGAGATAACATCTAAAATCTCCCCGTCGATAAGCCAGCTTTCTTTTTCTAAATCTTTCTCGGTTAATTCGGGTTTCTCCTTACTAGTTTTGTATCTTTTTTCCTTTTCCCTGTTCACAATAGCGGCATTTAACATTCTTAAAACCGAAACTTCCAACTCTTTTTTTTCTTTTAAGGCGGAATTTAAATCTTCTCGAATTTGCTCCTTTAACATTGAAATAAATCTTAAGATTTATGAGAGGTGAGATGAATTGAAAATTCAGCGAACATTTTAATTATTTTATTTTGCCAAGTTTTTCCAATTTCTCATACTCTCTTTTCTTTTCCTCTTTTCTTAAAGCCGCTCTTTTTTTCATTTGTTCAGATTTTTTTCTTTGTTTAAACCGAGCTCTTCTTACCCGCATTAAAATACCGCTTTGCTGAATCCTTTTTTGAAAGCGACGAATTAAACCATGAGATGTTTCTCTTTCTTGTTTTTTTATTTCAAATATCATAAGCGCTTCGCTAAATTAAAAATTAAAAATGAAAAAATGAAAAATTATTTTTTAGATTTTTAGATTTTCAGATAATAAATGTATATGTAAATGGTCTATTATTTGACCGGCGGTTCTTCCAATATTAACTTGCAGGTTGTAGCCTTCTAATTTCATATTTCTGGCGATTTTTTGAGCAGTTAAAATTAAATCTCCCATTAACTCTTTGTCTTCAATTTCAACATGATTAACTGAAGCAATATGTTTTTTGGGAACAATTAAAAGATGGACAGGGGCTTTCGGCTTAATATCTTTAAAAGCTATAATTTTCTCGTCTTCATAAACAATATCAGCTGACACTTCCCTATTAACGATTTTACAAAAAATACACTCCATAATTGAAATTTCTAATTTCTAATTAACCTAATTGACCTAATCAATGACTAATGCCTAAATGTCTAATGTTTAAATTTTGGTCATTGGTCATTAGGTCAATTAGTCATTTTTTAAGTCTTTTCTTCATCTCCTCCACCACCTTCTCTAATTTTACTATGTCTTGTTTCCCGCTCGCCATATCTCTAATAATAATCGTTCCTTCTAGGGCTTCTCTTTGTCCTAAAATTAAAGTATATTTTACGCCAATTCTGTCAGCCCTGGCCAGCTGGGCTTTTAAAGAATCTCTGCCAAGAGATTCAACCACAGAGATTTTTTCTTTTCTAAAATCTTCCAAAAGTTTCAAACTCTTTCTTTCGGCTAAGTTGCCTATTTGGGCTAAAAAAACTTTGGCTTCAAGTTGATAACCTGTTTTTGGAAGCTTTATATCTTTTTCTTTCATAACAGCTATAATCCTTTCAATTCCTGCAGAGGCGCCTGTAGCCGGGGTATCTCTTCCTCCTAAAAGTTTAACTAAACCATCGTATCTTCCGCCGCCTGTTAGAGCACTGAAAATTTTACTATCAGGAGTTTGAACAGTAATTTCAAAAACTGTTTTGGTATAATAATCAAGACCTCTAACCAAGTAAGGATTTAAAGTATAAGGAAGCTCAATCTCGTCTAAAAATTCTAAAACTTCCTTAAAATGATTATGGCATTCTTCGCAAAGATGGTCAATGAGCTGGGGAGCCTGTGATATTAACCAACGACATTTTTCTTCTTTGCAATCCAAAATTCTCAAAGAATTCTGGTGTAATCTTCTGCGGCAATTTGAGCAGAGGGCTTGCTCTCGCGACCTAAAGAAACTTGTCAAAAGTTTTTTATAATAGGGCCGACACTGGCTGTCTCCGATACTGTTTATTTCTACTAATAAATTCTTTAATTTAAGTTCTGTTAAGATATTATAAAAAATTTGAATAATATGAATATCAACTATCGCGCTTTTTTCACCAATAATTTCAAAACCGAACTGCCAAAACTGACGAAATCTTCCTGCTTGAGGATGTTCATAGCGAAAAAAAGGAGAAAAATACCAGAGTTTTACTGGTTGTGAAAGATTAAACATTCCGTGTTCAATATAAGACCGAACCACTGGAGCTGTCCCTTCCGGCTTAAGAGTTAAATGATCCCCACCCTTGGTTTTAAGAGTAAACATCTGTTTTTCAACAATATCAGTAACCAGACCTATTCCTTTTGAAAAAAGCTCAGCCTCTTCTAAAACCGGAGTATCAATTTTCTCAAAACCATAGAAATTTGCCATATTTTCCACCACATTGTAAATGCGTTGGAAATATCTCTGGTCTGCTGGCAAAATATCATGCATTCCGGTTGGCGATTGAAATTTTGGTTTTGCCATATTCGCTTCACTCACTACTGATTCACACTGATTTTAGCTGATTCGCGCTGATTATCAGCAATTATCAGTTATTAATCAGCGATTATCAGCGATTATTTATTAATAACTTGGGGTTTCAATTCTGGCAAAAACTGTAAAAGGCCAGGCGCGAAAAAAGACCCTGCCAATAATATATTCCTGAGACAAAAACCCCCAGCGCCTTGAATCATAAGAAAGCGTACCTAATCTATTATCTCCCAAAACAAAATATTCATTTTCATCTAAAGTAATCCTAACCTCTCCGCCAGTTATCACATCAGGAAAGAGATAACTGGTTTCATCTAATATCTTGGCTCCTGAATTTTCTTTATAAATTGTTATTTTACCATCTGCTATGTCTACTGTTTCACCGGGCAACCCAATAATTCTTTTAATGTAACGCAGGGAGGGATTTGGCGGAAATCTAAAAACTACCACCTCGCCCCTTTGGGGACTGCGAAACCGATAAGAAATTTGGTCAACAAGCAAATAGTTGCCGTGCTCAAAATTGGGCTCCATTGATTGTCCTCTAACAATAAAAGGTTGAAAAATAAAATGACGAATAGGCAAGACAATCACCAATGCTAAAATAACTATTTTGACAATCTCCCAAATAAAAATAAAAAACTTTTTCATAGCTTTTATAATTTTAACAAATTTTTTTTGTTTTAGCAAGAGAAGTGATATAATTAAAAAATGACTAATGACAAATTCCTAATTTCTAATAAAATGTCCAATGTCAAAATCCAAAATTCAAAATAAATTCAAAATTCAAATATTTAAATTCTAAATTGTTTTGGATTTTGAGCTTTGAGCTTTGGATTTCAAAATCTATGATTTTAATCATTGGTCTTGGCAATCCCGGAAAAAAATATCAATTTACTCGCCACAATATTGGTTTTAGGGTGGTAAATGAATCTCATGAAAAAAATAGGGACGTGTACAATTTTTCTGATTTTAGGCTCCAAAAGGAGCTGAGCTCCTTTATTTCTAAAGGGAAATTTAATGACAAAAAAATAATCTTAGCTAAACCCCAAACCTTTATGAATAATTCCGGCCAATCGGTCAAATTACTGTTAGAAAAACTTAATAATTCTGCCATGACTGAATTAATAAGTTTGTCAAAAAAACTTTTTGTTGTTCACGATGACATTGATTTGCCCTTGGGGAAGATAAAAATAGTTAAAAATCGAGGGTCAGCCGGCCACAAAGGAGTAGAATCAATAATCAGGGAGATAGGAACAAAAAACTTTATCAGGTTTAGAATTGGAATCATGCCAAATGCAAAATTCAAAATGCCCCGAAGGAAAGCCTTCGGTTTCCAACGGGGCAGGCAAAATGCAAAATTACAATTCAAAATTCAAAATTTAGAAGATTTTGTTTTGAAAAATTTTACTAAAAATGAAGAAAAGATAGTCAAAGGAATAATTAAAAAAACAGTTGAAGCGATTGAATTTTCTCTAAAACAAGGAATAGAAAAAGCAATGAGTAAATTTAATAAATAAATTTTCATCTCTTCCCGATTCTTCATTTCGCAACGAAATGAAAACTTGGATGAAGAATAAAAAGAACTATCAACTAAAAACTAATAACTAAAAACTAATTTCTGCTCTCCGGTCTACCTGCGAGTCCATGCCTATCAAAAAAAACTCTGATATCATAAAAATGGACCTCTGGTTTTTAAGGAGGATGACCAGATATTCACCAAGTACATAAAAAAATTTCTATGTATTCGGGGGTCGCTCGCAGATAGGCCGCAAAGCAAAATCAAAAATTAAAGATAAAAAATAAAAAATATTTTTGTGTTTTTGCATTTTTATTTTTAATTTTTAGTTTTTAATTTTGACTACCGGTAAATAATACTATATTATAATTTAGTTTAATGGATTTGTCAAGAGTAGCCATCTATAAAATTTTAATTGTCAGTACTATCCCCTACTTTTTGGAAAAGGGAAATTTTTGGTTTGAGCAGAATCTAAATAAAATTCTGCAAGCTCGCAAAACTCAAACTTTTTTTGAAGAAAATACGCTCTTTTTAGAAAAAAATCAAATTTACAATCTCTCCTATCTTTTAAGAAAATTAGACGAAATGGGCTATGAAAAAGTTTATCAGGTTTCAGAACCAGGAGAATTCGCTCAAAAAGGAGGAATTGTTGATGTTTTTCCAATTAACCAAAAAACAGCTGTTCGTTTTGAATTTTATGGAAACAAAATTGACAGTATTGAAAAACTACCAATTGAAATTGAAGATGAAGTAGCCGCAAAAGAAATTTTAAAAAAGAAATTGAAATCCCAGAAATTATTTTCTGATTTAAAAGGCCTAAAATCAGGGGACTATCTGGTCCATTTAGACCACGGCATTGGAGTTTATAGAGGTCCGACCTCGTCGGAGGAAATTGGAGTTTATCGAGGTTCGACCTTGACGGAGGGGGGTCGAACCTCTACAGATATAAATTATTATACGCTTGAATACGCAGCTGGCGACAAACTTTATGTGCCTCTGGGACTTGAGAGAAAGTTGAGCCGTTATATTGGTTTTGTTGAACCAAAAATTTCCAGATTAGACAGCCCCCTTTGGCAGAAAACAAAGAAAAAAATTAAAGAAGAGACAGAAAAATTAGCCAAAGAACTGCTGGAAATTTATGCCAAAAAAGAAATTGCCACCAGGCCCCCTTATTTAAAAACAAATGAAATAGATTTTCATTTAGCTTCTTCTTTTCAATATGAAGAAACGCCTGATCAAGTTGAGGCAATGGAAGATATAAAAAAAGATTTAGAAAAAGAAAAACCAATGGATCGGCTTTTATGCGGCGATGTTGGTTTTGGAAAAACTGAAATTGCCCTTCGCACAATAGTCAAAGCTGTCAATTCAAATTATCAAGCAGCAATGATTTGCCCAACCACAATTTTAACCAACCAGCATTATCAGAATTTCAAAAAAAGATTAGAAAACCTGCCAATCAAAATTGCGCTTTTATCCCGGCTGCAAACAAAAAAAATACAAAAAGAAATAATTGAAGAATTGAAAAATAATAAAATTGATATTGTAATCGGCACCCATCGGCTCCTGTCAAAAGATATTGAATTTAAAAATTTGGGGCTTTTGATTATTGATGATGAACAAAGATTCGGAGTCAGGCAAAAAGAAAAATTAAAAAAACTTCGCTCTTCCTTGGATATCTTGTCTCTTTCTGCCACTCCCATTCCCCGAACCCTGTATATGGCTCTTTCTTCTTTAAGAGATATTAGTTTGATTCAAATCCCGCCTCCCGGCAGATTGCCAATCAAAACTTTTATTTTGCCTTTTGATGAAACGACGATAAAAGAAGCAATTGAAAAAGAAATTTCAAGAACAGGCCAGGTTTATTATCTGCACAACCGGGTAGAAACAATTGAAACTGCTAAAAAGTTTCTTCAAGATTTAACCCTGGATTTAAAACCCGAGGTAAAATTTGGCATTGCCCACGGCAGATTAAAAGAAAAAGAATTGGTAAAAGTAATGACTGACTTTCAAAATGAAAAAATTAATGTTTTAATTGCCACAACCATTATTGAAAACGGCTTGGATTTGGCTAATGTTAATACTTTAATTGTGGCTGACGCTACGCGGTTAGGTTTAGCCGAGGCATATCAAATCAGAGGAAGAGTGGGCCGTTCGCATATTCAGGCCTTTGCCTATTTTCTCTACGGAAAACATTTATCAGAAAAGACACAAATGAGATTAAATGCTTTAAAAGAAGCTACTGAGCTGGGCTCTGGCTACAAAATTGCTCTAAAAGATTTGGAAATTCGAGGAGCCGGCAATATTTTGGGCAGAGAACAATCAGGAAATGTAAATCAGATTGGTCTTAATCTATATTGTCAAATGCTTTCAGAAAGTATGGAAAGAATAA
>BBPF01001578.1_pt1 | contig 9776 bp, 7 predicted proteins | sample 1343921 | NCBI WGS metagenome assembly BBPF01 (sample SAMD00019090, study PRJDB2971) | groundwater metagenome | isolation source: The Cedars highly-alkaline
GCCATCTCCTGTCTTGTCAATTCCAGTTCAAGAAGCACTCCCTCTCCTGTTTTTTTTCCTTCACGCCGGCTAAACTGCAGTAACAGACCGGCCAGTCTCCCATAAGCATCGTGAAGTGCCAAATCACGAATTAGTAACTGAGCTTGGCGCAAACGTCTGCTCATAATCTTCAGCAGTGTCACCGCAAGCAGCGGCTGACTCTGCAGCAACTTTCCCATATCAGTACTACGCAAAAGCCAGCAAGTTGAATCTTCCGCCGCTTCTGCCGTAGCCGGGTAGGGCCCTTGATCAAATAAAATCACCTCAGCGAAAATATCGCCGTCCTTCAGAATCTGTAAAATCTGTTGGCGTCCGTCAGCGCTGGCTTTACTGATTTTAACCCGACCTTGCCGAATAACAAAAAGGGCTTCTCCTTTATCGCCTTCCAAAAACAGCACCGTCCCTTTAGGATAAAACCGTTCAATCATCACACAAGCCACAGTTTCTAATTCTGCTGCAGAAAGACCCTCAAAAAAAGGTACTTTTTGCAAGGATTCCGTGCTTTTAGAAGAGTCCACGCTCCGCCTCCCCCCTCGCAAAACGCGCTTTGCCGCGGCTAGCCAGAAAACGTTTTACACGCTCTGCATTTAGATTCAAAATATTATTTTCCGGTACCCCTGCCTGGAGCACAAGAGCCAACGCCTGTTCCAGCTTGCCCACATCGGCTGCATAATGAGCGTCGCTGCTGATTGAGATCAGCACATCATGCTTTTTTGCCAAATGGGCGATTTCAAGACAGCTTTCGCTGCTTCCTTGTCGCACAAAAAAGGAGCTGTTATTTATCTCTAAAACCTTCCCCAGTTGCTTTGCGGCAATTACCACTTCTTCCAAAACAATGGGGAAGTTAGGATTGCCGGGATGGACAACAATATCCACATATTGGTTTTGCATTGCGTAAACGAGAGCGCGTGTATTACGCTCGCGGCACAATATTTTCGTACAAACATTATGCAACCCTACCAAGACAATATCCAGTTGCTTTAAATATACTTCAGGCAAATCAAGCCTGCCGTGCTCATCCAGAATATTGACTTCAGCTCCACGCAGAATTGTTACACCGCAAACCTCCGCAGGCAATACCCGCAGATTACCGAAATAATACTCATGAGGCCCTCCGGGCATAGCCGGACCATGGTCTGTAATCGCAATTAGTTCCATCTGCTTTGCTGCGGCCGCCGCCGCAATTTCTCCAATGGTGCTGTAAGCGTGACCGCTGGCCAGAGTATGGACATGGAGGTCAGCGAGAATTCTCATGCAGGGAGCACTCCTTAGCAAATCACATGGTAGTCCACAGCTTTAATATTAACACATCCTGTCATAAGCATGCCAATGCCAGCATTTTTCAGCACATCTATGCCGGTGCGAATCCCGCCATCGGCAAACACAAATATTACACCCTAAAAAATTTCCTCCTTCTCATCAAAAAGGTATTGCCTAATAAAAACAGCCACACCGTGTTCCGTATTTTTTGCCGTGATGATGTCAGCCACTGACTTTACTTCTTCTCGCGCATTGGCTACAGCCACGCCAAAGCCAGCGTAAAGAATCATGTCCAAATCATTATAGCTGTCACCAACGGCGGCCACCTGTTCTCGCGGAACATCTAGCATTTCTGCTAAAAAGCGTAGCGCCTGCCCTTTTGTGGCTAAACGGTCTGTAATCTCCAGGAAATTTGGTCGTGAAATGACAATCGCCAGCTCATTGCCGTAGCTTTCAATCAGTGCACTTTTAATTTCAGCCAATCTAGACTCACTGCTAATGATAGTTAGTTTGGTTGGAGCCGTTTCCAGAAAAACGGACAAATCACCTACCGCATTAACCTTCACGTTTGCCAGTTGCTGATAGTACCTCGAAAACTCGTTTTCCTTCGCAACAAACAGTTCATCTTTGATGTAGGCGTTAAGATGATAATTGCCAGCAGCCGCCATCGCCGTCACCTGCCTAGCCAATCCAAGCGGAATAGGTCTGTGGCAAAGAGTTTCCTCACCGACAGCAGTGCGAATCAACGCACCGTGATATGTAATGAGCGGCAAATCAATTTGCAACTGTTTTGCATATGGCAGAGCAGAGCTAAACATTCTTCCCGTGGCAAGCGTGACTAACACGCCGCTAGCTGCAGCACGACAAATAGCATGACGATTTTCAGCCGATATCTGAAAATCTGCGCCCAGCAAAGTATCATCAAGATCTAGCGCTAAAATTTTAAAACTGCTTGCCACTTTTTACCTCACTATTATCTGTCTTTAATCAGAAGACTAAGAACGCTACTGATAATCGACAACAGCAACGCCCCAACTATTCCAACCCAAATACTGTCAATACTAAAACCTTTTACCACATCGGCCACCAACCAAAGCAAGAACCCGTTTACTACAAGAGTAAATAGACCCAGTGTCATAATATTAATAGGCAGGGTGATTAAGTTAATCAGAGGTCGGATCACTGTATTAACAATTCCCCAGACTAACGCAGCAACTAAGGCAGCGGCAAAGCTGTCGATATTGATACCATCAAGAATATACGCAGCAAAATAGAGCGCCGCCGCATTGAAAGTCCACCGTAATAAAAAGCCCTTCATAATCTAAGCCTCCAAGTTTATGGTTCGACACAACTTGTCCGATTCCTTTAGAAATTTAAAAAATGTAAAAGGCTGACGAAAATATTATGAATTAGGACGCGTTGTTTATGCTGCAAAGCAGACAGGCAAAGATCAGCCGCCCGGTGCGCTCAAGAGTGATACGGCAGAACAGTTTGCCCATCATTTTGCTGCTTCCCATCTCTCTTTAGTCTAAATTCTCCTTCACATCTTCGTGTAAAGAAAAATAGAGTGCTTCTGCCGCCGCATGGTTCATGGTCTCCACAGCCGTCAGTTCCTCTACAGTAGCTCTGCGCATGGCGGCAATACTGCCGAAATGCTTAAGCAGAGCTTTTCTCCGCTTCTCGCCGATTCCGGGGATGGCTAACAATGTAGAGCCCTTTACGCCGGGACGCAATTTCCGCTGGTAAGTTATCACAAAACGATGCGCCTCATCACGCACCCTTTGCAACAGCTGCAAGGCTAAAGAATGCTTTGCCAGCCGCAGAGGGTTCCGCCCACCAGGCAGAAAAAGCAGTTCTTCTTCTTTGGCTAAAGCAACTATGGGCAGTGAATCTAGACCAAGCGACGCCAGTGTTGCCAGCGCAACGCTAAGCTGACCACGTCCGCCATCTATTAAGATTAAGTCCGGAACAGACAAGAACGGGTCTTTTGTACTGGCTTCTCCGGTTTTTTCCGTAGCCAAAAGGCGAGCAAAACGTCGCGAGAGCATCTCTTGCAACGCCGCGTAATCATCCGGTTTTTCAACATTCCTAAGCTTGAAGCGTCGGTAATTTGCCGGCAAAGAAACGCCATTTTCAAAGACAACCATCGCGCCTACCATTCCTTGTCCATGCAGATGAGAACTGTCGTAGCCCTCAATCCGCAACGGTGAAGAGCCAAGCCCCAAAGCTTGAGCCACGTCAAGCAGCACGGCCTGAGGGTCACGCGCTTTGCTTTGCAGCACTTCCTGTTCCAAAAATAAGCGGGCATTATCGAGCGCCAGTCTAACCAACTCTTTTTTGGGACCGCGCTTCGGCACAGAGAGAGTAACCCGACCGCCGTGCCGGTGCCGCAACCATTCTGCCAACAGCTTGCTCTCTGAAACATGGCAGGAAAGCAAAATCTCCGGCGGGATTGCTCCCGCATGACTGTAATAGCGGCGCAAAAATATCGCCAGAATTTCCGCTTCTTCTTCGCCGGTAGGATTAGTCAGCAAATAATGTTCCCGCCCAGTCACCTTGCCACCCCGCACCGCAAATAGCTGCGCGCAAGCGAAATCATCGCCTGCGGCCAGCGCAATAATATCCCTGTCGCCGCCTGTCGTAATCGCCACTTTCTGTTTGTTCGCGATTGCTTCCACCGCCCGATACTGGTCACGGAGAAGAGCTGCTTTTTCAAATTCAAGACTCTCGGCTGCCGCTGCCATCCTAGCTCCCAATTCATTCAACAATTTCTCCTGCTTCCCTTCGAGAAACAGCAAAATCTCAGTCACTAGCTTGTTATATTCTTCTGCCGACACATCACCTGTGCAAGGAGCCAGACAGCGGCTGATATGTCGGTTCAGGCACGCGCGCTGCGCCGTATTTTTATTTACAGGACCGCGGCAATGGCGCAACGGAAACAGCCTGAGCAGCAAGCGGATTGTTTCTCTAATGCCGCCGGCATTGGGATACGGCCCAAAATAACGAGCACCGTCTTTTTCCACCCGTCTGGCCACATGGATGCGGGGAAATGGCTCTTGGATAGTAATCCTCAAGTATGGATAATGCTTATCGTCTTTTAAATCAATATTATAGCGTGGCCTGTATTCTTTTATTAAATTGCTCTCAAGAATCAAAGCTTCCACTTCAGTGTCTGTGACAGTATAGTCCAGGTCAGAGATTTTTTCCACCAAAACGCTTACTTTTGGAGCTAACTTCTGGCTCTGCTGGAAATATGTTCGTACGCGTTGACGCAAATCCACAGCTTTGCCAACATAAAGAATCCCGCCTTCTCCGTCTTTAAACAGATACACACCGGGACGACGTGGCAACTGTGCCAGTTTAGCTTGAATAAGCTCATCCTGTTTCGCAGCCATAACTGCCTCCGTCATGCTTTTGCCTTTTGCAGAGTTTTTGCCAAAAAACGACCTGTATGCGAAGCATCCACAGCGGCCACCTCTTCGGGAGAGCCGCAAGCCACTAATTCTCCACCGGCTGCGCCCCCTTCCGGTCCAAGATCGATCAAATAATCTGCCCGCTTAATCACATCTAAGTTATGCTCGATTACTAATACACTGTCGCCGTTATCAACCAGACGATCAAGAATTGTTAAAAGCTTATTGATATCCTCACTATGCAACCCAGTGGTAGGTTCATCGAGAATATAGAGCGTTTTGCCGTTACTGCGCCGCGATAGTTCCGTTGCCAGTTTTACCCTCTGTGCCTCTCCGCCGGACAGCGTGGGCGCCGGCTGGCCAAGGCGAATATAACCTAGCCCGACATCAAAAAGCACCTGCAGTTTGCGTTTAATCCGCGGCAAAGCGGCAAAAAAATCGAGCGCCTCCGCCACATCCATTTCCAGCACTTCAGCCACATTTTTTCCTTTGTAACGCACCTCCAGCGTTTCCCGGTTATAGCGTTTGCCACGGCAAACCTCACAAGGAACATAAACGTCCGGCAAAAAATGCATCTCGATCCGTAAAATCCCGTCGCCCTTGCAAGCTTCACAACGTCCACCCTGCACATTAAAACTGAAGCGACCAGGCTTATACCCCCGAGCACGTCCTTCCGCCGTAACAGAAAAAAGCTCCCTGATCAAATCGAACAGGCCGGTATAGGTTGCCGGATTGGAGCGGGGTGTACGGCCGATCGGCGACTGATCTACCTCAATCACTTTATCAAGATGTTCCAGGCCGGAAATAGCCTCGTGCTCCGCCGGCTTCTGGCGGCCGCGCTGAAGTTCCAGTGCCAGCCTGCGATAAATTATTTCATTTACTAACGTGCTTTTACCGGAGCCGGAAACACCGGTAACGCAAGTAAATACACCAAGTGGCACTTTAACGTCTAACCCTTTCAAGTTATGGGCGCGTGCCCCCGTCACATTAAGCCATTTGCCGTTTTGTTCCCGCCGTTTTTCGGGCACAGAAATCGTTTTTCGCCCGGAAAGATACTGGCCGGTGACAGATTCCGGCACAGCTTTGATTTCAGCCGCTGTGCCGGCTGCCACCACATAACCTCCCGCAATGCCGGCGCCTGGTCCAATATCAAGAATATGGTCTGCGCTGTAAATAGTTTCCTCATCATGTTCAACCACAATCACCGTATTTCCCAAGTCCCGCAGTCGCAGCAAAGTTTCAATCAGGCGTTGGTTATCACGCTGGTGCAAGCCGATACTGGGCTCATCAAGAATGTACAATACCCCCGTCAAACTTGAACCGATCTGCGTTGCTAGACGAATGCGTTGCGCCTCTCCGCCGGAAAGTGTCCCGGCTGCCCTGTCCAGCGTAAGATATTCAAGCCCAACGTTACTGAGAAAACCAAGCCGTTCCTCTATCTCCCGCAAGACAAGCCGAGCAATCTGCCGCTCTTTTTCAGCAAGCGACAGGCTGCCCACAAACTGTCTCGCCCCCTCTACCGTCAGTCTGGTCATTTCCGCAATATTCTTACCGCCCACCGTCACCGCCAGACTGGAAGGCTTTAGACGACTGCCGGCACATTCCGGACAGGGATGATGTGACATATAACTTTCTAACTCCTCACGCACCTGCTCTGAAGTGGTCTCTCGATAACGCCTGTCCAAATTGGCGATAACCCCTTCGAAGCGCAGATTGTAGCTACGAACATCTCCATATCCATCTTTGTAGTTAAAGGGAATTTTTTCCGGTACGCCGCAAAATAAAATTTTCTTCTGTTCTGCCGGGATATTCTCAAACGGAATATGCAGATCAATCTCAAACCGGGCGGCTACTGCCTGCAGCAACTGCTGATAGTAGCCTTGGTTGCTGCCAGGCTTCCACGGCGCAATAGCTCCCTCAGCCAGTGTGCGCCTCTGGTCGGGAACCACCAGTTCCTGGTCAATTTCTGCTTTGCTACCCAAACCACTACACTTGCCGCAAGCACCATAGGGGCTGTTAAAGGAAAACATCCGCGGCGCCATTTCTTCGAAAGAAAACCCGCATTGCGGACAAGCAAACGTTGCTGAAAAAAGCAATTCCTCTCCGTCAATAATTTCAATCAGCACTAAACCTTTGCCGTATTTAAGAGCCGTCTCAAGCGAATCTGCCAAGCGCTTCTCCAGCCCTTCCTTAATAACCAGCCTATCTACCACAATCTCAATATCATGTTTTTTATTTTTGCTTAGCGTAATCTCTTCTTCCAACAGGCGAATTTTTCCATCCACACGGACGCGGACGAATCCATCGGAGCGGGCATCTTGAAATAACTTACTGTACTCCCCTTTTCGCCCCCTTACCAGCGGCGCAAGCAGATGGATTCTGGTATTCTCCGGCAAGAGCATGATCCGATCCACCATCTGCTCCACCGTCTGCTGCGCAATCTGAATACGGCAGTGCGGACAATGCGGCCGACCTACACGGGCATAAAGCAACCGCAAATAATCGTAAATTTCCGTCACTGTTCCTACAGTGGAACGCGGGTTACGGGAAGTAGTCTTCTGATCAATGGAGATGGCTGGCGAAAGTCCTTCGATATAGTCAACATCAGGCTTGCTCATTTGCCCCAAAAATTGCCGTGCATACGCCGACAAAGATTCCACATACCGACGCTGGCCTTCGGCATACACTGTGTCGAATGCCAGTGAAGATTTACCTGATCCCGATAGACCGGTAATCACAACCAACTTGTTGCGGGGAATTTCCACATCTATATTCTTCAAATTATGCTGGCGGGCACCGCGAATCAGTATTTTATCATGTTCCATGGTCATACTCATCCTCTTTTCCGGCTTTACGCAATTGGAATAATTGATCACGCAATCGGGCGGCACGCTCAAATTCCAGTTCTCGTGCCGCTTTTTTCATCTCTTTCTCCAGCTCGGCAATTGTCTTCTTCCTTTGCTTGGCTGTCATTTGTTCAATATCGTCTTTACTTAAATATTTACCCGTTTCTTCCGTCACCTTGGTGGCCTGAATAACGGCATGCACCGCTTTGCGAATAGTGGTGGGAGTAATGCCATGAGCCTGATTATACTCCATTTGTTTGACGCGGCGGCGCTCTGTCTCAGCGATAGCGTTCTGCATCGAGTCGGTAATTTTATCTGCATACATAATTGCCGTGCCATGAAGATGACGAGCCGCCCGGCCGATGGTTTGAATCAAAGAACGTTCCGACCGCAGAAATCCTTCCTTGTCAGCATCAAGAATGGCGACAAGGGAGACTTCCGGCAGATCCAGCCCTTCGCGTAGCAAGTTAATCCCCACTAGTACATCAAACTTGCCTAGGCGCAGGTCGCGAATAATTTCACTCCGCTCCAGAGTGTTAATTTCAGAATGAAGATAGGTAACCTTGACGCCCAATTCTTTGTAATACTCAGTTAAATCTTCAGCCATCCGCTTTGTCAACGTAGTCACCAGCACCCGCTCATTCCGCTCTCTCCGCTGACGAATTTCACTATACAAGTCGTCAATCTGACCTTTAACGGGACGCACAAGAATTTCAGGATCAATCAGCCCGGTAGGCCTAATGATCTGTTCCACTACCTGCTGTCTATGCTCCTGCTCATAAGGACCCGGCGTGGCGGAAACGTAGACAACCTGGTTTATTAGCCGTTCGAATTCAGAAAACATTAACGGCCGATTATCCAGAGCTGAAGGCAGGCGGAACCCGTACTCCACCAATGTTTCCTTCCTCGAACGATCACCGGCATGCATTCCCCTTACCTGCGGCAGCGTTTGATGAGACTCGTCAACGAAAAGCAGAAAATCCTTGGGAAAATAATCAATCAAGGTAAAAGGACGACTGCCGGCCGGGCGACTATCCAAATGCCTAGAGTAATTCTCGATTCCGGAGCAAAAACCGATCTCATTCATCATTTCCAAATCATATTTAGTACGCTGCTCCAGACGTTGTGCTTCCAATAGTTTATTTTGGCTGCGCAACTCCGGCAAACGTTCGGCCAATTCCAGATCAATACTCCTCATTGCGTTTTCCAGTCTCTCCCGTGAAGTCACAAAATGGGATGCAGGAAAAATTGCAATATGCTCCCGCTCGGCAAGAATTTCCCCCGTCAACGTATCAATTTCCCTAATCCGCTCAATTTCATCTCCGAAAAATTCTATGCGCACTGCTTTCTCAGTGGAAGAAGCAGGGTAAATTTCTAACACATCGCCGCGGACACGAAAACGACTCCGCTCCAATTGGAAATCATTGCGTTCATATTGAATAGCAATCAATTTCTTAATAATTTCGTCCCGCTTCTTTTCCATCCCCACACGCAAAGAAACCACCTGCTCCCCATATTCCTCCGGAGAACCGAGGCCATAAATACAGGAAACACTCGCGACGATAATCACGTCACGCCGCTCAAACAGCGAACTGGTCGCTGAGTGACGCAGTTTTTCTATCTCATCGTTAATCGCCGAATCTTTCTCAATATACATATCTGTCTGGGGAATGTATGCTTCAGGCTGATAATAATCGTAATAACTTACAAAATATTCAACCGCACTAGTAGGAAAAAATTCCCGAAACTCACTGCATAGCTGAGCAGCCAAAGTCTTATTATGGACAATCACCAGCGTTGGTCGCTGCAAGTGCGCAATTACATTTGCCATTGTAAACGTCTTCCCTGAGCCGGTCACCCCCAGCAAAGTTTGATGCTTAAGCCCTTTCGCCAAGCCTGCCAGCAAGTTCTCGATTGCTTTCGGCTGGTCCCCCTGTGGTTTAAATTCACTCTTAACAAGAAATTCTCCCATGCCATGAGCTCCCTTGGCGCTTATTAAAAATTATTCTTAGTAGACCTAAACATTATATCACGCTGACCACCTTTTTCCCAGAAAAAAACGCTTCACACCCTTTAGCCAAGGATGCGATTTTCCTGTCAGTTAAGAAATTATCGCACATCTGCGCTGCTTGCGCCAGCAGCTGGCAAATACAAATCTTTCCCCACCATATCTTAGCTGCGAAAACGTGCAAGCGCAACAACTGAGCGAATCTTCATT
>BBPF01000631.1_pt6 | contig 9734 bp, 9 predicted proteins | sample 1343921 | NCBI WGS metagenome assembly BBPF01 (sample SAMD00019090, study PRJDB2971) | groundwater metagenome | isolation source: The Cedars highly-alkaline
CGGTCTTGTATTGGGTGAAACTACTCCGGGACCGTTAATCATGGTACTTGCCTTTGTAGGCTTTATGGCAGGGTACAATCATTTTGGCAGTTCGCTTGCCATGGGAAGCTTAGGACTTGTTACAACTACATTTTATACTTTTTTACCTTGTTTCCTCTTTATTTTCGGAGGTGCCCCAATTATTGAACGTACCCAGGAAAACAAAAAAATAAAAGAAATTTTTGCTCTGGTAACTGCAGCCGTTGTTGGTGTAATTCTAAACCTCACTATTTATCTTGGCAATGCGGTATTATTTCCCAAGGGTTTTATTTTAAATGAGCTTGACTTTATTTCGTTGGGATGGATAATTGTATCATTTATTGCATTGTATCGTTTTAAAATTGGTATGATAACATGGATTGGAATCAGTGCTGTTTTTGGTCTCGCCTACCATTTTATCACTTTCTAACAAAGCAGTATATCAAAGACATCAGAAATTATTTTAAAACGAGGCTTGGGCGCAGTAAAAATTATGATTGTTGTTCTATACTTTTTTTGGGATTAAAATTTCTGCCCAATCCATTTGTAATTCCTTTTAAGGCAAGAGTACTTAGGGATACTATTTTCATGTAACTATGTTTTTTATATGAAACGAACATTGTCGTTAAATGTTCAAACCATGATGAATTTAAAATTGCGCGGCAAAAATTCACATGCCGATGAGATCCTACACTGCTTTTAAATTTTTTTACCGATGAAAACGCAGGCGAATTTCGGGAATACCAATTTGTTTGCCCCATTGTAGTAGGATTTGTTGTTTACTTTTTTTACAGCAGATAAAAAGTAAAAGCCTGTACGTTTTGAGCACTTGAACAAAGCGAGGATTTTTTGCCGGACAATTTTGTTATATTTTGTAAAACCTGCATGATTTTGCAGAAATTTTTTATGGTACGAATTTATGCAACTTTGGAAACATTGGCCTTTCCATATAGTTAGAGATTCAACTCTCAGCATTTAAAATGTAAAATTACTATCTCAAATTTTCATTTCTTTTTTTAGCGGGCTAATATTATAGTGAACATTTTGTTTGTACGGTAAATTCATAAAACATGCAATATCTCCTAAAATTTTATCACATTTCATTTATAACCACGCGGTTATAATTTTTCACCAGCCAACAATTACAGTATTTTCAGGCCTTAACCCTGTTTTTGCTAATTTAAAAAATACCTAAAATAGGGTATTGATAAATCATTAATCATGGGCTACTTTTGTACCCGTTCCGAGTAATTCAATGTTAATTTAATAATATAATCAATGAAAAAAATAATTGTAATCTCCATTATTTTTAGTTTTGGGGCGTTAGTGTCAGCAAATGTTTTGCAAATCGACACTATTACAGTTCTAAAGCACTATGAATTAGATGAAGTGCATATTAGAAAATACCTACCTTTGGGCGGGATGGAGCGCTTGCCCGATGTGAAGAATAATATAATTTATACGGGGAAAAAAACCGAATTAATCCGTTTGAACAGAATAAATGCCGACCTGAGTACAAACAATGCCCGTCAGGTTTTTGCAAAAATACCAGGATTAAGTATTTGGGAAAACGATGGTTCCGGTATTCAGTTGGGAGTGGCAACCAGGGGATTAAACCCTAACCGTTCGTGGGAGTTTAATGTAAGGCAAAATAATTATGACATAAGTTCAGAAATCTTCGGCTACCCCGAGGCATATTATACTCCTCCTATGGAAGCAGTTGAAAAAATTGAGATAATACGCGGGGCGGCTTCCCTGCAAATGGGGCCTCAATTTGGCGGACTACTTAATTTTCATATCAAAAAAGGACATCCGCACAAACCAATCTCCTTTGAAACCAGGCAAACACTTGGTTCCTATGGATTATTTAACACTTTCAACGCCGTTGGCGGTACTATCAATAAGTTTTCATATTATGCCTTTTTGCACCACCGTACTGCCGAAGGTTGGCGATCAAACAGCCGTTACAGCATTTATACAGGTTACCTATCTGCAAATTATTGGCTCACCAATAAAATTAATATAGGATTGGAATATACAAGAATGGATTATAAAAGTCAGCAACCTGGAGGACTTACCGATGTTATGTTTGAACAAAATCACCGCCAATCCTTAAGGAAAAGAAATTGGTTCGGAACTCCATGGAATGTGGTTGCTCTTAACTTTAATTATGAAATTTCTTCTCAGGTACATCTTCAAATCAAATCGTTTGCAACAATTGCCGAACGCAACAGCGTAGGCTTCGTTAGACCTGTAACAATACCTGATGCCGTTAATCCCGCTACTCTTCAATACGATCAGCGACAAGTGGACAGGGACTTTTACGAAAATTACGGTACCGAGGCGAGAATTGGCGTGAGATATAAATTTTTAGGGAAGGATAATTTTTTTGCCGGAGGTGTTAGAGCATACATAGGAAATACAGGTAGAGATCAACTTGGAGCAGGCACCAATGGCAATGACTTTGATTTGTCTCTAACTAACCCGCAGTACGGGCGATCTCTTGACTTCAGAACTGAAAACTTTTCCGCTTTTGCTGAAAATATATTTCAGATAAGTGAACGATTAAAAATTGTACCCGGCATTCGTATAGAATTTATTGAAAATCATAGCAAGGGTTATATTAATACCACCGTAACAGGGGTGCTGCCAAATGAAAGAAGAATAAGGCAGATTGTGCTTTATGGTATTGGAGGTGAATTTGAGCTTACTGAATCAACCTTTTTGTATGGAAATTATTCTATGGCATACCGGCCTGTAACATTTGCTGAACTTACGCCATCTGCAACCACCGACATAATTGACCCTGAGTTGAAAGATGCCTCAGGATTCAATGCAGATTTTGGTTACAGAGGTTCAATAAAAAACTACCTGAACTTTGACGTGGGAGTTTTTTACATGCACTACAACAACCGCATTGGTAATGTTTTACAGAACGGAACGCCATTTAGGACTAACATTGGAACATCGGTAAGTAAAGGTATTGAGTCTTACATTGAAATAAATCCTGTAAATATTTTTACTGATAATTCTAGGTTTGGAAACATTAGTTTTTTTGCTGCAAACTCATTTATTTCTGCAGAATATGTAAAATGGAACAATCCGGCAATTTCAATTGAAGGCAAGCGGGTGGAAAATGCCCCGAAATACATTCACCGCATGGGAGCAACATACACATTTAACGGATTTTCCGCAACATTCCTTTATATAAGTATTGGAGATGTATTCACTGATGCGGCAAATACCGAAGCGCCCAATGCAGCCGGATCTATTGGAAAAATTCCTGCATATCGATTAATGGATGCAACTTTTTCATACAGATTTATGAATAGATTTAATTTAAGCGCCGGTGTTAACAATATTGCTGATGTAAAATATGCTACACGCAGGGCAGGTGGATACCCTGGTCCCGGAATTATGCCGGGTAACGGCAGAACATTTTTTGTAAGCTTAGGAGCAAAATTCTGATAACATCAAGGAGCCCGCAGGTTTAACCGTGGGCTTTGGTGCCTGCCGGCAATTTGATGAATTGATTTATCAATTTTTACATTGCGCTGTATAAAACAATTTCAATTTTCCCATTTTTGCCTAACGATAGTGTTTCAGAATGAAACATGATGAGTTAATTATTTATGCCATAGTCTGGTTTTAAAAAATGCTGATTTTGATAATTTAGCTGTCACATTAAAATAATTTATGTTTATTATTACTTTTGCCACATTAATACTTTTAAACAAAAGAGCATGACAAAAATAACTGTAGCAAAAGGCGATGGCATTGGCCCCGAAATAATGAATGCTACTATAGAAATTCTTATGGCTGCTGGCGCTAGAATTATAATTGAAGAAATTGAAGTAGGTGAAAAGGTTTATCTTGCAGGAAATACTTCAGGAATTTCTCAAGAATCATGGGACATTATACGCAAAAACAAAATATTTCTGAAAGCCCCTATAACCACTCCACAGGGTGGTGGCTATAAAAGTTTAAATGTTACAACCCGCAAATTTCTTGGGCTATATGCAAATATCCGTCCCTGTATGAGCTTGTATCCGTTTGTAAAAACAAAGCATCCTACTATGGATCTGGTAATTGTTCGTGAAAACGAAGAAGATTTGTATGCAGGCATAGAACATCAGCAAACAGATGAGGTGGTACAGTGCCTAAAATTGATAAGCCGGCCCGGTTGCGAAAAAATTGTCCGTTATGCATTTGAATATGCAAGGCAGTATGGCAGGAAAAAAGTAACATGCTTTACTAAGGACAATATTATGAAACAAACCGATGGACTTTTCCATGAGGTGTTTAATGAAATAGCCAAAGAATATTCTGATATAGAAAATGAGCATTGGATTATTGACATTGGTGCAGCAAAAATGGCTGACACACCTGATGTATTTGATGTATTGGTAATGCCCAATTTATATGGCGACATTTTATCGGATGTAGCTGCACAAATAGCCGGTTCGGTTGGCTTGGCCGGGTCTGCAAATATAGGTGAGGAATGTGCAATGTTTGAGGCCATTCATGGTTCTGCGCCGCGCAGGGCGGGTCAAAATATGGCTAATCCCTCCGGCCTTTTACAAGGCACCATTATGATGCTCAATCATATTGGCCAAACCGCGGTAGCCGAAAAAATTCAAAATGCCTGGCTAAAAACTATTGAAGATGGTATTCACACCTATGATATTTATACCGAGGGAGTTAGCCGTCAAAAGGTTGGAACTAAGGAATTTGCTCAGGCTGTAATCAGAAATCTTGGAAGTAGCCCGGTCACATTAAAGGCAGTAAGATATACTGTAAATTCGGCTCTAAACCTGCCAAAATACCAACGCAAATCTTTGGCAAAAAAAGAATTAACCGGTGTAGATATTTTTGTTCATTGGCCAGGTAGCGATCCTAATGAATTTGCCAACATTTTAAAAAAAATTGAAAGCAATGAAGTTCAGCTTACAATGATTACAAACCGGGGAATAAAAGTTTGGCCCGATGGCTTTAAAGAAACTTTTTGCACAGACCACTGGCGTTGCCGCTTTAAACCAATAAACGGTACAAAAATGAGCAAGAATACCATTATTGATTTGTTACGTAAAGCAGACGAGAATAATATAGACACAATTAAAACAGAAAATCTTTATAATTTTAATGGCAAACCTGCTTATTCATTGGGGCAAGGACAATAAAGGCCTTCCTTCTAACCATTAATAGGCGTTTTAAGAAAGAATAAAGATTTTTACAGAAGCGCAGCTTGTATAATTCTAAGCAAATTGAATTTTCAATGTTTAAAGGCCGGAAAATAATAATAGCTACAAAACATCAAAAGGAAAAGGTTATTGCTCCTATATTGGAAAAAGAACTGGGAGTAATATGCGTTACCACAACAAATCTGAATACCGATTTATTCGGAACATTTACGGGCGAAATTAAACGCGAAAACGATCCAGTAACTGCTGCAAGAGAAAAATGCCTTCTGGCAATGAAATTATATAATTGCGACTTAGCCATTGCAAATGAAGGCTCATTCGGTCCGCATCCTTCAACCTTCTTTATTCCCGCCGATGATGAAATAGTATTGTTAATTGACAAGAGGAACAATCTTGAAATATTGGAAAGAGAATTGAGTACAGATACCAATTTTAATGGGCAGGAAATTAAATCGTTCAAGGAGTTAATGGAATTTGCAGATCGGGTAAAATTTCCCTCACACGGTATTATAATACGAAAAGCAAAGGACGATAATACGGAAATTGTTAAGGGTATAAACAGGTTTAATGATTTGAAAGACACCTTTGACCGCTTTCAGCTTAACTATGGAAGTGTTTTTGCAGAAACCGACATGCGTGCAATGTTTAACCCGAGTCGCATGAAGGTAATTGAAAGTGCTACGCGCAAATTAGTTAAAAAAATTTTTTCAACCTGTCCAAAATGTGGTACACCGGGTTTTGGAGTTACCGAAGTAAAACAGGGATTACCCTGCAGCCTGTGCGGCCTGCCAACCAATTCTACTTTGGCCTACATATATACTTGCCTGAAATGCGGCTACGAAAAGAAAGAAATGTACCCAAATAACAAAACTACTGAGGATCCTACCTATTGCAACTTCTGCAACCCATAAACTACCGCCTTTTCTGAATTTTAATCAGTGGTAATAATCCCTTTGCTAATCGAAAAGCTTTGCCTTTTCCCATATAAGATTCATCTCATCTAAGGTCATTTTTTTTAGTGATCGGCCTTTTTTGATAGTTTGTTCCTCGAGATAATTGAATCGTTTTATGAATTTCAGATTAGTTTTTTCAAGAGCGTTTTCAGGGTTAATTTCATACAAACGCGCCGCATTTACAATCGAGAAAAACAAATCACCAAATTCACTTTCAATCTTTTCTTTGTTCCCTTGGCCAATTTCTTCTTTCAGTTCCTTCAACTCCTCCATCACTTTGTCCCAAATCTGGTAGTTTTCTTCCCAATCGAATCCAACCCCTTTTACTTTCTCCTGAATGCGGTTTGCCTTTATGAGGGCGGGAAGTGATGCAGGCACTCCTGACAATACAGAATTGTTATTTTCTTTCATTTTCAGGTGTTCCCAGTTTTCTATAACCTCGCTTGCATCAGATACTTGCACATTGCCATATACATGCGGATGACGGTAAATTAGTTTTTCGTTTATCTTATTTATTACATCAGTAATATCGAATTCTCCTTTATCCGACCCAATTTTGGCATAAAAAACAATATGTAAAAGCAAATCCCCTAGCTCCTTCTTAATGTCCGATAGATTGTTATGAATAATAGCATCGGCCAATTCATAAGTTTCTTCAATAGTAAAAATTCTTAGCGATTCGAATGTCTGTTTTCTATCCCAGGGACACTTTTCCCTTAACTCATCCATAATGTCGAGCAATTTCCCGAAAGCCTCTATTTTTTCCTGTCTGGTTGATTGTGTTATATTCATTTGCAATACCGTTTCATGTTAAATTGCCTTATTTTTTGCTGTCATTTTCCTGTTATCGTAAAACTTCACCCGTATTACTGAGCCAAGCGAAAGGTTCAGTAATGCTAATGCATGGCCTTTATTAATAGCAATTTCTAACAAATCGAGTGAATTGAACAATAATACTATTTCTCCTGCCGGAACATCAGAATAGCGCCAGTGAATTTTGTCTATACGATAATAGTTGCTGGCAAGAAGTATTTCAAAGTGTCTTCCCATACCTATCCTGTTGAATAATTCTCTTGTAATATTGGTAAAGGCATTCTGGTAAGAATCAATATAAATCACACTTCCGTTAATAACCGACTCCTCAATAACCGCGCGCAGGGGTATTTGTTTCTGGTACCGTTCGGCGGGCTTACCCAGATTCGCAATATCGGCTCCTGCCAGCAATGAGCCGGCCGTTTTTACAAACGTATTTATAATACCTTCGTATTCAGGATTTTCAGCTTGAATTTCCGTGATTATTTCGGGTTCGGTTTTGAAAAGCAGGCCAAATATGCCATTGTCGGTTCCAATAAAATAATGCCCATCGTATTTTATGGCAAGAATTTTCTGATCGGCCTCAGGCTCTGTGTTCATACAAATTAAATGAATACTTCCTGCAGGAAAATGAAAATAGGAATTTCTGATAACAAAGGCCGCCTGTGTTATATTAAAGAAAGGTATCTGATGAGAAATATCTACTATAACTGCACCGGGAGTTGTGGAGAGAATCTTACCTTTTATCATCCCGACATAAAAATCATTCGGATTCCAGTCGCTGGTTAAAGTTATTATGGGCATGCTATACCTTTAATTATCCGTTACAAAGGCAAATAATTGAAAAAAAAGCTTTTATTTTGTTTTTGTCAAACCTACATGAATTTTATTAAACAGACAAAAGCTATTGAATTAATTATCGAAATTTGTTAGAAAGCATTAGATTTAAAATTATTCACAATTATACAAATATGGAATGACTGAACAGGTTATTTATCTTGAAGGCATAGACCCTGTAATCCTTTACGGTTCCAACAATCAGTTGTTTGATAACATCAAATCATATTTTCCGAAACTTAAAATTGTAGCGCGTGGTAATGAAATTAAAGTTATCGGCGACGAAAATGAAATAGAAAAATTCGGCGAGATACTGAATTTGTTTATGGAGTACATTCAGAGATTCAACCGGTTTTCAGAGAAGGATATTGAGCAATTAATGAAAAATCAGTCTGCTTTCCTCCAGGAAAAAGAGGAATTGGATGATTCGGATACCCTTGTTTTCGGAATTCACGGCAAACTTATTAAAGCGCGTACTTTTAATCAGCGCCGGATGGCAAAGGAATGTGAAAAAAACGATTTGATCTTCGCCATTGGACCTGCCGGTTCAGGAAAGACGTTCACGGCAATTGCTCTGGCGGTAAAGGCTTTTAAGAACAAGGAAGTTAAAAAGATTATTTTAACTAGACCTGCAGTGGAAGCTGGCGAACATCTCGGTTTTTTACCGGGCGACCTTAAAGAAAAACTTGATCCATATCTGCAGCCATTATATGATGCCTTGAATGAAATGATACCTCCGCGTAAATTAAATGACTATATTGAGGACGGAATAGTTCAAATTGCTCCCCTGGCATTTATGCGTGGAAGGACTCTCGATAATGCATTTGTTATTCTTGACGAAGCACAGAATGCCACACGCGGACAGTTAAAAATGTTTTTGACAAGAATGGGGAAAACAGCAAAATTTATTGTAACAGGAGATATAACCCAGATTGATTTACCCGATAAAAACGCATCGGGATTAACTCATGCCGCAAAACTTTTAAAGAATATCAAAGGAATTTCAATAATACATTTTGATGAAAGGGATATTATACGGCATAAGTTGGTGAAACTGATTGTAAAAGCTTATGACGACGCCAATAACAACTGATCAGTTTAAATTTTTTTTGATATGACTACCACCCTGAATTCGACAAATTTTAAATTTCCCGGGCAAAAAGGATTTTACAAGGGCAAAGTGCGGGATGTTTACAATATAAATAACGAATTGCTTGTAATGATTGTAACTGACCGGATATCAGCCTTTGATGTGGTTTTGCCTAAAGGTATCCCTTATAAGGGGCAGGTTTTAAATCAAATTGCCTGCAAATTTCTCGATGCAACTGCCGGAATAGTTCCCAATTGGAAAATCGCAACACCTGATCCTATGGTAACTATAGGCTTTTACGTGGAACCAATTAAAGTGGAAATGGTAATACGAGCTTATCTTACCGGCCATGTATGGAGGCTTTATAAAAGCGGAAAACGCTTTATTTGCGGCGTACCTCTGCCCGAAGGTATGAGAGAACACGAAAAATTTCCTCATCCAATCATAACTCCAAGTACAAAAGCGTCTCAAGGACACGATATGGACATTTCAAAAGATGAAATAATAGGCACAGGGCTGGTTTCACCAACTGATTATGCGCAATTAGAGGAATATACCATGGAATTATTTTTAAAAGGCAATGAAATGGCAGGCAATATGGGGTTAATCCTTGTTGACACAAAGTATGAATTCGGTAAAAAAAATGGGAAAATATATTTAATCGACGAAATTCACTCGCCCGATTCATCAAGGTATTTCTATGCCGAAGGCTACAAAGAAAAACTGGAAAAGGGTGAACAACAGAGGCAGCTTTCAAAGGAATTTGTACGTGAATGGCTTATAAAAAATAACTTTCAGGGAAAAGAAGGTCAAAATATTCCC
>BBPF01002343.1_pt2 | contig 9702 bp, 7 predicted proteins | sample 1343921 | NCBI WGS metagenome assembly BBPF01 (sample SAMD00019090, study PRJDB2971) | groundwater metagenome | isolation source: The Cedars highly-alkaline
TGTGCCTTTGTGCCTTTTTCTACTTACTACTTATTTGATAATTTGTCAATCGTGGAGGTGATGTGATAAGATAGAAAGAATGTTAGCTAAAGCGCATTCAATTGCTATTTTCGGAATGGAGGCTCATTCTGTTGAGGTAGAAGTGGATGTTGCTCACGGGCTCCCGGCAGCAATTATAGTGGGACTGCCTGACCTTGCAGTAAAGGAAAGCAAAGACAGAATCAAGTCTGCGATTAAGAACAGCCGCTTTGAATACCCGCCAAAAAGAGTTACTATAAATCTTGCTCCTGCAGATGTGAAGAAGGAAGGACCTTCTTTTGATTTGCCTATTTCTCTTGGTTTCCTGGCAGCCACCAAACAGCTCTCCCCTGAAAAACTAAACGACTATATTATCCTTGGTGAGCTGGCTCTTGATGGCAGTGTGCGCCCGGTCAAGGGAGCGCTTTTAGTCGCTCTCAGCATCAGAAGTAAAGACAAAAAGAAATTAATTCTCCCGCAGGAAAACGCTGCCGAGGCAGCAATTATCAAGGAGATTGAGGTCTATGGAATCAGAAGCCTTGTAGAGGCGGTCAAGCTCATTGAGGGGGAAATTCAGCCTGCTCCATTCCGGGTGAACCTCGCAGACGTTCTTAAAGATTTATCCAGTTATGAGGTTGACTTTTCAGATGTAAAGGGTCAATTTTCCGCCAAAAGGGCGATTGAGATAGCGGCCGCCGGCTCCCACAATGTTTTAATGATTGGGCCTCCCGGTGCCGGCAAGACAATGCTCGCCAGAAGGATGTCGACAATAATTCCAGATATGAGTTTAAAGGAAGCACTTGAGACCACTCAAATTCACAGTGTTGCCGGCTTTCTCTCTTCAGGGCAAGCTCTGGTCACAAATAGACCATTCCGTACCCCTCACCACACATCCTCAAGCGCTGCTCTCGTCGGAGGAAGTTCCGTCCCCCAGCCAGGGGAAGTGAGTCTTGCTCATAACGGGGTTTTGTTCCTGGACGAACTGCCTGAGTTCCACCGCGACGTCCTTGAGGCACTTCGGCAACCACTTGAAGACAACCTGATTACCATCTCCCGCATCAGTCGGACGACAACTTTCCCGGCGCGGGTTTTACTTATCGCCACCATGAATCCCTGCCCTTGCGGGTATTTCTCTGACCCTGTCAGGGAGTGCCACTGCACGCCACACCAGATTCAGAAGTATCGCTCTCGCGCCTCCGGGCCTCTTCTGGACCGGATAGACATTCACATTGAGGTTCCTTCCCTTAAGTATAAAGACTTTACCGGCGATGAGTCCGGTGAGCCTTCAAATCAGATCAAAGAAAGGGTGAACAAAGCAAGACAAATACAGCAAAAAAGGTTCCGGGAGGAAAACATCCATTGTAATGCCACTATGGGTCAAAAGCAGATAAAGCTGTATTGCAAATTAGATAAAGAAGGGAAAGAGCTGTTGAAAGTTGCCGTCAATGAATTAGGTATATCTGCCCGCGCCTATGATAGGATATTAAAAGTAGCGCGGACAATTGCTGACCTGTCCGAAGAAGATGCAATTTTAGCCGAGCACATTTCTGAAGCAATTCAATATAAAAGTCTCGACAAAAGTATATTTGCTTAAATAGGTTCGGGGTTCGGGGTTCAAGGATTGAAATTAGAAATTAGAAATTGGTAACTGGTAACTTGGTGCTCTGATGCACCGGAATGGGTTAGGTTATCTATGATGCGAATAGGTTATTTTGGAGACGAGGGTAGTTTTACCTACCTATCTGCAGTAGGAAGGTTTGGGGAAAACAATCAGTTTCTACCGGCACCTACCATTGCCGGGGTCTTTGACAAGGTCAGGAGAGATGAAGTGGACTGGGGTGTCATCCCATTTGAAAACTCAACTCGCGGTATGATTTATGACACGGTTGACGAGCTGGTGAGCGAGGATTTTTCCTCCAGTGGAATCCTAATATACGAAGAACTGGCAACGAAGATAACCCTCTCCCTTTTGAGTCGGGTTTCTCTTCCGCAGATAAGAAAGGTTTATTCCCACCATTCTCCATTGATGAACTGCCGTCAGTGGCTGAGGAAGAACTTGCCTCGCGCAGAAGCTATTCCCGTGGAAAACACCTCAGAGGCGGCAAGACGCGCTGCAACAGAAGAGTCCTCCTCAGCCATTGCCAGCGGTGAGGTAGCAAAGATTCATAATTTAAGAGTAGTTATCCCAAACATTAATAGCGGCACGGAGAATATTACCACATTCTTTGTCATTGGCAAAAAACCGCATCCACCAACGGGGAGGGATAAGACCTCAATTGCCTTCTCTCTTGAGCATAAGTCAGGGGCGCTTTACCGGGCGCTTGGTGTTTTTGCACGGGCAGGAGCAAATTTAACGCGGATTATGTCGCGTCCCTTAGAGAAAAAACGGGGAGAATACATATTCTTTGTTGAGCTGGAAGGACATCAATTTGAGGAGAAGACAGGAAAGCTCCTTCAGCGCTTGCGAAAATATGTTACTTCAATGAACATCATTAGTTCCTATCCAATAGCGAAAGAGGGTTCGTGAACCCACAATGCTTAAGGTTTACAATACAATGACAGGCAGGAAAGAAGAATTTCTGCCACTGAAGCGCGGCAAGGTAGGAATGTATGTCTGTGGAGTAACTGTATATGATGAGTGTCATCTGGGACATGCCAGGACATACGTTGCTTTTGATGCGATAAGGCGCTATCTTGAATACAAGGGATTAGAAGTAAATTATGTCCAGAACTTCACCGACGTGGATGATAAGATAATAAACAAAGCGCGGGAAGAAAGTAGGAAAGGAGGGGCTGATTTACCAATCCTGATTAAAGGCATTGTCAAAAAATACACCGGCGAATACTTTGCCTGTATGGATAAGTTAAATGTCAAGAAAGCTACCTGTTATCCAAAAGCGACTGAGTGCATTCCGGAGATGATTGAGATTATAAAGCGGCTTATTGAAAAAGGATATGGATACGAGGTTGACGGGAATGTTCATTTTTCCGTGAAGAGTTTTAATGAATACGGGAAGCTATCCAGGCGCAATCTTGATGAATGCTCCCATAAAACGCGCGTTGCCCTTGAGGAACAAAAGAGAAATCCTATGGACTTTGCTCTCTGGAAAAAGAGGAAAGAGGAGCCATTATGGGATAGCCCCTGGGGAAAGGGCCGCCCAGGCTGGCACATTGAATGCTCAGCAATGAGTATGAAATATTTGGGGGAGAGCTTTGACATCCATGCCGGCGGAGAAGACCTTATTTTTCCTCATCATGAGAACGAGATTGCTCAGTCTGAGGGGTATAGCAACAAGAATCTGGCAAGATACTGGCTTCACACCGGATTCGTTACGCTTCGCCAGGAAAAGATGTCTAAATCATCAGGAAACTTTTTTACGGTGCGGGAGGTGCTGGATAAGTATCCACCGGTAGCGGTGCGGTTTTTTCTCCTCTCAACTCATTATCGCAAGTTAATTGAGGTTAGTGAGGAGCACCTTGAGGCAGCAAAAAGAGCAACTGAGAGAATAGCTGCCTGCCTCTCTAATGTGAAAAAGAAGGGAATGGGCCTTTCACGGAGCATGCAGCCCACCTCAAATAGGATTGCCATAGAAAGCGCAATGGATGACGATTTTAACATCCCGGTAGCGATGGGGATAATTTTTAAATTGGTTTCAAATGTGAATGTTCTTACCAAGAATGAGGATTTTGTCAGAGCAGCAGTACTTGCCGCAGATATTGAGAGCTTCTGCAATGTTTTAGGACTAAAATTTAGAGCTGATGAGGAGATTGAGGAAGAGCTTCTCTCGCTGATTCGGGAGAGGGAGCAATTCCGACAGCGCAAGCTGTGGGAGGAGGCTGATGTGCTGAGGCAAACGCTTCTGAGTAAAGGAATCACTCTTGAAGATACTCCTCGCGGAACACAATGGCGAAGACTTTAGGGATTGCGAAAGCGACCCCTTAGCTCATCTCCGCATCCGGGGCTGAACCGAGAAACCCCTTTAACTTATCACTTCGCTTTGGATGACGCAGTTTCTTAAATGCTTTTGCCTCTATCTGGCGCACTCTTTCCCGGGTCAGGTTGAAATGCCTTCCAACTTCTTCCAGCGTGCGCGGGTATTTATCATCAATACCAAATCTGAGCCGCAACACTTTCTGTTCTCTTTCCGTCAATGTCTTCAAAACCACTTCTAACTGCTCCCGCAACATAGAGAGCACTGTGGCATCTGCAGGGCATTCAGCCTCTTTATCTTCTATAAAATCCCCGAAGTGGCTCTCGCCCTCATCTCCAACCGGAGCCTCGAGAGAGATTGGCTCCTGAACAATCTTCAATATTCCCATTACCTTTTCCACCGACACATTCATCGCTTCTGCAAGAGTTAGAGCATCAGGCTCCATACCTAACTCCTGAACCAGTTGCCGCGTAACGCGATTAAGCTTGTTTATCGTCTCAATCATATGTACCGGGATACGGATTGTTCTTGCCTGGTCAGCAATGGCTCTGGCAATCGCCTGTCTTATCCACCAGGTGGCGTAAGTGGAGAATTTATATCCGCGCTGGTATTCAAACTTGTCAGCCGCTCTCATCAGCCCGATATTTCCTTCCTGAACCAGGTCAAAAAAGGAAAGCCCCCTGCCGGTATATCTTTTGGTAATGCTTACGACAAGCCTTAAATTTGCCTTAACGAGGGCCCTTTTTGCCTCATCCATTCTTCCCCATTTCTCCTCTGCGGAGCTCACCGTACGACAGATGTTGGCGGCGCAATCCCCACCTTTCCTTTCCGCTTCTTTGATGTAGCGCCGATGGTGGCGCAGTTGAGAGTAATAACTCCTGACCTCAAGCTCACTGAGACCTGTCTTGACTTCCCCTACATTTCCCTTCCTCATTCTTCTCGCCAATGACATAATTTTCTTTGCTTCAAGACCACTCTTCTGTTCAATCTTTCTTATATTGCGCTCACTTTCCTCAATCTTGCCAAGAATCTCCCCGAGATCGGAAATGATTTTCCTTAAGACTTCATTGGTAGGGTTAAATTCGTTTATTGCCCGGGCAGCTTTTTCTCTCTCTACAGTTAATTCCCGATTAATCTCTTCACTTTTACTTAAGGGGGTCTTCCCGGTCAGTTCGCTTTCCATCTCTGTTATTCTCTCTACGCTTTTTTCAATGGTTTCAATAAGAAGAGGGAGTTTTTCTAAGAACTTCCGTCCTTCAGCAGCGCCTCCTTTACTCCCAGCTCTATTCAACCTGAGGCTGCCATCCAGCATTTTCCTGCCGAGGATGGCAATCTCCCTCATGGCAAATGGAATCGCAAACACCATTTCCCTTATAGAAGCTTTGGCTGTCTCAATCTCCATAGCCAGAGCTACTTCCTCTTCGCGGCTCAGAAGGTCAATCTGCCCCATCTCTCTCATATAAGTTCTGACCGGGCCCGTCGCACGACCAGCCATCCTCGGGGCTAATTTCATTGTTGGGTTCTTTACTGTCTCCTCACCGGGGACAATCTGAATCTCCATTTTGCCCAATGCCGTTAGAATGTTATCTATTTCTGAAGAAGTGGTCTCCCGTGGGAAAAGCTCACTTATTTCTTCATATGTCAGGCATCTATTTTTCTTTCCTTTCTCAATCAATTTCTTTACTTTACTGCTGCTGATTTTAGTCTTCACTTTTGCCAAGTTTACCCCCCCTCCGATAGCTAACCATCTCTTGCGTTATCTGCTGGCATTCTGCCTGCAATCTTTTTACAAGCTCTTCTTCTCCTTCCTCATCAGCATCTTCAATTCTTTTTTCCAGCGCCTCTATTTTTCTTTTTCTCTCATTATTCCTCATTGCTCTTAAGGCATCGGCAACTGCTAATTCTATGTCCTCAAAAGGAGCTGCCTCCACCGCCAGTCGGGAGACCAGAGCTTCTATCTTATCATCGCCCAGGATGTTCACTATTCTCCCGGCACCGGAAGCCCTGCCATCCTGATGCAGCTCAAATATGACTTCAGCAATCTTTCTGTAATCAGAGCACTGGAACTCTCCGGCCTCAGCCTTTATCCTATCTACCATATTACTATGTTGAAGCATAATCTGAATAAGGCTCCTCTCCGCCGGGTAGGGGTCTATGTTAATGGGAGACGGTTGCATTGCGCGAGTTTCCTTGCTCTCCAATTTATGCAGTTCAGTTAATATGTATTCCTCCCCCAAAGAGGCTCTTCCGCCTAAAGACAGCTCTTCCGCCAGCCGTTTGATATATCCACTTTTCTCTATTGCATTTGCAACCTTCTCCAGCGTAGGCAGCATCTCTCTAACGATTGAAGCTTTTCCGCCAACAGTGGTTGAATCATAGCGATTTCTTAGAAATCCTAACTTGTACTCCAGGAGGTCGGCGGCGCAGGAGACTCTTTCCTGAAATGTCTCACTGCCATGGCGTCCAATAAAGCTGTCGGGGTCCTCTCCCTCGGGAAGAGAAGTAAGGCGCACACTGAAGCCCTCAGCGAGAGAGGAGTCCAAACCTCGGAGAGTTGCTTCAATTCCCGCCTTATCGCCATCATAGACCATCACGACTTCCTGCGCATAGCGCCTGATGAGCCGCAACTGCCGCCGGGTGAGCGAGGTGCCCAGAGAGCCAACGACATTCCTGATTCCAGCTTGAAAGACGGCAATGACATCCATGTAGCCTTCCACTATTAAAGCTTTTCCGCATTCAGCGATGGCCTTTCGGGAAAGATGCAGTCCATAAAGGCTATCGCTCTTGTGGTAAAGAGCAGTTTCCGGAGAATTCATATATAAGGGCATCTCATCGCCCAGCGCCCTTCCTCCGAAGCCCACTACTTTTTCGGCAAGGTTAAAGATGGGAAAAATAATCCGATTGCGAAATCGGTCATAATATCCTTCTTTATCCCGACGCTGGATGAGGAGTCCCCCTTCTATCAGGATGCGCTCAGAGAACCCTTCCTCCTCAGCTTTCCTCAGGAGAGCATCCCGGTCAGGGGGAGCATATCCCAGACAAAACTTCTCAATTACCTCAGGCGAGAGCCCGCGCTTCTTTAGAAGATAATCCCTTGCCTTAGAGGTTTCCCCAAGACACTTAATAAAAAAATCTTTTGCAAATCCATTAAGTTCAAATAGGGCGCTGGATGCTTCTTTCTCCCCTCCTAATCCTGACAGCGTAACTCCGGCCTTTTCTGCCAGAAGCCGGAGCGCCTCCATGAAGCTCAGATGCTCGTGCTTCATCAGAAACGAGAATACGTTTCCCCCGATCCCGCAACCGAAGCAATTAAAGAGCTGTTTTTCCGGGCTGACAATGAAGGAAGGGGTTTTCTCCTGGTGAAAAGGGCAGAGCGCCCTGAAATTGCGCCCTGCCGGCTGGAGGTGAAGATACCCGGAGATAATCTCAACGATGTCACAGCGGGCATAGACCTCGTCAATCACTGATTGAGGAACAGGTGACATATTGTTAGCTCTCAGCTCTCAGCTTTCAACTTTCAGCTACTAAATAGTTACGATTTCCACATACTTTTTTAGAAAAACTTTGTCCATAGCTAAAAAGAGGACTGCATACATAATAAGAAGCGCTGCAATCTGGAAAATAAACGGCGGAATTACCCATATCTCCGGCATTTCCTGAAGAGGAAAAAATCTCTGCGTTATAACCGAAGCGAGGAGAGCGCACCCGGCCGGCACAATAATAAAGAGTGGTACTATCTTTAACTTTAGAGGATGCAGGAAATAAGCGGTAATGAGAAAAGTTAACATTGAGGCTCCAAGGAAAAATCTGCCTACTATGATAATATCCCCGTAGATACGGATTGCGGCAGTAATCGCAATCGCCTGCAACACCACCCCGGCTATCATTGCCATTGCCGAGTAGTTTACTTTTTTTAAGCCGATATAGCTATTAAAAAGAACAAAATTAAGTCCCGTAAAAGTAATGCCGAGAGCCGCCAGCACAACCATCGGGTGGAGAAGCTCCGCCGGAAATTCCTCACCTGCGAGAAACTCAACCATCTTTCCTCCGGCAAAGAAATAAAATATAAGCACTCCTCCTAAAATAGCAAAAGATGCCCATAGTATTTTATCTAAATAGTGCTGAACCAAATCTTTCCTTCCCTGAGCTTCAGCTTCACTCATCGCAGATATAATTGGAAATGTCATCCCCATTAACGCCAGAGCTCCGCTGCCATATAAAAAAGCGGCTGAGAAGTGCCCTGAGACAATGAGATTTTCTTCATGGGTAAGCGCAAATACCCCTCTTGCGGCAAAAAGACCTACCAGTACCATTGGAATTGTATTAAGAAGGGTATAGCCTATGTGAGCAAGGTTTGTCATTGCGCCAAACTTTACGATTTTTTTATAAAGCCCGGCTCTCTTCTTAAAGCCGTAAAGGCTCTTAAACATTTCAATATCAGCTTTTCTTAAAAGATGGCGCGCCAGCGCCCAGGCAAGAACTCCGCCCACGGCAAGCCCTAAGATTCCACCTGCAATATCCATTTGCGACTCCGCTCCCCAGCGCCACTGAGCCAGTATGACAAAAAGAGTTGAGGATAGGAGGGCAGTAAATGGAAATGAAAAATGCCCGACTGAAAAGTAATCGGTTCTCTGCATTCCCAGGAGTATCTGAGTTACACTCCAGAACTGGGCGGTCGTAAAAATAGCCAGTGTAAGTGAAGCGCCTATTGCGGCAATAATTCCAGGGATAATTCCAATAAAAAAAAGACCTCCCAGGAGCACAGAAGAGGAAACGAGCAAACAAATCCCAATAATAAATACCAATTTGTTGCCGTCACTGCCGAAATCTCTTGCCCTGTCTCTTTCCTTCTCCCAGTGATGGGCAACATAGGTGGTAACAGCCATATGAATTCCGGCTATGGCAATCAAGGTGAGCACCCAGTATGATTGAAAAATTGGACCTAAAATTCCGAAGTCGGCAGGCCCCAGGAGGCGGGTCATCACTACTGTCCAGCCAGCGAGGAAAAGCCCTCCAAGACTCATCCCCGCTAAAGAAAGCAGAGCTCCAAGTGAGAACCTTTTGCTTTTCGCCTCATCCGTTGGTGCCTCCGCAAATACGGATATCTTTGAACGAATACTCACTACTTTTTATTGCTCTGACGTTTTTTTAGTTCTCTTAGATACTTAAGGTCCTCTAAGTCTTGCGGCCTTTTCGCTGATTCTTTCATTTTGATAAGGTCATCCAAACTCGCAAAAAAAGCAGATACATCTCCATAAAAATCTTGAACCTTATTCTTCCATACCTCTCTAAAGGTCGTCCCGGTCACAAACGGATGGATGTCGGTTTCCACTGCATACTGCCGGATAAGCAACTTTTTTGTTAATAAATCCTCAATAGTAATATCGGTTACATCATAGCCAAACTCCTTAAGAGCTCTTAGTGTGCGCTCGGCATTATCTTGTTCGGGTCTGATAAATATATCAATATCAAGCGTTGCTCTTGAATAACCATGCACCGGAAAGGCTGATGCCCCAATTATGACAAAGTCAACCACATTCTCTTTTAATAATTTCAATAGGTCTTCGATATCCATTGCGAATAAGAGTCCTTTTTATCTCATCAGATTTTTGAATCATCATCTGGAAACGCTCTTTCGTTGTCAACGAAAGAAGGTATTCTAACTCAAAAGCACGCTCGCGCTTCTCATCATGATTACTTAATTTTAAAATTGGGCTCATTATTTTTTCCTTCCTTTTCTTGTAATTGCTCA